>CESF01007532.1_pt1 | contig 12238 bp, 14 predicted proteins | sample 356331 | NCBI WGS metagenome assembly CESF01 (sample SAMEA2621779, study PRJEB7988) | marine metagenome | biome: marine biome (ENVO:00000447); feature: surface water layer (ENVO:00002042); material: "saline water (ENVO:00002010), including plankton (ENVO:xxxxxxxx)" | depth 5 m
GTGTTTCGGCCTGAACCAGCGTTGCCTGAATGGGCTGAATGGCTGGCGCGGCAGCGACCACCTCATTGGCACCACTCCACCTTACGACCAACATTAATAACAGCCCGCCGTGAAGCAGTAGCGTCAAAGTGGCGGGCAGCCCGGCAAAGAGCAGGCGATCGACTGACATCAGTCTCCCGCTGGGCTCTCAGTGACCAGGCCCACGGAAGGCGCCCCCGCCTCCTGCAAGGCCGTCATCACCACGACCACATCGCCATAAGCGACCTCTCGGTCACCCCATACCAGCACGGGTTTATTGGGCGTGCGCCGCAGCACCGCTGCCACTCGCTGACGAACAGTGGCCAGTTCCAGCGCCTGCTTCTCGTTAGCACCCAAATTGAGGAACAGCTGGCCGCGGTCATCGATAGACACTATCAGGGGTTCTGCATCCTGATCCTTAACCGGCGCTGCATCCGCTTTAGGCAGATCCACCGCAACACCCTGCATCAACATCGGCGCGGTCACCATAAAAATCACTAACAGCACCAGCATCACATCGATGTAGGGCACGACGTTAATTTCTGCGAGCATCCGGCGACGGCGCATGGTCAGGGTCTCTGTGACTGATTCGCTTTCAACGCGTAAGTCTGGCGCTGCAGAATGCCCGAAAACTCATCCAGAAACGTTTCATAGCGATTCAGGAGCACATCACTTCTAGCGGCCAATCGGTTGTAGGCCAGTACCGCCGGGATAGCGGCGAACAACCCCATCGCCGTAGCGATGAGTGCTTCCGAAATGCCCGGCGCGACGGTCGCTAATGTGGCCTGAGTGGCGTTGGCGAGCCCTCGAAAGGAATGCATGATCCCCCAAACTGTCCCCAAAAGACCGATATACGGGCTGGTAGAGCCTACCGAAGCCAGGAACGGCAGATGTTGCTCGATACGGTCCGTCTCGCGCATCAATGCGACCCGCATCGCTCGCCTCGAGCCCTCCAGTATCGCGTCTGCATCCATATCAGCCTGCTGGGAGAGCCGGGAGAATTCCTTAAAGCCCGCGCGGAACAGACTTTCAACCCCGGTCGGTAATTGACCCTCCGTGACGGCCTGATTGCCTTCGCGATATAACTGGGCCAGATCGATACCCGACCAAAATTGCTCCTCAAAAACCAGTAGTTCATCATCTGCTCGGCGCATGAGCATGACCCGCTGAATAATCAAGAACCACGAAGAGAGTGAGGCCAATACCAAAATCAGCATCACCGCCTGAACCAGTGCGCTAGCGCCGACGATGAGCTCTATCAAACCCAGCTCCTGCGTCATGCCATGTCCTCCTTTACGACTAAAGTTGCCTCGAGTTGCTCCCGTAACGTGGGGTCAAGTCGTTTCGCACGTCCGGTATCACTGGCCACGCAGGCAATCTGAATATTGCCTTCAACCATCGTGGCTTCGCCTCTTCGCACGGTCTGCGCAAAATCGATGGTCGCGCCGCCAACGGCGGAAATTCGCGCTGTTGCTTCAACCTGATCATCCAACCTCGCGGGTTGGCGATAGGTCAGCGAGAGGTCAGAGACCACAAACATCCAACCAGTATCAGAGATCGCGGCACCCTCCAGCCCGAAAGTTCTCATCAATTCGGTTCGGGATCGCTCAAGATATTTGAGGTAATTGACGTAGTAGACAATTCCTCCCGCGTCCGTATCTTCGATATAGACACGAATCGGCAGCGAAAATTCCGTGGTCACGGGGACTCGTCCAGATCAAGACTGAGGGTCTCTGCAGCGGAACCCTGAAAAGCAATGCCGAAGTGAGCATAGGCATGCCGCGTTGCAATGCGGCCCCTTGGCGTTCTCATGATAAAGCCCTGCTGGATCAGAAATGGCTCCAGCACATCTTCAATCGTGCCGCGCTCCTCTGACAGTGCTGCGGCGAGGCTATCAACGCCCACCGGCCCACCATCGAACTTCTCAATCATGGTGAGCAATAACCTCCGATCAAGATGATCAAAGCCCTGAGCATCCACACTGAGCAGATCGAGGGCCGCTTCTGCGGTACGGCCAGTCACCACACCGTCGGCCTTGACCTCTGCGTAGTCGCGTACACGACGCAACAACCTGTTAGCAATGCGCGGGGTGCCGCGAGAACGTCGTGCAATCGCGACTGCACCTTCCTCGTCGGCAGGAATCTCCAAAATCGTCGCAGAGCGCACCACAATTTCAGTGAGTTCTGCTGCATCATAAAACTCGAGCCGCTGGACAATACCGAATCGATCGCGCAAAGGAGACGTCAGCAAACCGGCCCGGGTAGTGGCTCCAACGAGTGTGAAAGGTGGCAAATCGAGCTTGATGGAACGGGCGGCCGGGCCCTCGCCAATCATAATATCGAGCTGATAATCCTCCATCGCGGGGTAAAGCACTTCCTCGACATAAGGGCTCAAACGATGAATTTCGTCAATGAATAAGACATCCCCGGGTTCAAGGTTTGTCATAAGCGCTGCGATATCGCCCGCCTTTTCGAGGATCGGCCCACTGGTGGTCTTGAGCTGCACCCCCATCTCTTCGGCGATGATGCTGGCAAGCGTGGTCTTGCCCAGACCCGGTGGACCAAAAATCAACGTGTGATCGAGAGGCTCTCCCCTGGCTCGAGCGGCAGAAAGAAAAATCTCCATCTGCTCCCGCACGGCGCGTTGGCCAATATATTCGTCAAGGCGCCGGGGCCGAATAGCACGATCCACTACTTCTTCGCGGTTATCTCCCGTGTCAGCGGCTACCAGTCGATCTGTTTCGATCACAGACATACTCCTCTATGGCACGCTGTCATCCCTTGCCTCCACCCGCGACACGCAGTGCCAGACGAATCAGTTCCTCGCTGCTGGTTTCCGGTGGCGCTTGAGTGCTGGCAATCAATTTGGCAGCCTCCGTCAGCTTATAACCCAATGCGACAAGCGCCTGTTCCGCCTCGGCCCGCTGATCGGCTATTTGGGAAGCCGCTTGCCCCGGTAAGGATGGCGTGCCCGACTCCGGGGATAATTCATCCAGCCAAACCCCGGCTTTGTCACGCATCTCCACCAACAGACGTTCCGCTGTCTTGCGGCCGACACCGGGCAATGCCACCAATGCCGCCACATCATCTCGCTGCAGGCAGCGCGCAAAAGCCGCCGCATCCATGCCGGAGAGCAGCGTGAGCGCCAGGCGCGGCCCCACACCACTCACCTTGATCAATGCGCGGAACAAGCGCCGATCAGCCGAGTCCGCAAAGCCGAACAGCTGCTGCGCGTCTTCTCGAACGACGAAATGCGTTAGCAACGTTACGGGCTGACCGAGTTCCGGCAGTTGATAGACCGTGGTCATGGGGACCTGAATTTCGTAGCCGATGCCCCCTACATCCACCAGAATCTCCGGCGCCTGCCGCCCGATCAATGTGCCGCGAATCTGACCAATCATGCTGTCACTTTACCTTAAACGCCCGGCTCTGAAGCGGCTCGCCGCGAGCGCACCCGCAAGACCCTCGGTATGGCAGTGGCATAACGCGGCTGCCAGACCGTCTGCGGCATCCTCCGCCGGCTCTGCAGACAGACCGAGTAGCGCTGTCACCATATGCTGTACCTGTTGCTTGCTCGCCGCACCCGTTCCCACGACTGACTGTTTGATCTGTCTGGCCGCGTACTCGTGGACGACCAGATCATTAACCACACAAGCCACCATTGCGGCACCCCGCGCGTGCCCCAGTTTCAAAGCCGCGTCGGCACTTTTGGCCATAAAGACACTCTCAATCGCGGCCACGGTGGGCTGGTGGCTATCGATAATTTCCGACAGTGATTCAAACAGCACCCGCAAGCGGACGCTCAAGGCCTCCTTCACGGGGAGACGGATCGTTCCGCTCGATACATACCGAGGCTGTTTTCTCTCGACGCGAATAATGCCAAAACCCGTCTTGCGCGAGCCCGGATCGATACCGAGGATGACTGTCATGGTGGCAACCGGCGTAGACCAGTCTACAGTGTGACCGATTGCGGCGAAAAGTTCATTGATCGCCGCGGGAACACGCGCACCTTAAGTCTTTAGAGCGTATCGAGGACGTCCTCGGGAATGTCCGCGTTGGAGTACACATTTTGTACGTCATCGAGATCTTCCAGCATGTCGATTAGCCCCATTACACTCGGTGCTGTCTCGGCATCCAACAGCACTTCCGTACTCGGCATCATGGTGACTTCTGCCAGCACCGGCTCGAGTCCTGCACTGACCAATGCGTCGCGCACTTCGGTCACGCACTCCCAGGGAGTTAGCACGTCCACGCTCCCGTCGTCGGCCGTCACGATGTCATCGGCACCGGCGTCGAGTGCCGCATCCATCAGCGTCTCCTCGTCTGCGCCCGGAGCAAACTGAATCAATCCGGTCCGCGAAAAGAGATAGGCCACCGAACCGTCGGTACCGAGGTTACCGCCCCGCTTGGTAAAGGCGTGCCGCACCTCAGCCACCGTGCGGTTGCGGTTGTCTGTCATGACCTCAACCAGCACGGCAACCCCTCCGGGCGCGTAGCCCTCGTAGGTGAGCTCCTCCATGCTATCGGCTTCACCGGTGCCCGCACCTCGAGCAATGGCGTTATCAACCGTATCGCGCTTCATGTTGGCACCCAGCGCTTTATCCACGGCCGCGCGGAGCCGGGGGTTATCCTCGGCGATGGGTCCCCCTGCCCGAGCAGACACGACGAGCTCGCGGATCAGTTTGGTGAACAGTTTTCCTCGCTTAGCGTCCTGAGCGGCCTTGCGATGTTTGATATTTGCCCATTTACTGTGCCCCGCCATACGCCTGACTCAATCCGATGTGGCAGGGGTATCGGTGCGACGCGGACGCAGCGAAAGCTCGCGCATTTGCTGATCAGACACCGTGCCAGGCGCCTCGGTCATGACACACTGCGCGCTCTGTGTCTTCGGAAAGGCAATGACCTCGCGGATGGACTGCCCACCCACCATCAACATCACCAGGCGATCGAGCCCAAAAGCAAGACCTGCATGGGGTGGCGCACCATGGCGCAGCGCGCTCAGCAAAAACCCGAACTTCGATTCGGCTTCAGCCTCATCAATACCCAGAAGATCAAAAACTGCTTGCTGCATGGCCTGGTCGTGAATACGCACCGAGCCACCGCCGACCTCACTACCATTCAGCACCATGTCATAAGCCTGAGAGAGGGCTGCCTCGGGCTCTGCCCGCAGTGCCTCGACCGAACAGGCGGGTGCGGTAAAGGGATGATGCAGCGCCGCCATTCCGTCACGCTCGTCGCCCTCAAACATGGGGAAGTCCACGACCCAGAGTGGCGCCCAGCCAGCGGCGATCTGGTCCAGATCAGCAGCCACCTTCAAGCGCAGCGCACCGAGTGACTCATTCACCACTGACCGCTTATCGGCACCGAAGAACAGAATATCGCCATCGGCTGCGTTGAGCCGATCGAGCATGGCGAGGACAGTCTGATCGGGCATGAATTTTAGAATGGGGGACTGCAGTCCCTCTATTCCCGCCGAGCGATCGTTGACCTTGATCCACGCCAGGCCCCTCGCACCATAAATACCTACATAGTCGGTGTAATCGTCAATTTCCTTGCGCGATAGCGAGGCGCCGCCCGGTACTTTCAGCGCCGCGACCCGACTGGCCGGATCACTGGCGGGGCCACTGAACACTTTAAAGTCGACACCGGCCATCAGGTCATCAATCGATATCAACTCCCAGCTCACCCTGAGATCGGGCTTATCCGAGCCAAAACGTTCCATGGCGTCCGCCCACGTCATGTGTGGGAAATCACCGAGATCCACGTCGAGCTGCTCCCGGAACAGGGTGCGCACCAAGCCTTCGGTGATAGACATCACTTCCTCGGCATTGAGGAAGGCGGTTTCAATATCGATCTGGGTGAACTCGGGCTGTCGGTCCGCGCGCAGATCTTCGTCTCTAAAGCAGCGTGCAATTTGATAGTAGCGATCAAATCCCGAGACCATCAGTAATTGCTTGAACAGTTGTGGCGATTGCGGCAGCGCAAAAAAAGCGCCGGGTTGAGTTCGGCTGGGCACCAGATAATCCCGAGCGCCTTCTGGCGTAGCTCGGGTCAGTATTGGTGTCTCGATATCGAGAAACCCTTGCTCGTCGAGATAGCGACGAATACTGGAGGTAATGCGAGCGCGGGCAATCAGATTTTGCTGCATCTCGGGCCGACGAAGATCCATATATCGGTAGCGCAGCCGCACGTCCTCACCCACCGAGTGATGCTCATCTAGCGGGAAAGGCGGGGTCTGGGCGGCATTGAGCACCTCGAGGGTCTTACCGAGCACTTCAATTCGGCCTGAGGCCATGCCTGAATTCACGGTCTCGGCAGTGCGCGCGCGCACCCGGCCAGTGATGCGCAGCACATACTCGCTACGAACGCTGTCCGCCCGCTGAAAATGCTCTTGTGTATCCGGATCAAACACGACCTGCACCACACCCTCACGGTCGCGCATGTCGAGAAAAATAACGCCACCATGATCGCGCCGTCGGTCAACCCATCCGCACAATGTCACCGTCTGATCGATCAAATCGTCGTCGATCAGGCCGCAGTAGTGGGTTCGCATCGCTGTTTCCATGGTTTCGTTTCCTATCCTCAGCTGGCTTTCGAGGTGTCGGTCTTCGAGGTCGGGGCCGATTTGGATTCCACTTTACTCTGCTTGTCCCCGGAGGTGGTTCCAGTCTCCGCCTTCGCGGGAGGCTTATCCGATGCGTCAGTGCGCTCTCCGGCAATGTTTTTCTTGTCTCCGGTTTTGAAGTCGGTCTCGTACCAGCCGCCGCCCGAGAGTCGGAAAGAAGGTGCGCTAACCTGCTTCTTTAAAGCCGGTTGCGAACATGCCGGACAGTCGGTCAACGGCGCATCCGCCAATTTTTGCAGGGCCTCGAGGCTGTGGCCGCACTCCTGACAGCAATATTCGTAAATAGGCATCGCATTCTTCTCGGGCAAACACCGCGCTCAGCCGGCGACCCGCTAAAGGTTAAAGGTATGTTATATGAGGGCGCGGAGCGTACCGTAAACGCTGAATCAGTTAAAGATACTCAGAGCGTGAGGATTTAGCTCCGCGCTGAGCAAACCGCCCAAATACGTGTCAGCAAGCCCGCTTGATCCTCAGTTGGCAAAGCCCTTCATTTTTTTTAGCGGGCGGATTTTGACCCCCGTGCTCGGAGGCTTGGCCTTGAACCAGGTTTCTTCTTTGGTGAAGGGGTTGATCCCGCGTCGCGCTTTAATAGCGGGTCTTTGAACAGTGCTGACCTTCATCAACCCCGGTAACGTGAACTGACCCATGCTCTGTGGACAGAGACTGGCCTCCATCAGTCGCTCAAGCGAATCCATGACCCGCCTCACCTCTCTCGCTGTCAGGCCGCTGTCTTCTGCCAGTAGAGACAGCATCTGCGACTTGGACAGCTTGTCCTGCACCACATTCATCTTTTTCGCCGGCTTCTTCTTGGACTGCTTCTTTGCCATGAGCATTGCCTCATAATGTGGCGGCGACTCAAAACCTTCGAAAGCGCCGCCAACTCGTCGCGATTCAACACCACAGATCAAAATGGAACAAGTCCCTTCGAGCGTTTCGCACCGTTGAGGTACAAGGATTCACAGGCGCCACCGCTGTACGGCCCACACCACGCGACATTAGAATGGCGTCCTGCGATGTGGAGTCTGTTATGCGTGCCAGTGAGTTCCTGCTCTCAACCCTGAAAGAAACCCCGTCAGACGCCGAAGTGATCAGTCATCAACTGATGCTAAGGGCCGGGCTGATCCGCCGGGTTGCCGCGGGAATCTACAACTGGATGCCATTGGGCCTTCGGGTGCTGCGTAAAGTTGAGCAAGTGGTCCGTGAAGAGATGGAGCGTGCCGGCGCGTTGGAGCTGTCCATGCCTGTGGTGCAGCCCGGCGAGCTCTGGCAAGACTCGGGGCGATGGGAGCTTTATGGGCCGGAATTGTGCCGACTGGAGGATCGCCACCAGCGTCCGTTTTGTCTCGGGCCCACTCACGAAGAAGTCATTACCCAAATCGCCGCCAGCGAAATCAAAAGCTATAAGCAGCTACCCGTCAATCTGTTCCAAATTCAAACCAAATTTCGCGATGAGATCCGGCCGAGATTCGGCGTGATGCGCTCACGAGAGTTCATTATGAAAGACGCCTATTCCTTTCATATCGATCAGGCCTCTCAAGAGGCGACCTATTGGCGCATGCACGAGGCGTACACCACTATTTTCACGCGGCTGGGCCTCGATTTTCGTGCCGTGGAGGCCGATACCGGCGCGATCGGCGGGAACCACTCCCACGAGTTCCACGTGCTGGCGGAATCGGGTGAAGATGCCATCGCCTTTTCGACAGACAGTGACTATGCCGCGAATGTCGAACTGGCCCCAGCGCTCAGCGGGGCAGCGGGCGGCAACAGCGGTGAGACGCCCGCGCTGGAAAAATTTGCGACGCCCGGTATGACCACAATTGATCACCTTGCCGAACAGCTGGGGATACCGGCGCAGGAATCGATCAAAACACTTTTAGCAATGGATGAACAAGACGATCTGGTCGCCCTCGTAGTGCGCGGCGATCACCGACTCAATGCCATCAAGGCGGCAAAACTGCCCGGCATGCTGTCACCTCTGGTATTGGCCGATGCGGGAGCAGTGCAGAAACGCCTCGGGGCGGGATTCGGCTCACTGGGTCCTGTGGGTGCGCCCGTCCGGGTGATCGTAGATCACACGGCTGCGCTGATGCCGAGTTTTGTCTGCGGTGCTAACGAGGATGGTTATCACGTGAGAGGCGCCACTTGGGCGCGCGACGTGCCCAATGCCGAATTCGCCGACATTCGCGAGATTGTCAGTGGTGATCCCAGCCCCTGTGGCCAGGGAACGCTGGAAATTCGTCGCGGTATCGAGGTAGGGCACATTTTTCAGCTGGGTACAAAGTATTCCGAGACCCTGAATGCCACGGTGTTGGACGACAAGGGACGCAATCAACCGATGGTAATGGGTTGTTATGGCATTGGTGTCACGCGCATTGTCGCCGCCGCCATTGAGCAAAATCACGACGACAACGGCATTGTCTGGCCTGCGGCCATGGCACCTTTCGATGTGGCCATCGTGCCGTTGGGGCTGGATAAGTCCGACGCCGTCCGGGAGGCGAGCGAAAATCTTTACGCAGCCTGCAACCGAGCCGGTCTGGCGGTATTCATGGATGATCGCGCCGAGCGGCCCGGCGTGAAGTTTGCGGAAATGGAACTTCTGGGTATGCCGCTGCGGGTGACAGTGGGGGAGCGATCGCTGGCGGAAGGAAATCTGGAGCTTACCCAGCGGCGCAGTGGCGACACCGAAATGGTGGCTCCTGATGTTGCGGTCAGCCGTATTCAGCAACTGCTAGCGGACGGCTAACCAGTTTGCGCCGAGAGGCAACCGCAACAATCGCATTACTACTTGTCGCATCTCAGATGACACACGCGCTTGCCGATTCCGATGCTGACCGAGCGGCTCTATCAGCCTACCTGGATCGAGCGCTCTCAGAAGACGACGGATTTGAAGATCGCTTTACTGCCGAGGTGTGGCTGGTAGACATGCAACAGCGGCTGGCACCCTTCGTCGCTGATCCCCGGGAGCGTCTCGATCTCCTCACCCAGATTCATCAGCAAGCGACCCAGCTTAATTTGCCTCCTGAACTGGTCTTGTCGGTGATCGAGGTCGAAAGTGGCTTTGATCGCTACGCTCTGTCAAAGGCCGGCGCGCAAGGCTTGATGCAGGTCATGCCCTTTTGGAAAAACGAGATTGGACGGCCCGACGATAACCTGATTCACATGCCCACCAATCTTCGTTACGGCTGCTACATTCTGCGTTTTTACCTGGACCGGGAAGATCAAAATTGGCGTCGGGCACTGGCTGCCTATAATGGCTCAAGCGGCAGCCAGCGCTACCCCGACAAGGTTCGCAGCGCATGGCAAAGCCATTGGCGCACGGCGCCGATCGACTGGTGAGGCGCTTCCCGCAGGGGTAAACTCGGCGGCCCGACAGAGAGTCCATAATGTATTCAGACGCCGAGACATTGTTAACCGAGTACCCCGCCATCGAGATGGTGGAAGCGCTTATTACAGACTGCAATGGCGCTGCGCGAGGCAAGTGGCTTCCGATTGCAAAACTCCCCTCGCTGCTGGCTGATGGCATCAAGCTGCCCAAATCCGCCGTGGCACAGGACGCCTGGGGACGCGATGTGCCACGCATTGCACTCGACAATGGCGATATTGACGGATTGTGCCGGGCCGTACCCGAGTCTCTGGTACCGGTACTGAATTCGACAGGAGTCGACCGCGCCCAGATTGTGCTGACGATGTTCAAGGACGACGGCAGCCCGCTGCTGTCCGACCCGCGACAAGTTCTGGCCCGCGTCGTTAACCAATTGGCCGAGCGGGGCCTCGTTCCCCGGGTTGCCATAGAACTCGAGTTCAATTTGTTCAAACAGCCGGCTGAGGATCAGTCTCCTCGCACCGCATTACCGGCTGAGCCTCAGACAGGGGGCAATCTCTATGGCTTGAGCGCGCTAGATGAGCACGCCGATTTACTTCAGGCCCTGAAAGACGCTTTTGCCGTTCAGGGCCTGCCTTATGAAGGTGTTTTAAAAGAGGCCGCCCCGGCCCAATACGAGATCAACGTTGCCTACTCGGATGATGCCTTGGCCTACTGCGATCAGGTCATCCGCATGCAGCGCAGTATCCGTAGCGTGGCTGCGCGCTTTGGTGCGATGGCCAGTTTTATGCCCAAACCGATGGAAAATCAGGCGGGTAACGGCATGCACGTGCACTGCAGCCTGCTCGATACCTCGGGGCAAAACGTTTTTGACAGCGGAGACGTTGAGGGCACTCCGACCCTTCGACAGGCGGTCGCCGGCTGTATCGATCTAATGAGTGATACGCAGCTGATTTTTGCACCGAGCTACAACGCCTACCGCCGCTTTCAGGCCGGCAACCACGCACCCACACAGCCCAATTGGGGCTACGACAACCGGACAACCGCACTCAGAATTCCAGCAAGCCCAAGTGCTGCAACGCGCATCGAACACCGGGTTGCGGGTGCGGACAGTAACCCTTACCTCGCGATTGCGGCCCTGTTGGCAGGCGTCTTGATGGGCATTGAACGTCAATGCCACGCTCCTGAACCCATTAGCGGCAACGCGTGGACTGAAGACGAGACCAATATCTGCCTGCCAGGCTACATGGCAGAAGCCATTACCCGTTTTTCACAATCTGGCAATGTTCGCGATACACTCTCCGCAGAATTTCAATCCGCTTTTAGTGAAGTCAAAAAACAGGAGCTCATCGAGTTTGAGCGCCGGGTCACCGACTTTGAGCTCGAAACCTACCTCTCTGCCTAGGACGATTCACTTGAATCGGCACTATCTGAATGACTGAATGGCTAAATGCGAACCGCTGGCGCCAGTGTCCGTTATCGGACAAAGGCTCGTATATCAACTGACCCCCGCGAACGACGTCCCGACGCCGGCCGCCTCTATGGAGCACTGTATGAAAACGGTAATGGATTTTTCTGCTGCACTGGCCAACGGTGATAACACCGATTTTGGCGACTTTCGAGGCAAGGTATTACTGATTGTTAATACCGCCTCAAAGTGCGGCTTCACGCCGCAGTACTCGGGGCTGGAGTCGCTCCACCAAACCTATGGTGAGCGCGGATTCTCGGTGCTGGCCTTTCCTTGCAATCAGTTTGGGGGGCAGGAGCCGGGCAGCGAGGAAGAGATTCAGTCTTTCTGCGACCTGAACTTCCAGACCAGCTTTCCACTGTTCAGCAAGATCGATGTCAACGGCGCGTCGAGTCATCCGCTTTTTACCCACCTGAAAACACAGGCGCCCGGCTTACTCGGCAGTCAGCGTATCAAATGGAACTTCACCAAGTTCTTGGTCAATCAACAGGGTGAAGTGGTCAAGCGCTATGCGCCGTCGACCAAGCCCGAGGCGATCGCTAGCGATATTGAGGCCTTGCTCTGAAAGCTCAGTGTTCTCGGGTCTCACGAAAGCGGATGTCGGGCCAGCGCTCTTCCATTAAGGAGAGATTAACCCGGGTGGGTGCCAGGTAAGTCAGGTAACCGCCGCCATCCTGGGAAAGGTGCTCCGCCGCTTTTTTCCGGAACTCCTCCAGCTTGTGCTCGTCATCAGCCTCTATCCAGCGCGCAGTATAGACATTCACTGGCTCGTAAAGGGCCTCCACTTTGTACTCATCGGCTAGCCG
>CESF01028778.1_pt1 | contig 12219 bp, 11 predicted proteins | sample 356331 | NCBI WGS metagenome assembly CESF01 (sample SAMEA2621779, study PRJEB7988) | marine metagenome | biome: marine biome (ENVO:00000447); feature: surface water layer (ENVO:00002042); material: "saline water (ENVO:00002010), including plankton (ENVO:xxxxxxxx)" | depth 5 m
AGAACCATTGAATTAATATTAAAACAATTTGAAGCATCGCTAATATTCCCAATAATTTCTGTATTATCAAAATTTAAATAAATTTGATTATTTATAATTGGGTTATTTTTGGAAAGTTTTTTAGAATTAAATCTATATTCATCATCGATTATTCTATAAGACAATGATTCAATATTCCTAAAAGAGTTTAATGATAATGATTGAAATTCAATATACTGAGATCTTTTCAAAGACAATAAATATTTATTTCCAAAAGTTACTGCAACAGCGGAAAGTAAAAGAACTACTAACAATATTGAGATAAGTACAACGCCTTTAGTTTTGGAATTCATAATCGATATTTGGTTCCATAATCCATATATAAGTTTTTCCACTTGTTTCAAACTCAAATCTTATTAATTCAGGTATTTTTTTTTGTGTATTTTTATTTATTGGCCATTTTGAGTGCCATTGTCGATTATGCATAAACTCTATATTTAGATCTGAGACATCTTCAATTAATTCTGAATCAAAAAAATCTTCATCACTATAGGGATTGCTTGAATAAAACTGTTTCCTTATAAAAGTATCATCTTTAAGAATATATTCTATTCTTTTGATTGGTGAAGATTTATCAGAAATTGTTTTAATTCTAGTATTGAAAGATATTCTTTTAATAAGATTATCTCCTACGAAAGTGCCTTCAATAAAGTTTCCATAAAAATCTCTTAAAGGAATGTTCATTATTTGTCTTAAATCCCTTTTAATAACAATTGATGATGAATTCAAGCTTCTTGTATTTTCTAGCCTTTCGGTAGAAATCTTTTCGGTTTCAAGTGATGACTGAAGTATGTTGGTTGTTATGATTGTTATGATTGACAAAATAATTAGAGAAAATAAAACCTCTATCAATGTAAAGCCCCTATTCATTATTTAGAAATCCCTTAGTCGAATATATATAATTATCCTTATTTATTAGCCTTACTAGAATTTCATACTCATAGTAATTTTTATCTAAACCAGCCTTAATTTCTTCTACCCAATACCAATTTACTCCGCCCATAATCATTTCACCGCTTCTTTTTATTGGCTTGGATGGCTTTTCAGAGGTATTGATTAAGGCTATACGATTATCAGCAACCTGTTTTGCTAGATATCTTTGTTCAAGTTCAAAAGATGATGAGGCAGTTGAAATAATTAAGTTATAAATTGTTATAACTGAAATACTTAATATAAATAATGCTACTACAACTTCAATTAAGCTAAATCCCTTAGAACTTTTATTAATTCCTAATGATTTCATTGTATATTTTTCCATTATTTTTAATTATCAATCTTTGGATATAGTCTTCGTGATATAAATCAATTTCACCTCCAGAAATCTCTCCGGATGGATAAAAAATAAGTAATGGGGATTCTGAACGATCTTGTTGTAATTCTATTTTTGTTCCATCTAAATATTTAAAAGTTGTTTTTAAAGACAATGAGTTTTTCCATACAGAGTTTCCAATATTATTGATTTGTTTTTCTTCTCCATTTTCATAAACATAGGTTGCATAATTTTTTTTACTATCAAAATACCAAGCAATGATATTACCAGTAATAATACTCTCCTCTGCAAGAAATTTTATAGAATCTTCTATGGAATTAGCTCTTTTTTCTATTGAGTTTACTGAACTAAAATTAACTAGAACCAACGTAGCTGAAATGCCAATAATGAATAAAACAACAAGCATTTCAATTAAAGTAAATCCTTTTGATTTATTTTTATAGTTGCATCCAGTTTCCAATATCAGCATCCTCGCCTGAGCCACCCTCTATACCGTCAGCACCAAGAGTATATAAATCATATTTATAATCTTTCCTGGATGGATATTCATATATGTATTCTCTACCCCACGGGTCTAGTGGAATTGAAGAAATATAACCGTTCTCCGGATATAAAAAAGGTTTTTTTAGTTCAGGATGTGGCCTAACAAGCGCTTCCAAACCTTGGGATGTGGTTGGATAAGTCATTTCATTAGACTTATAAATCTCTAATGCTTTATGTGTATTAGCCATATCAGCTCTAATTTTTTCAAAATTAGCTCTTTGGAATACTGGGTCCACATTAACTATGACTATAGTTGCCAAAATTGCTAAAATGACAAGAACTGCCATGAGCTCTACAAGGGTGAATCCTTTGGTAATATTTTTTTTCATATAGCTAGTGTATTCATTTGCATAATTGGTATTAGTATAGCTAGAACAATGAGTAATACAAAACCACCCATAAGAATAATTACAACTGGTTCAAGTAGTGATAAAAATATAGATCTTTTCTTTTCAATCTCAGATTTCATAAAGTGAGAAACTTTATTAAACATTGTGACCAAATTTCCAGACCTATAACCACTTGAAACCAATTGGATAAAAATATCTGGAAATACATTATATTGCTTTAATGCATTAATAAAATCCTTGCCCTCTCTTACATCGTTATTAGAATTGGTGATGATATTTTCTAAAAATTTATTATTAAAAACTTTTGTTGACTCATCTAGGGCAATATCAAGATTAGATCCTGATGCAAGAAGAAGTTCCATGGTGCTCGCAAATCTTTCAAGTTCAGAGTTTAATAAAAAATTTCCAATTAAAGGAATTTTTAGCATTTTCTTATGAGCTTTTCTTTTGTTATTTATATTTTTTACATAATTTTTATACAAATAAAAAATTGCAATCCAGACGAATAAAGACATTGAAATAATTAGAACTATATTATTAGAAATACCCAAAAGTAACTTTGTTATGAATGGTAGATCTGCTCCAGCTTTTACAAATTGATTTATTACCTGTGGAAGAACAAAGATAAGTAAAGCGACTATTACAATAATAGAAAATCCTATTAGAATTAAAGGATATGTCATAGCCGAAGTAACCTTTTGCCTAATCGATGCACTTTCTTCAAGATAGTCTGCTAATTTAGAAAAAACTACATCTAGATTCCCTGATGAATCTCCTGCAGATACCATAGAAATATATGTACTTGAGAATACTTGTGGAAATTTCTTCATTGAATTACCAAGTCTTTTACCTTGAACAATGTCTTCTTTAAGATTAAAAATTACGTATATAAGATTTTTATTTTTTAATTGGCTTGCTGTTATTTCTAATGCATCGACAATTGGAGTATTTGCATCTAGAAGAATAGAGAGCTGTCTAGTCATTACAACAATATCTTTATTTTTAACCTTTAATTTTTTTCCAGTATTTTTTGATTCAGATACTTTTAATGGTGTTAAATGCAAATCTTTTACCATTTTTCGAGCTTCTTTTTCTGAATCAGCGCTAAGAATGCCTTTCTTTTTAATACCTAACTCATTTATAGCTATATAACTAAATGCTGGCATCTTCTTTAATATTATTCGCCCTGATTATTTCTTCACAAGATGTAACGCCATCTAAAATTAGTCTTAGTGATGCCTGTTCAATAGATTGATTATCTTTAAATACATAATCAGATATATCATTTTCTGATGCGCTGTTATGAATAAGATCTTTTAGTTTTTTATCGACTTGAATACATTCTGCAATTGCAATTCTGCCCTGATATCCTGTTCCATTACAATGATCACACCCCAGCGAATAGAATACGTCTTGAGATTTATCTAATTTAAATAAACCTGCAGATTCTGTCGAAATCTTTTGTTTATTTTTACAATGCGAGCATAGTCTTCTTACCAATCTTTGAGAGATGATTGTTTTTAGACTAGATGCCAATAAAAATGATTCAATTCCCATGTCACGCAATCTGGTGATTGCTGCAACTGCACTATTTGTATGGACTGTTGATAAGACCAAATGTCCAGTTAGACTAGATTGAATTCCTATTTGAGCTGTTTCAATATCTCTCATCTCCCCAACCATTACTACATCTGGATCTTGTCTTAGGATTGCCCTTAAGCCTTTAGCAAAAGTATATCCAGTTTTTGTATTTACTTGGGTCTGTCCAATGCCATCTAGGGTATATTCAATTGGATCTTCAACTGTAAGTATGTTTTGGGATGAATCACTTAAATACCTTAAACCTGCATATAAAGTGGTTGTTTTACCAGAGCCTGTAGGGCCAGTGAAGAGAATAATTCCTTCAGGATCTTTTAAGGAAGATTTGTAATTTGATAAAATTTGAGAAGGTAATCCTAAGTCATCGATATTAATTTGTGCAGACTGTTTGTCTAAAATTCTTAAAACAATTCTTTCACCATACGATGAAGGTAGTGTTGAAACCCTCACATCTACATTTTTATCTCCAAGAGATAATGAAACTCTTCCATCTTGAGGTAACCTTCTTTCTGATATATCAAGACCTGAAATAATTTTTATACGAGATATTAAAATTGATGCTATCTTGCTATCCTGTCGAAGAATCTCTTTTAAAATACCATCTATTCTAAAACGAATCTTTATGTGATTTTCATATGGCTCAAAGTGAATATCAGACGCCCTATTTCTAATTGCTTGGCTAATAATCCCATTTATTAATTTAATTATTGGGGCATCATTATTGCCACTTAATAAATCTTCAGTAGCGTTAATACTTCCAGCAAAATCTTTTAGATCAAATTCATCAGATAATTCATCCGAAATATCATTATTATGATTTGTTGATGAAAATGAATTGGTTAAAAGCTCATTAAACTTATCAGAGCTGCATATTTCGAATTTAAAATCTGATTTTAGATATCTTTGAATTTCGTGATAAAGAGTTATTGTTAATTGATAAGGTGATAAAGCTAAATAGCCATGCTCTGTTTCAGAGACTATTACTTCATTTTCTTTGACAAAATCATAAGGTAGTACATCTGACTTAAAATTTTCAATATCAGCCATACTTATTCATCTTTTTTAGTAAGATCTATTAAGTTTTCATTTTCATCTAGCTCTTGTTGAGCTTTAATAAAATTATACTTTTCTAATGATATCTCTTGTGCTGTATTTGAATCTATCAAAATTGTTGGTTTTAAAAATACCATTAGATTTTTCTTACTGGTGGTTTTTGATGAAGATTGAAATAGTTTTCCTAGTAATGGTATTGATCCTAATATGGGGACCTTGGAAACAACTTCTTGAACATCTTCATCAATTAGGCCGCCTAAAACAATTATTTGATTGTTATCTACTAAAACTGTCGTTTCGATCTCTCTCTTGTTTGTTATTAAGTCAGTTCCACTTTGTGCTACTCCAGCAATGCCGGATACACCTTGTTTGATATTTAATATTACTGAGGTTCCTTCATCTATTTGAGGTGTTATCTCAAGTTCGATTCCAACTTCTTGCCTTGAAGTTGTTCTAAAAGGATTTGAGTTATTTGTTCCAAGACTTTCACCAGTTGTAATTGGGATTTCTTGACCAATAAACAATCTTGCAGGTTCATTATCCATAGCCAAGATGGAAGGTGTGGATAAAATATTTGAGTCGGTATCAGATGCTATAGCATTAATAATTCCAACAAAATTATTTTCTCCAGCTGTCATGTCACCAAATCCTGCTACTAGGCCTTGTGTATTTAATAATGATGAAATTGCGGTTGTTGTTACTGTTACATTTGTATCATCGTCTGATGCTCCAGCGATGCTAAGTAGGTCTGGACCTGTACCAGAAAATCTAGTTACACCTATAGGTATACTGTCATCATCACCACCGGTATATATGGTATCTACGCCGAGAGATTTTGCTGCTTTTTCAGACAAATCAACAACAATAGCCTCCACTAAAACCTGAGCCCTTCTAATATCAAGCTTTGCAATAATATTTTTTATAGAATTCAAATTTTCTTCCGCAGATGAAATAATCAGAGAGTTTGTTTTTTCATGATATGTTATTACAGTCTTAGACCCTTCGGTTTCACTTACAAATGTACTTGCTATAGAGTTAAGGATTGGAGCAACATCTTCAGCTTTAGCATACTTTAAATAGATAACATCTGTAGTGTCATCACTAGTTATATCTTTATCTAGTGAATTAAGTGTAGATCTAATATTTTTTGCTACAAAATCGTTAGAAGACAAAATTACAGAGTTAGAGGGAGTAAATGGAATTGCCACAAAATTATTTATAGTCGGGTTATTTTGTGTTTTTAGCCTATCTAATATTCTTACAGCTTCTATTGAAGAGAGATTTTCAAGTTTAATAGTAGTAATTTTTGCAACATTATTTTTGTCTAAGTCTACAAGCAAATTTCTTATTCTTTCTACGTTACTAGAACGATCTACAAGCAGTATAGAATTTACAGAGGGGATGCTAGATAGATGAGCCTGTCTTCCAGTGATTGGTTTAATCATTGGTAGAATTTCTTCAGTTGATCTATTGATTAATGGAATGACAGCTGTTTCAAAGTCACCAGATGAATAATTTGAATTTTTATCTCTAGTTGCTTCATTTTCGGGTATTACTCTGAGAAAACCATTTTCAGAAATAGTGCTAAATCCATTAACTTGAATTGTTCTAAGATAGACATTCCATACCTGATCTCTATCCAGATTAGCATTTGAATATATTGTGATCTTTCCTTTAACCCTTGGATCTAAAATTATTGTTTTCTTTGAAAACTGAGCAATGTCCTGAGTTACTTTTTTAATATCAACATCTTCATAATTCAGGATGAATGTTTCCTGAGCATTAATATTATTAAAAAATGAAAGTAAAATTATAAATGCGATTTTTTTAAAGTGTTGATTCATATTTTATTTTCCAAGACGATTTTTAATTTTATATAATTTTTCATTGTTACGGAATATTACTTCTTCTTTATTTACTTCAACCAATTCATAAATGCCATCAATTTTTTCTCCTTTAGCGATAACAAATTCTTTGTTACCTTTTTTAAGTATGACTGATGAATCAACATCACCTAATCTGAAACCAATAAGCTCAAAATCAAATGAGGGTATATTCATATTTTGATCTGTTGTTGGAACTGGAGATTCAATTGCAGAATCAAACGTGAAATCATTTATATCAGGCGTTTCAACAGATCGAATATCAGGTTTATTACTGAATAGTAAGAAATTAGCTACAAGCAAAAATATTGCAGGAGCAGCAAGAGCAAAGATAAAAATCTTTTTTAGTCTAATAAAATTCATAATAAAAAGAGCTATTAGTTTAGCTTAGATTCTATTATGAATCACTATTAGTTAAGGCCAGATGCTTTAATGACCTTTGGCAATCTGCCTGATTTCATAAATTTATGAAATTTTTTCCATATTTTAGTCATTTTTAATTCCGTATTGACAGATTTGCAACATAATTGTTACAAACATGTGACATATCATATATTATTCTTATCTAGCCTGTAAAGCATTTAAGCTAAAACTTTGGAATAGTGAACCAAAAAATTGACCCCTTTCCAGGAATAGAATCTATACCAACTTCACCATTTAAGCTATTTACAAGATGTTTAACAATAGCTAATCCTAATCCACTTCCTTGATTATCAGTAGCTCTAGCCGAAGCAGTTCTATAAAACCTTCCAAAGATATAATCTTTATCTTCATCTGAAATACCAGACCCATTATCTTCTACCATAACTTTAATATGGTCCTCTGATTCATTGGTTGTCATTATGCTAATTTCTGAGCCTTCTTCAGAATACTTAATAGCATTATCTACTAAATTATTCATAATTCTTTCAATAGCTTGAGGATCTGCATTGATTTCTCCATTGTGATCCGGTTTATATTGAATAGTGATATTTTTTTTCTTTGAAAGGTTTGAGATAGATGAAATAAAATTATTTATAAATTCATTTAGATTTATATTTATAAAATTTAATTTTAATTCTCCATACTCAATTCTTGTAAGATCCAGTAATGATGCGACCATATCTGATAATCTTTCTGAATTATGGAGGATTGCTTTTGCAAAAACTTTTGCTTGTTTTTTATCCTCTAAAGCGCCATCAATTAATGTTTCAGAATTTGCTCTTATTACACTTACTGGTGTTCTCAATTCATGAGAAAGGTTTGAGATAAAATCTCTTCTCATTGAATCAAATCTTCTTAATTGGGTAACATCGTGAACAACCATAATAAACTCATTAGTATTTTTTGATTGATTAATTGTCGCCAATACCCATCTTGTTGATTTATCATTAAGCTCAATTTCGAATTCTATATCACCACGTTTCTTTTTTTTAGACCTTCTAAACAAATAATTTAATGATTTTATATTTAGCTCTTCAATGTTTTTTCCGTTGGCTTTATTTAAGTTTAGTATCTGTAAAAACTGCTCATTTTCATATTTAATATCGCCATTTTCATCAGCAACTATTATTCCCTCTCCAAGATCATCAAGAACAGATCCGAATTGATCTCTTTGTTTGCCAATGAGATTAATTTGTTTCTTGAGATTCTCAGATATTTGAGAGATGCTTTTTGCAACACTTCCAAATTCAGTATTATTAACTGGTAAGGCCTGAATGTATTTCTTCTTTGTTTTGCCGCTGGCAATTTTTGATATTGCAGTTTCTAATTCATTAATACTTTTATATGTAAAATTTGCGAAGTATGCAGATGCAGCTGCAGCTGCAATTAGTAATAGGATCACAATTATTAGTGAGATATTTGAGTTTATAGTGTAAATATTAGCAATTGCTATTCCCAAGCCTATAGATAAAAAAGTTATAACAAAAATTCGAAATCTAATTCCCATAAATTAATCAGGGATTCTTGAAAACTTATAACCAACGCCTCTGATTGTTTGAACGTATTTACCCATTGATCCTAGTTTATGTCTCAGTCTTTTTATATGAGTATCAACTGTTCTTGTTGTAACTTCTGAACTGTAACCCCATACTTCTTCTAGGAGCTGATCTCTAGATTGAACTCTTCCTCTTGTATCTACAAGTTGATTTAAAAGTTTGAATTCTAAAGCTGTTAAGTCAATTTGAATGTCATTAACATAAACCTCATGAGATTCAATATCTATTTTTAAGTCACCAAATTGACGCTCAACCTCAACTACTTCTTTTTTTGTTTGGCCTCTTTTTAAAATAGCTTTTATTCTAAGTATTAGCTCTCTTACACTAAATGGTTTTGTAACATAATCATCTGCTCCTAGTTCAAATCCAACCACTTTATCAACCTCATCATCTTTTGCTGTTAAAATAATTATAGGAATAGCTTCTGTTTCAGAATTTGCCTTAAGTTTTTTGCAAAGCTCTAGTCCAGAACCATCAGGAAGCATCAAATCAAGAAGTATTAATGATACTGATTGTTTATTTACAATATGCTCTGCTTCAGACAAAGAGGCGGCAGTTAAGACGTTATAGCCCTCTCGAGTAATGTTGTATTCGAGATTTCTTCTAATATCAGGCTCATCTTCAATAACTAATATCTTCAATACAAATCTTTAAAATTTAATCAGAATACATTTTTACTCTTTTTTCATAATTTTGAAAGCTAAAAAATAAAAAATTTAATCTTCAGAAATAAAATTCTTTCTTAAAGTTGGTTTGTCAAACTTTCCAGAAGCCACTAAAGGAAGACTTATTGGTGAAAATTCAATAAGAGCGGGTATTTTAAATGCAGCTAATTTAGCTGATAAAAAACTGACTAATTCTTCTTTATTTAATTCTGAATCCTTTTTTAAGAAAATTGAGCTGCAAAGTATTTCACCTAAACGCTCATCTGGTATTCCAAATACGCATGCTTCTAAAACATCAGGATGTTCATAAATAGCATTTTCAACTTCTGGGCACGCTATATTTTCACCACCTCTAATAACCATATCCTTAATACGATCAACAATGAATAAAAATGGGCCTTCGAATTTTCCCATATCACCAGACCTAAACCATCCCTGGTTGTTCATACATTCTGAAGTCGCTTTTTCATTTTTCCAATAGCCTAACATGTTTGATTGCGATCTGATTGCAACTTCACCAATTTGACCTTCAGCTAGTTCGTTCCATTCATTATCAATAATCTTAATTTCAGTTAATGGAGGTACAACCCTTCCAGCTGATGAGGGATGATTTATGTATTCATCTCCACTTCCTAGAGTTCCTAAGGCATTTGTCTCTGTTAAGCCATACCCAATTCCTGGCCTACCTTCAAAATTATCATCCAATAACTTTACATGCTCAGCTGGCCTTGGACCTCCGCCCCCGCCAAGGTTTTTAAGAGAAGATAAATCATATTTATCTTTATTTGGATGGTTTAATAATTCCCATGTTTGGGTAGGAACTCCTGTTATGTCTGTTATCTTTTCATCATGAATAAGTTTTATGGCTTCTCCAGCATCCCATTTCTTCATCATCACAACTTTTCTACCCACTAATATAGACATCAAAAAAGCAACATGGCTTCCCGTTGCATGAAACAAAGGCACACATAAGAGGATGCATGACTCTGAGCTTGCCAATGGAGTTGGATCTTTTCCCATTCTGCCCTCTCTTTCGCTGAGAATAGTTGATATACATGCCCAGCTAAACATTGAAGAAATCACACCTCTTTGAGAGGATAAAACTCCTTTTGGTCTTCCAGTGGAGCCCGATGTGTAATAAATAGTGGCGTGGTCATCGCGTTTTATTTCAATATCTGGCCACTCGCTTGAATGATTTTTTATAAAATCATTAAAGGAAATAAAATTGTTATCAGGAGTATAGCTGGTTATAATTTTTTTTACGTTATGAAGATTTTCTAGCCCCTGAAGTCTTTTTTGATCACCAAATAATAGCTTTGCCTCACAGTGCTCAAGAGCATATATAATTTCATCAGGAACCCACCACGAATTTAATGGCACGCATACAGCTCCTATACCAACTATTCCCATGTAAGCAAAAATAAACTCTGGATTGTTTTGCATACATATAGCAACACGATCTCCCTTTTTGATTCCTTCTGCGAGCAAAGCATTTCCAACTTTAGCTGCTTTAGCTACAACATCTTTAAATAAAAAACGTTCTGATTCATATACTAAAAACTCTTTTTCGCCATGAAGTAATGCAAAATCAAAGTAACCTTTTAAGTTATCTGGAAAAGAAGCATACTCTTTGTGAGTAATGCCATTAGAGTCAGTGTATTCTCTAGTTTCAAATAATTGACCAGCTGAGGTTAATTCACTGGTAATTTCTTTAAATAATTTTTCAGGATCATTCATGATGTTTTAAATATTTTACTTTTGTAATAATTATTATAACGATACTATAATTATTAGGTATAGCTTATTGAAATTATAAAGATTAGAAGGAGAAAAAAATGAATTTAGATTTTGCCTCAGTATGGGAAATGATTTCAGATATTATCCCCGAAAATGATGCTTTAATTAGCGGAGATGAAGTTATTTCATGGAAAGATTACGATTTAAGATCTAGTAAGATTGCAACTGCGTTAACAAATGCTGGATTATCTGCTAATTCAAAAGCTGGTCTTTATCTTAATAACTCAAATGAATATTTAATAGGGCAAAATGCTATCTTCAAAATTGGCGGCGTTCCAATCAATGTAAATTATCGATATGTAGCTGAAGAATTAATATATCTTTTGGATAATTCTGATTCAGAGGCTGTTTTTTATCATGCATGTTACAGCTCAAGAATTAAAGAGATTGCAGAATCTTTACCAAACATTAAGGCCTGGATTGAGGTTAATGATGGAACAGAGTCGCATTTTGAAAATGCAATCAAATATGAAGATTTATTAGATACATGTGAGCCAATGGAAAGGATTCATAGAGATCCTAATACGATTTACATGCTATACACAGGCGGAACTACTGGTATGCCTAAAGGAGTTATGTATAAGCAAGGTGAATTTCTTGTATTTCTTTTTAGAACACTGAAAGCAATGGGCTACGATGTACCAGAAGATATTAATAATCTTGAAGAACAAATTAATAACTTTAAAAAGGACAATACTTTCATCAAAAGTCTTGTTGGTTGTCCTTTAATGCACGGTACAGGAATGTGGTTAGGTGCATTTTTACCTTTATTACTTGGGGGGACAGCAATAACTTCAAAAAATCTTGGATTTGATGCAGATCAGTTATGGACCCAAGTTGAAGATACCAAAACCACAAATATTGTTATTGTTGGAGATGCCTTTGCAAAACCCATGCTGGATGCTCTTAATAGAGCTAACGATATTGGAAAACCGTATAATTTAACTTCTGTTAAGGTAATTATTTCAAGTGGTGTTATGTGGAGTGAGGAAGATAAAAATGGCTTACTAAAACACCATGACATGCAACTTATGGATACTA
>CESF01312479.1_pt1 | contig 12197 bp, 8 predicted proteins | sample 356331 | NCBI WGS metagenome assembly CESF01 (sample SAMEA2621779, study PRJEB7988) | marine metagenome | biome: marine biome (ENVO:00000447); feature: surface water layer (ENVO:00002042); material: "saline water (ENVO:00002010), including plankton (ENVO:xxxxxxxx)" | depth 5 m
CCCCAGTCTCAATCCCGGCAACTACGTAGGTTTTCGCCGAGAGTCCCTCGCAGATAAAAAGAGAACATTGCCTGCCGTACTTTCCACCTGCATTATTAGCAGGATCTAGACCATCGATTTTCACATTTTTCTTCTTTCTCTCGGCTTTACGCAGCACTACCATTTCCTTGGCCCTGATAATGTCCTCAATCCTATCCATTACCGACCATTTACAGATGGAATTGATATGTGATTTTTTTACAACAGCTGTGATCCCAGGTGATTCCAGTTTGTTCTTCTCCTGTCCGTCGAACTCGGGTCTCACTACGTTAGCTACGATAAACAACCGAAAGAATTGTCGAACATCGGTGATGTTGATCTTGGGACTCTTGCTCTTCGATTTCTTACCTTTACCTTTACCATTGAACTTGTCGACAATAGGGCGAAAAATTGCTTCGCTCCATGCGTCCACATGCTGTCCTCCAAGACGAGTGTAGATACCGTTGACGAACGACACTACTTGGGCTTCCGTAGATGGAGTCACCAAGATCGTAGAGTCCTTGTTTTTGATCAATAGTTTCTCTTCTGTAGGGGATTTATACAGTCCTGAATACTGTGAGAGAGACTTAATAGGAATGAGTTTCCCATTGAGGTAAACACTAACATTTGACAACATAGCCGCATCGAGAACATGTCTAGTGTATAATTGTATGATATCTTTTGTATATTTCTTCAACCCAAATCGAGCAAAATCAGGAGTCCAAGTAACCTGGGTGTAACCTCGTACAAGCCGGCTTGTTGTAATCTTGGGTTTTCCAGGGGTTTTCATGTTATTGGTCCATGTCTGCGTGAAGAGTTTGTTCGAGGACGGGTCGTACCCTTTCACCTGAAATTGGGTGGAGAAGATATTCAGCAACTTAATGCCAAGACCATTCCTTCCCGCAATCATGCGTTCCTCCTCATCATTGTAACTGGATCCTGTCAGCATTTGACCAAAAATCATTGTATGATTATAGCAACCTTCCTCCTCGTGTATTTCCACTGGGACCACGTCTCCATCGTTCCATATAGATGTCTCTCCAGTCTCAGGATCAATAGTTACCTTAATCTTCGTGCATGGTGTCTCGGTTTTCCTACTTCTCTCCACATTGTCGACCGCATTGGACAAAGCCTCTATGAATATGCGCAAGATGGCAGGAGATGAGCGTATACTCTTCCACACGATGCTATAATTTCCGTTATCTTGCTTGGTCGCTACGTATTCATTAAGCTCGCGAAGGCGTGTCGACCCGACATACATGTCAGGGCGCAAAAGACAATGATCAATAGGTTTCTTTTTCTGATATTTCTTTTTTGTGTTGGTAGGCATTCTTGTTACTGTTTAGTTCTAAAAGATCAGTCTTTTAGAATCATTTTTAAAACTACCGTTAGCACGACCCAAGCGGTAGTATACTGATAAAGGTGGGGTTATTGTCATAATCCTTATATCCGATGACCGATGCACTATCATTTACCTTGCTATTGCTTCCAAGCTGACATCCCTCCTCGCAGACATAAGGTATAATATTGGTCGGGTTCTGGTAAGAGTATAGCGTGAAATCTTCAGTTGGAAGTAACTCGGTTTCGCTCTTATTAATGTTCCTACCGTCATTAAAACTTTTTTGAGTCCAATTATTGCATATCTTCAACGCCTGAGGTAGACCAGTGGCTTCTTGGTATAAATATATCTCATTGTCTCCCATCAAGCTATTCTTGAAAAAGCGAGGAGAGTTAAGCATCTTCAATTCAAGTTGTTCATACTCTGAGTTTTTTTCTTCCAATAGTTCTTCCAAACCTTTTCGTCTGTTTAATTTCTCAATACTTTTTCTAAGTTCTTCCATCTTATCGCTCGTCACAACTTCGTTATGTAGATAGTAATCTTGTCCTCGTTCATTTATCCATTTTAATACGGCGTCATCTCCTTGGAGGATCACTTGTGAGCGGTAGCGAGTAAAGTCTCCGACATTTAAAAAGTAGTCAGAAATGGAAGTCCTCGACTTATATTGTTTAAGATCCTCGGGTTGGTTGAGCTCGTATAGCTGAAGAGTATATATTAATCTCTTTCTCGTCTCCTCGGAATTAACAATCAGAACTCCTTTTTTGGTCATTCCACCGTTCATGTTGAAATTTTTGCCAATGTGCCCATACTTGTAATCCTCATCTACTTTTATTTTTTGTTCAACGAACTGTTGCAGGCTCTCAATAGAAGATTCTTTATCACCAAGAAATTTCGAGTACAACCATCTTACATACTCAACCATGTATCTAGCTATTCTCTTACCCGCAACATACGCACTTAACCTTGATCCTGTCTGGTCCCGAGTAAGAAGATCTTTTTCGGTGACCAAACTTTTACGACCAGAAGGAATTTCTGGTTTGAAAGGCAATGAGAATCTCACATTACCGATAACACCAGAATAATCGGAAGCGGTTTCAACCTTATTGCGTACTGGTAAAAATTCTAGTATTTTTGTAGCCACTTCAAATGATAGTCGCGGTGTGACTTGGTCATCGAACCGCGGAAGTAAAAGAGGTTGTATAGGGGTTACCAATAAAGAACCTGTCTGACCCTTATACTGGAAAATTAAGGCCCTGCATTTTCCGTAAGAATCAATTTCTTGGTGAGTTAATTTTACATTTTCCCTCAGTTTATCCAACGGTAATATACTCTGAGAAACAGGACAGTTGAGATTATACGATGCTCGTACTTTCTCGTAAAGAATTTCCATCTGTTTTGATACACTCGATCCTGGTTCATGGAGAGTCTTCAACTCTTTGGCTCCATCCCAGTAAGTGATCAACTCGCAACGTGGGTATTCTTTCTGTTCGGTTCCTCGGCCCAATCGCTCATATATAAGAATGGTAGGAACCTTCTCTTTTGTTTTGTAGTAAGCTTGAACGTGACGGGGAATCTTCAAGTCCGCAGTATCATTCCCAACGTACTCGTGTTCTCGAGTACCCGGAGTTACACGACTAAAAAGAACGATCTTACAATTAAAGTATTTCTCTATGAGATTTGTAAACAATCTCGGGTCGAAGTAAATATCCGGATCCCGAATACTTTTTAATATCTCATCTTCGCTATAGTCGTACATCTCTTGGCTACAAGATGCGGGTTTTGTAGAAAGTTTTATGCGATACTCGTTAAGCAATTGGATTCGTTCCGTTTTCTTTGCTTCCCATAGTTTTGCCTTCGCATCCGCAAGTATATTCCTTTTGGTTTTGGAACCCTCTTTCTCAAGTCGCACTACATTATCGTATGCTGTATGTACCTCTTTTGAATTGTATTGCAATATTTCTTCGAAACGTTTAGCTATATCTTTATTCCCTGAGTGCTCTTGAAGAGCTTCAAGCACGCACTCTAGAAAGCTAGATTTAGAGTCGAAAACACCTGTCCGTACAAAGGTCCAATCTGGACGGTACGTAACAAGATTTAGCATCTCATTAAGTTTCTCAGGAAGCAAAGATCCACTTCGAGTTGGATCAGCGAATAAATCTCTAGTCAAGAGATTCTGTTGATTAATCGCGGTCCCGCTAACAACAGGTATGTCGTAAAAATAATGAGCATATGGCTTAGTTTGTTTGCTTTTATCTTCTTTTATGTCCTGACGGGTCTTAAAACAGCAAGGTAAGTAAGGAACAATGTTTTTGTTCGACAGGTCGTTAACACGAAGACCTGGATAGGGGTGTGACGGATGCTCATCACATACATACCACCGCTGAGGAAATCCTTCGTCCGGTGTTTTTGGGTATTCCATAACATTGTCATGATCCTTGGATTCCACACGGGTAATTATACGAGGTTGATTAGCGCACTTTGTCGGGTACCCAGAGACGAACACCTCGGGGGCCTGTTCCTTAAGTGTTACCTTGGTCTTTTTTCCTTTTGGCAACGGTTTTCTGGGTTTGTACACGGGAGGGAATATCGTCGGACTAAGTAGACTCTGATATATTTTAACTATCTGGGGTGCTTTCTTATGGTACAAACTTATTAGCTTTCCAAAGATGGTCATAAAATCCTCCAAGGCGCTTCTACTCTTCGCATTACTTACTAATACATTGAGATAATATTCCCCTTTCTTATATCCATACCTTCTCAGAACCTCATCTTTATCTCTAACTTTGTAAATTGTTATATTGGCTTTGACAGTCTGTTCGTCATCACCATCTCCAAAGAAATGGATATATGTACTGCCACGCTTGCCTTTGGTTGCAGCTTCGTGATCGTCTATGGACAAAAATTTATTGAACAAAGGATCGTTCATAACGAGATCTCCAAGTACGTACGAATCTATAGGTTTCTCTCCAAGTCGGTAGTAAAATCTGCCTTTCTCTCTGGATAAACTACTCTTGGTTATCTTCAGTGCCAGGCGTGTACCAAAAACCTCTTTAAAATTAAACAAAAAATCTTCTATTTTAAACCCTTGTTTATAGTCAATGGAACCTGTTTGAACGACACATTTCTCTTGGCCATTCTCTCTATCTATAACTAATACTGTGTCAAAAAACTTAGGATCTTTCGATAAAGGGCTGGATCTAAATTGAAAGTATATGTGGTCATCTGTGTCCCCCAAAGTTGGGGTTGGTGTAAAGTCACGCAGGATTTTGTAAAAATTATTAGCACTTGCAAAAGGTACTTTGGGTGTAAGTTTTATCTTGTCAAAGATCTCCAGTAAAGTCAAACCCTTGGGATCAAATTCCAGGCGCAGTGTTGCTTCGTGAGGAGTAAATTCGGTATGAGGTATTCCTTTCTCCGAACCCAGTACTTGTATCCCCTTCACTTTGTGTTTATTTGTTTCTATTGCTCGGATAATGTTATGTTGCGTTTTATCTTTATTACGCCAAAACAATTGAGAAGGCACTACTGTTCCATCCGAAAAGTTCTTCTGGATTTGTAGGAGAAGTATCCCACGCATTTCTTTTTCTGCATTTTGTAATGTTGTATTGTATGCAACATACGGAGCAACAACGTCATCCATTATATCTAATTCCTTTTTGACAAGAAATTGGTTCTTATCCAAGCTTGATAGTATTTGAGGAAGCTTTCTAACCTTCATATCCGTTAGTAAATCTCCAATTGTTTCATTCTCCTTCTCTCGAAATTCAGAGATTGTTTTGACTGGAACCTCTAAGTACAAGTATTTAGGAAGAGTATTCATGACGGCAGCCAGCCTCTCAGCAACAGTTTGAAAGGTGTCAAATTGGTAGACATCGAAGTCGAACTTATTGTTAATACGGACCATTTTGTTATTTAGCAAGACTTAATTAAATAACTATGGAAGGAGAAATGATCACTAGACTACGTAAAAGTTGTTCAAGAATACAGGGTATTAAATTCCTCCAGAACGAAAATACCTTAGCATCAGGATGGGATACAGTGCAAGATAGAAAAGTCCTACTCAAGGAACTATCGCTGACCGCTGGGGCATACACAACGTATAACCACTTACAATGTCAGTACCTTAACCTACCCGTTCCTAGGTTATATCATTGTCATAATTTTGATAGTATAGTTATTACCGAATGCGAATATGTACCCGGTAAAGACCTTTTTTACCATTTGACAAACGGTGCGGAAAAGAATCTAAATGTGCCGAATATTCTGGGGCAACTCTTGCGCCATATAAAATCTTATCAAAAGAATAATCTATCTCATCTCGACATTAAACCCGAAAATCTTATATGGGACTCTCAAAAAGAAAAACTGAGTATAATAGATTTTGAATCTATGAGAACACACCCTGTTACAGGGCAACGGGGTATAAAAGAAAATATCGGGACACCTGATTATACAAGTCCTGAGATATTTTATAATTATAAAATACATCGTAATACGGACTTGTGGAACGTGGGCATGATTGGTTATATTCTAACGATGAGACATAATCCCTTATTCGAGAACGTAACAGACCGAAATAATATGCAAACATATGCTAAGAGAGCGATGCACAATGCTAACATTGACCCCGCAGTATCTCGTATGGTGACTTCTCTCTTACACCCTAACCCTGAGTACCGCGCCGTAAATTTATGGGATAAGATTATTAGATTTGGCTAAAGTCCCTGAGGTGTCGAACATCTCTCCCTTGTATTTCTTTGTCAATTTTTTTCCCGTTCTGATACAAGAGATAATCAGGAAATCCTCTAAACTTGGGTTTAAGAATTTTTATTCTATTACCTAAAATTTTCTCAGAAGGACGGTCACCATCAACCTGTACGGTTGCACAGAATACTTTTCCTACCGTAGCATCTGCAAAACTTTGGAACTCCGTCTTAGCCGATGTACAATGCGTACACCACGAGGATTGTAACATAATAACAACTGGTACCCCACTTGGTATATTTGGCGCGATAAGATTTCCCTCTTCGTCGAAATCTTGATCTTCAAGGTATGCGACAGGTTTGTCTAAATATTTTGTCATCTGTTTATTTTATATTACACTTTTTTTTGAAATTGCGGTTTAAGGTATTAACCCTTTCATCTCAAATGCCGGTGAAATTCAAGTGTAAGACAGGAGAGGCCTATCAGATCAAAGTATTGGCTGAGCTCCTTACAAATAACCTCAAGACAGGATGCTTTGAAGTTTGTAACGATGGTATCGTCCTAAGAATGTTCGATTACCATCGTAAAACCTTGGTAGACTTACGACTCTTGGGAGAAAATTTTTCTCTATACAAGTTTCGTTTTGATGAGAAATTCTGCATGGGTCTTAACCTTAACCACTTCCATAGAATGCTAAAATCTATTAAGAAAAAAGATTCTTTACAGCTCTTTATCGATACGGCCGTTCCAAACGAGCTTGGTATTAAAACCATCCCAAAGGAGAATACTCGTGTTACCACGTCGGGGATTAAGATCCAAGAGATCCAGAATCTAGACATAGATATTCCAACTGGTTACGGTAAACCTGTCATTGTACCTTCGTCAGAGTTTCAGAAGATGTGTAAAGATCTTAGCAGTATAGGGAGTATTAATATTAATGTGCGTGCACGAGACTTTCATATTGAATTCATTGCTGATGCCGATGGGATCCTTAAACGTAAAGTTTCTTTTGGCGAGAACGAAGACTCTGACGACGAAGACTCTGACGAAGAGAAATCCAAGGAATACTACGCAACGTTCACTACTGATCAGCTATCCCGTATCACCAAGTTAGCAGGTCTGAGCAACACTATGCAGATTTTCCCAGCAAATGGCAAACTTCCATTGCTTTTCAGGTCCAGTGTGGGAAGTCTGGGAAAGATCTCGATATATATCAAGTCGCAGGAACTTGTAGAGGAGGAGAAGTGCGGTTTCGACTCTGACGATTCCGATTACTAATATTATCTTCACTAGGTATAAAATGTTAGATTTTAAAAAACCCAATGATATAAGTCTAATGGCAATAGGAGTAACATTCTTGTTATCTGCAGGTATTCTATATCTGTCGCGACCTTCTTGGATTCAGAGATTGAACTCTAAAGGTAAAGCAGAGTTGGTACCAACTCTGCTCCTATGTTATTCCGTAACTTTTGCACTTGTATGCGGTGTGGCTGCTCTGATTGTAAGTTCAAAACAAAAGGTAGGTGAGAACGATTTGGGTAAACCATCGGCTTCTTTATTATTATCGCCTGATATGGCTCATTCCTACTTGAGCTAATTGTTAAATTATACTAATCGGTATAATTTTAATTTGCCAAAAGTCCACCCCCAAAGCCAAACAAGACATACATTATTGTGTAAGCAGCCATTGATGTTACGAAAGTAGACGCGAGTGTAAGGAAAATACTAGTAAAATTAGTCCTTTGAACGATCTTTTTCGGATCAATAATATATTCATCGTCATTACCGACGTGAAAAGTATCAAAATTTTTCTTGGTCGTTAATGCAATAAAGATTACCAAGGAAGCGGCTATCGAGTTCAATACGAAAGCTTTCCAAAATGTGGATGCTCTAAAGTGGTGTATAATAGGTTTATTTTTTCTCCATTTGAGAACAAAATATACAGCTATCGACACAATAATGAGTGTTACGATATAAGCCAGTATAGATTTTTTTACCATTTAGTTTTGTCTAGATAAAACTAAATCATTTAAACAAACGGTTTCTAGTGCCAAACATGAGTAGCCCTTCTGTAATTGAAATCCAAGAGCTCAATCCGGACATGATTCCACCTATTACCAGTAGATTTGAGGATCCTACCTACAATGGTGGGTGTAAGCTTGTCATTGTAGGAAAGCCCGGTACGGGCAAGAGTACACTGATCAAAGCTCTGTTATATTCTAAAAAGCATATATTCCCTGTAGGAGCCGCCATGAGTGGTTCAGAGGATACGAACCACGCATACGAGGAAATAATGCCAAGCACGTTTATATTTAACTCTTATGATGAAGAAAAGATCAAAGATATTGTGAGGCGTCAGAAACTTGCTCATAAACACCTTTCTAATCCCTGGGCGGTGCTCATTCTTGATGACTGTACAGATGATCCCAGAGTTTTTAATAAACCTCTACAACAGGCACTCTATAAGAAAGGAAGACACTGGAAGCTATTGTATATCTTGTCTCTACAGTACGCAATGGACGTAAAACCTGTAATTCGTACCAATGTTGATGGTATCTTCATCCTCCGTGAACCTTTGCTTAAGAATCGAGAGGCCCTCTATAAGAATTATGCATCCATTATTCCAGACTTCACCACCTTCTGTGAACTGATGGATCAGTTGACGAACGATTATCACGCCCTGTACATCCACGGAGCAACTCAGACAAATAGATGGCAAGATTGTGTCTATTACTGGAAAGCACCAGTTGCACCCAAGGACTGGAAATTTGGATGCCCAGAATACTGGGACTTTCATAATGCTAGGTTCAACCCTGAATACACCGATAGTATGACTGGCTTCTAAGATAATTTATTTTTTTGTATGATACAAATTGCTCAGCTACGGAAATCTCGTCAGAGTAGATCCTGACCTTGATGATAAAGCGCGGGAACAGGACCCTTGCATTTAAATGAAAATGATTATTAAAGCATAAATTATATAACATTAGAAAAATGCATAGTATTGAATTAATTCTAGTAAATGGTGGTAAAATGCCAGTAAAAGGGAGTCGGCAATCTGCCGGATATGACCTATTTTCAAACGAAAAAATTGTTGTTGAACCGCATTCTCGTAAATGTGTGGGAACAGGTGTAAAACTAAAGATGCTTGATCAGGGATTTTATATTAGAATTGCACCAAGATCGGGACTTGCTGTCAAGAAATCAATAGATATTGGAGCAGGTGTTGTTGATAGTGATTATAGAGGAGAAATGAAAGTAGTACTTGTTAACAATGGAGATGTTGAATTTTGCGTCGATGTTGGGGACAAAATTGCACAATTTATTGTTGAAAAATATGAACCAGATACTCTTATTAAATGCTATAATAATGACGGAGACGAAGTCGCGAGGGAAAAATTATGTACATTTGACCGAGGTGAAGGCGGTTTTGGTTCAACTGGGTTAAAATAAATATTTCTTATTAATACCAATTTGGTATTAATATTCTTATGTATGATGAACGCGAAGATAAGTTAAAATTTCCCATAAGACTTTACAATCGAACTCATTGTACGTAGCAATGTCAAGCATAATATCACTAGTAGCTGGTTGGGTTGAAGTCTGGTAACATTTCCATGCTTTGACCATCGCCATCATTCCTGAGTCGCAGCTACTTCCTATTGAGGCTCGTATCATTCCATGTTTCCTCATTGCTTTAGCTATATTTTTGAGACCGAACTTAAAACATCCTCTGATAACAATTGGTTCGCTTCTAAAAAGGTGGTACATATCGCACCATTCAACTGCAAGCCATTCGTCCGATATACGATCCTTATCTACACCGGTGCGCTCAAACTGTCTGTTCTCCGCTGCTGTCCAGAAACGTTTCTCAGCATGCCAGTAATTAGCACGAGGATTGCCTCTCTTCGACATGAATGTCATGAACTCGTCCATAATGCGATACTCTTCGTCTAGAGTGGGGGCATTACAGATGAAATTACAATGTTGCCATTTTCCTTCGGATTCCCACCCCACACCAATCATAAAAATCATGTTGGAACTCTTTTGTGTTGGAAGGTCGTTAAAGCCTGAGAAAATATCTGAGAGTGTTTCGAAGTCAACGAACACCTCATCAACCTTGTCCTTCCACCCATTAATGTTATTTTGGATCTTCTTCGGCCAAAGATTGTCCTTTGATTGTCTATTAATTGCCATAATCTTATCAATGATTGGAGCACGTTTTCCGTTCATTTTCATTGTACTCGCAGTACAGAGGTCATCTTTCCAGCTAGTTACTCCAGCATCTAACGCATGGTTACGTTGTTTGACACCAACATTCCAAATATTTGTGAGTTCTCCCACTCTTTCTGCGATTTTCCTCTTCTCACCGTTCCAGTGCCCCGAATCTAAGCACATGTTAGGGTAAAGCTCTTTACGAGAAGGGGGGTTGATGCTCCATGACGACCCTTCTCGTCTCACGGCTCGAACCCAAGTCAGAGCGTCTTTCGTACGTCGGATATACGACTTGTCAACGCCTTTAAAATCTATTTTACCCAAACGATCAAGACAATTGTAACTCCTGTATGTATTATTTTTTGATGTATACTTCCATCTCCTTCCCAGGATGAAAGCATAAGGCGCAGTATATCCTTGTATTCGACCAATAGCTTGCGTATAGATAAGAGTCTGGGCTTTGTACGCCGGATAATGCCCGGAATTAAGCAAATGGGTGCTATCGGCTCGAAGAGGTAAGGTTGAGAACTTGATATCGATTACCACGTAGTGATAGTTTCCACTAAGTCGAGACGCCGATGCCTTACGCTCATCGTGAGAAAGAGGATTTTCTTCAACGATATCATCTAGATGGTCGCTTCTTACTAGTAGATCAATAATCCCGTGAGTTCTGTTATAGTTGTTGCGAACAGGGACAGAATGTAGTATAGGAACACCTTCTTTCATCAGATCGATGGCGCGGCGACACGATTCATCGGTAATAAACTCTGATACGGTGACTACAGGAGTTCCCCTCTTATTAAGATATTTAATGAGTTCTTTTTCAAACTCTATTCCTTGTTTCAATATAAAATCGGTAAACCCCGGATTGAAGGAATACACTGGGGTGGAACGTGTTCCTCTCCTACTTCGAGATTTCAACCAGTCCACAAGAGTGTCATTAATCATAAAATTATGTACGTGTGTTGCCGCTACTACCTGGGGTCTTTCTCGTGACCGAGAATTAAAAAGAGATGTTAACCTCGGCCTTTTGGACCGGGTATTATTATAGACGGTACTCACAAGAGTTCTTTTCATTTTATTATATTATCTCCAAACTTTAACTAGTTTTTAGCTAAAAAACCAATTAATGTTAAGAGAGCTAAGATAGTTAAAATCCCTATAATTGTTACGGTTCTAAGTTGCATTTATCTTACGACAAGAATTTATCCAGTACGGAAATGAACAACGAGTGATACCATTGGTATTTACTCCTATCGTCCATGTATACCCGGTTTCCGGGTTTCTGCAACGTAAAAAAATAAGACCCTTAATAGGAAATTCCTGACCAAGTCGAGTCCTGCAAAGAGGACATCGTTGATCATACTTTAGAGCTCTTCTAAGACAATTTGTATGATAGGTATGACCACAGCATGTTACAATTACTTGTGAAGAAGAAAGATCTACATTTTGTTGGCATATCGGGCAATAGTTGGAAAGTATCATTATTTATAGATATAAAACTTGCACTCTTAGACTTGCTTAAACAGAAACCAGAATGCCAATAAATGGATGAATTAAGTTTTGAAGATTTGGATCGATATTTACTCGATAGGAGTAACAGGATTGTTCATCAGATATGGTTTGGTGTAATCCCAAACCCTCGAGCCGCTCAGAAAGCTCTTGAAGGTCTGAAAAAGTATCGTGACAGCTGGATAACAAAAAATTCTTCGTGGACCTACATGTGTTGGAACCTAGATCGATGTAGAGGACTGATGAAATATTGCTATCCGCAGCATATAGAGATGTACGACAAATACCCTTATGATATTCAGCGGTGCGATGCAGTTCGTTACTTCATACTTCATAGGTACGGAGGCCTGTACGCGGACATGGACTATTTCTGTAACAAATCATGGGACCAGGTGGTAGAGGCGTATCC
>CESF01120352.1_pt1 | contig 12191 bp, 14 predicted proteins | sample 356331 | NCBI WGS metagenome assembly CESF01 (sample SAMEA2621779, study PRJEB7988) | marine metagenome | biome: marine biome (ENVO:00000447); feature: surface water layer (ENVO:00002042); material: "saline water (ENVO:00002010), including plankton (ENVO:xxxxxxxx)" | depth 5 m
GTAATATTAAATTGTTGCAAAATTATTAAAGTAAATAAATACTTTTTTCCTTTATTTATAAGTGTAACGATTATATCTAAATAAATATTAATCAAGTTTAATTTAGTATATAATATAAACAAATAATAATTTATATGCGAAGGAAATAATAAATGTCAAAAAATATTCTAATAACAGGCTGTAGTTCAGGCTTAGGACTAGCACTTACAAACTACTATTTAGACAAAGATTATAAAGTTTATGGAATTAGTAGAAATAAGCCAGATATAAATAATAAGAATTTTGTATTTCACTCCTTTGATTTATCGAATATTTCTTTAATTAAAATGCAACTAAATGACTTTATTAGCTCAATTAAAGATATTCATATTGCTTATTTAAATGCAGGAATGCTTGGAGAAATAAAAGAACTAAGTAAGTTAGGTATAGAAGAGATGCAAAGAGTTTATGAGTTAAATGTGTATTCAAATAAAGAGCTTTTAGATATTTTAGCAACAATTAATACTACAAATATTATTGCACTATCTTCAGGAGCTTCAAAAAATGCTTCAAAAGGTTGGGCTTCATACTCTTTATCAAAAGCTGGATTAAATATGCTAGTAAGTCTTTATTCAAAAGAGCTTCTTAATACAAAAGTTATAGCATTAGCACCAGGTGTAATTCAGACACCTATGACTGACTATATTAGACAGGAAATAGACGATGATATCTTTACTTCAGCAAAAGTTTTAAAAGCAGGAATTATTCAAAAGCCAAGTGAAGCTGCAAAAAAAATAGATGAGTTTATAAAAAGAGTTGATGAGTTTGAATCAGGCTCTTTTGTTGATATAAGAGAGATTTAATATCTCTCTTACTTTTCATTAACTATTTATCTTTATAATCTATGAAAAACAATGAGATTATATAATGAAACTTTTAATAAAAACAATACTAATTCTAGCAAGTATCTTTACAATTACACTATTAGCTATTAAATTCAGTGGGATTCTAACTGTTGATGATATTAAAGCAATATTTACAGATTTAAAATCACAACCCTCATATATTTTAGGTGGATTAATAGTATTTTTACTATTTATTGATTTATTTATAGCTGTTCCTACTATGACAATTATTATACTAGCAGGATATTTTATAGGCTTTGAATTAGCCTTATTTTATACAACACTTGGTCTTTTATGTGCTTCTTTAACAGGATATCTTTTATCAAAGAAGTATGGAGAAAAAATTTTAGATAAATTATCTTCAGATGAAGAACAAAAGCAAGAAATGACAAACTTATTTAATAAACATGGTGTTTTAGTATTAATCTTATCAAGAGCCGTTCCTATGCTTCCTGAAATATCATCTTGTTTAGCAGGTACTTGTAATATGTCATTTAAAAGATTTTTACTCGCATGGTTTCTAGGAACAATACCTTATGTTTGTGTTATGAGCTATGCAGGCTCTATTAGTAATTTAGATAATCCAATGCCAGCAATTTATGCCGCACTTGGAATTACTACTATATTTTGGTTTACATGGATGTTATTTATGAAGTTTAATAAAAAAACAAGTACTATTTAAAATATTATATATTTAAATTTCTCATAAAATTACTTGCGATAATTGAGCTTCTTTCTTTGAACTTATTTGCAATATCTTCAGTAAAAATTTTATCAACTGAAGAGAAAAAAAGTCTTAACCAAGTTTCAAAAGCTTCTTTGTGTAAGCCTTGAATTTGCATATGAGGAGCAAAAGGTGAGCCATTATACTCACCTCTTCCATAAGATATTGTATACCAGAAATTTGTAAGAAGAGTAATATGCTTTTGCCAAATATCTGACTTTAAATCATCACCTAATTTTTCTATAAAAAAAGGAGCTAATACTTCATTTTTTAATACTTTAGTGTAAAAAGTTACTACTAATTTGTTTAAATTCTCTTTTGTAATTTCATTATCTAGCATACATATCCTTACTATTTTTGTTTTTTCTTTTCAATAGACTTAATATTTATTAACATTAAAATTGAAATTATAAAGGCAACTACGAAGAAACCTGCAAATACATATAATGTTTGTGAATATGAACCCGTTGAATCTTTAACCATAGAGATAATAAGTGGTCCAACAAGTCCTGCTGCTGCCCATGCTGTTAAGATATAACCATGAATTGCACCTAACTCTTTTGTTCCAAAAATATCTCCAATATATGCTGGAATTGAGGCAAAACCACCACCATAACAAGACATTATAAAGAATAATAAAACTTGGAATACTACAATTTCTGTAACTGTTGGTAATATATAAAATGCAATTGCTTGAGTTGCAAAGAAAATGATATATACAACAGGTCTTGTTAAATAATCAGATAATGAAGCCCAAAAAATTCTACCAGCACCATTAAATATTCCCATTAAACCAACAGCTGCAGCTGCTGCAATTGCTGAAATTCCTATTACTTCTTGTAATAAAGGAGAAGCAACACCAATAATTGCAATACCACATGTAACATTTATAAATAACATCAACCATAACCCATAAAATCTAGGAGTCTTAACAGCTTCATTTAAACCTAAAAGGGCTAAATCTTCTTTTAACTTTTTCTTACCTTCTTTAATTTTTTTCTTAAATTTTTTAGGCAAATAACCCTCTTCTGGTTTTTCTAAATACAGTGCAGATGCAAACATTACTACAAAATAAAGAGCACCTAAAATAAAGAATGTTCCAGAAATTCCAACAGCCTCAATTAAAACTTTTATAGTTGGACCCCAAATTGCAGAAGCAAAACCAAATCCCATGATTGCAAGACCTGTTGCCATTCCTCTTTTATCTGGAAACCATTTTACTAGTGTTGAAACAGGTGAGATGTAACCAATTCCTAAACCACAACCACCTAATACTCCATAGAAAAAGTATAAAAGTATTTTTGATTCCATCATTATTGCAAGGCCTGAACCCATAGTTCCTAAACCAAATAGTGATGCAGCAATTATTGCAGATACTCTAGGACCATTTTTTTCAACAAATTTTCCCATTAGTGCAGCTGATAATCCTAAAAAGAATATTGCAATACTAAAGGCAATTGTAACATCTGTTAAAGTCCAAGACATTTGCTCTTGAATAGGCTTAACATATACACTCCAAGCATAAACAGAACCTATACAAATATGAACACCAACAGCACTAAGAGCCATTAGCCATCTATTTTTTTCAATCAAAATAATTCTCCCCAATTTTTTAAATTAGATGAATTGTATCAAAAACTATTTAGAATTGATTAAAAAGAGTATTTACTTTTAAAGGAACTTGGATTTTTTATAAACTCTTGCACACAAGTTTTACAAATACAAGATTTATTTTTTTCTAAAGATGGGACTAAAAGTTTTAATTCTTCTGGTATTTTTGTTTTCATACACCAACAAGAACTTGGTTTTAAAACTTCACAATTATTATCTTTTTTGCAAAAAGGACAAAGTTTAGTTTCAAAAGTCATCTATTCTTCTTTTTTGAAAATCAAGTTTTTCAAAGACTTTTCTTCATTAATTGCAGGAAAAGTTTTTAGATTATCTAATCTTTTCTCAAATTTAAAAACAGGAGCAAACTTTTTAAAAATATTTTTTATAAAATCTGTATCAAGTTCTGGAGCATTAAGTGCAGAAAAAACTATACACTCTTTAGCTGCTAGTTGTTCTAGTTTTTTAATTATCTTTTCATAATCTCTACTAGCTGCAAAACTTCCTTTTTGAAAAGAAGGTGGGTCTATTATGATGATATCATAAGGACCTTGCTTTTTTATTCTATTCCATGATTTTAAAATATTATAAGGCATAAAATGAATATTTAAAGTATTCAAATTATTTAAATGATGATTCGCTCGACCTATTGTTAAAGCAGTTTTTGACATATCTACATTTACAACTTTACTTGCACCTGCTTTGACTGCACTTAGTGAAAAAGCACAAGTATATGAAAATAAATTTAATACATTTTTATCTTTTGCAATTTGTGAAATATACTCATGCCCTATTTTCATATCTGGGAAAAAACCAATATTTTTATTTGTAAAATTTATTTTATATTTTATAGAGTTTTCTATTGCAATATTTTCTTCTTTTAAACTACCAACTAGCACTTCACAAGGAGATTTATCTAAATATCTTCTTTGTAATACCAAAGTTTCATGATTAGTTGAAGCAAAAATATTTTTAATCATTTTTAATAATTCGGCTTCTTTTTCTTTTTCAATCTCTTCAAATAAAACTATAAATAAAATCTTGTCAATTGAATCAATTGTTAGAAAATTATAATTTTCATAATAATTACCACGTCCATGAAAAACTCTTTTAAACTCTTCATCTACATCTTCTATATTTTTTACTATTAACTCTTTTAGTTCTTCAATTTTCACTATTTTTCCATTTTATATTGTTCTATTTTTAATATTTCATACTCTAAAATATTTTCATTTATTTTAAACTCAAACTCATCATTTAACTCTTTTCCTAATAAGGCTTTTCCAAAAGGAGATTTATTTGATATTCTATTTTCATTTGGATTTGTCTCATAGGTTCCAACTATTATAAATATTTTCTCTTTATTTTCATTAAAATCAAAAAGTGTGACTTGTGAGCCAAAATTTACTTTTTTATGAGGGATTTTAGAAATATCTATAACTTCACTATTATTTATAATTTTGTTTAAAAACCGCAATCTTTTGTCTATATTTCTTATTTCTGCTTTAGCGCTTATATATTCCGCATTTTCACTTCTATCACCATGCTCAGCAGCTATTCTTTTTTCTTTAACCCAATAAGGTTTTTCAATTTCAAGTAGTTTTTTAAACTCTTTTACAATATTTTCAAATCCGAAACTTGTGATTAATTCTTTTGCCATTTGATATTAAAGCACAAAAAGCCTATTACTTCTATTATTTATCTTTTTAAAATATATTGTATAATCACTCTAATTAATTAATAGGACTAAATTTGCCATATATACTAAAAAAATTTGATGTTAAAGATAAAAAGTTAATTGATGATTTTTTAATTGAAGATGCAAGGTTATCTTTAAAACTATCACAAAGTTTATTAGCTAAAGGAAAGGTTTTAGATGATAAAAATAGAAGATTACAAAAAAATCAAACTGTAAAATCTGGTTTTATTCAAGTTAATATATTTGAAGCTATTACAAAAGGTCTTAAACCGCTTTTTCAAACAGAGCATTTTGCAATATTTGATAAACCCTCAGGATTATTAGTTCATCCAGTATCAATTAACAATGAATATACACTATTAGATGAAATCAAATATCACTTTAAAGATGATGCCTCACTAGTTCATAGAATAGACAAAGAAACATCAGGATTAATATTAGTTGCTAAGAATAGATTTTCAGAAATGATTCTAAAAGAAAAGTTTGAAAATAGAGAATTTAAAAAAACTTATAAAGCAATAGTTCAAGGTGAAATTAAAAACGATATAGAAATAAATACTCCAATTACAAAAGATACCGGTCTCATAAAAATAAAAATGAAAACAGATGAAAATGGAAAAGAATCAACAACTTTTATAAAACCAATTTCTTATGATAAAAGTAAAAATCAAACTTTAGTACAAGCAATTCCAATAACGGGAAGACAACATCAAATAAGAGTACATTTAGACTCAATAAATCATTCTATTATTGGTGATCCAATTTATGGATTAGAAGAAGAGATTGCCAATAAAATTTTAGGAAAGAAAGTATCACAAGAAGAAAGAATCACTTTATCCGGAGATAAAAGACTTCTTCTTCATGCTTATTCTTTAGAGTTTGAGTATTTAAATACTCAATATAGATTTTGTTCAAAACAAGATTTTAACTTATAAATCTTTTAAAATCTTTTGGATAAGGAGGCTTTAAAAGGTCTCCTGTTCTTAAAGGTTTATATAGCTCATCATATCTTTTATATTTAGTTTCATCTAATCTATAAAATACATGTTTTCTAGTTAATTTTTCAAAATCATCTAAACCAGAAGATGCTAATAATTCTATAAAACTTTCAATTGTTCCCTCATAATAATTTGCAACTCTTTGTTTTTTATCTTCAACTATTAATGCACTTGATAATCTTTTATTTTGAGTAGCAACTCCTGTTGGACAAGTGTTTTTATGACAATCTAAAGCTTGAATACAACCAAGTGAAAACATCATACCTCTAGCACTTGCACATAAATCTGCCCCTAAAGATAATTTTTTTAGAATATCCATTCCATTTAATATTTTTCCAGAAGCAATAACTTTGATATCTTTTTTCAAATTAAAACCAATTAAAGCATCAATTACAAAAACTAAAGCTTCACGTAAAGGCATTCCAACAGAGTTTGTATATTCCAATGGAGCAGCTCCAGTTCCACCCTCACCACCATCAACTGTAATAAAATCAGGTTTTAACCCTGTTTCATGCATTACTTTACAAAGATTAATAAACTCTTCTTTTCTACCAATACATAGTTTAATACCAATTGGTTTACCATCTGATAACTCTCGCAATTTTGTAATAAACTCCATCATCTCTTTTGCAGTTGAAAAAGCTGAGTGAGCAGGTGGAGAATCAACTCTAGTATGTGGTTCAACACCTCTTCCTTCTGCAATTTCAGGTGTATTTTTATTTGCAGGTAAAATTCCACCATGTCCTGGTTTTGCACCTTGAGATAGTTTCAATTCTATCATCTTTACATTTTCATTTTTTGATTTTGATTCAAATAAGATTTCATTAAAAGTTCCATCTTGATTTCGACAACCAAAATAACCAGTTCCAACTTGCCATATTAAATCACAATTTGCTTCAAGATGATATTTACTTATACCACCCTCACCTGTATTTAATGCAAAACCACCTATTTTAGCACCGTAGGCCAAAGAACGTACAGCTGCTGAACTAAGTGCTCCAAAACTCATTGCTGATACATTAAAAATACTTGCATTATAAGGTTTTGAACATAAAGACTTTCCAATTAAAACACGTGGGTCATGGTCTAAATCTTTAGCTTTTAAGGCATTTAAAGAGTGTCCTATCCACTCATATCCAGCTTTATAAACATCAACTTTTGTTCCAAAAGGGATAGTACTAATTAATTTTTTAGAACGTCTATATACTAAACTTCTTTGCTGTCTATTAAAAGGAACTCCATCTATATCTGACTCCATAAAATATTGTCTCATAGGTGGTCTTAAATCCTCTAAAACCCATCTTAGACGTCCAACTATAGGAAAGTTTCTCCATAAAGAATGCTTAGTTTGATTTAAATCATAAATTCCTAAAGCAATAAGACCTGAAATAATTATGATTAACCATAAAAACGAAATTTTTATAATTAGCCATATAGCAAGTAATACAGCTAAAGATATTAATATAATCTTTGCATTTTTTTTCATCTTCTCTCTTTTTCATATTTTAGATAGTATATTCACAATAAGGTTAAAATGATAATTATTTAGTAAATTTTATCTCTTTAATTTGAATACCGTTACTACAATCATCAGCACAGTTTTTAGGTGCATATAAACAATAACTTAGCAGACCTTTTTTATCAAAACCTAGATATATATTATTTGATAATTTATCTTTTGTTTCTAATATATTTTTACACTCTATATATAAATCATCAATAAGTTTTAATTTAGCACCAGCTTTATGTTTTCCTAAATCTTTTTTTGTCTCTATCCATGTATTTTCTTTTAATTTATTCCAAGAAGTATATTCTCTTTTTGCAAAAATACCATTTTTGACTGTTATTTGTGTTTCATGTCCAAATCCCGACCAACTTACAAAGTTTGTAAAATATGTATATGAGTTATTTGAGTCTTTTTTATGATTAAGCCAAATTTCTTTACTTTTTTCTAATTTCAAAACATCAATATTTGAAGTTTTTTTATTTATAGAACTTTTTGAACATGATGAGAAAAATAAAATAAAACACAATAAATAAATTAATTTCATACTTACACCTTTGATAATATTTAATATTATTTTATCATAAACTTTTATAAACTTCAGAGTACACAAACAGTAAATATATTTTGTTTATAATATAATGAACAAAAGAAAAAGGAATATTATGAAAAAGTTTGATTTAATAATTATAGGAGCAGGACGAGCTAGTAACCTTGCAGCAAAAGCTGGAAAAATGGGTAAAAAAGTTGCCATAATAGAAAAGTCAAAACTAGGAGGAACATGTCCAAATAGAGGATGTGTTCCATCAAAACTTCTAATTGGTTATGCACATGTAGCAAGATCAATTAAAGAATCAGACAGACATTTCATAGATTCAAGTATAAATAATATAGATATAGAAAAAATATTTGAAGAAACAAATAAATATATATCAAAAATAGACCCTATATATAAAAAGAAATTCAATGAAAATGTAGAAGTATTCTATGGAACTGGAAAATTTGTATCTAATAATATAATTTCTGTTAATGGTGAACAATTAACAGCTCCAAAAATTGTAATAGCAACAGGAACAAAAGCTATAAAAGCCCCACATCCTAAAGCTTGGACAAGTGATGATATATTTCCTTTAGAAGGAGAAATTCCAAAATCAATAACAATTGTTGGTTCTGGCTTTATAGCATGTGAATTAGCAAACTTTTTCTCTGCTGTTGGAATTGAAACTAAACTACTTGTAAGAAGTCAAAGAATTTTAGGAAATGAAGATAGTGATATCTCTGCAATATTTAAAGAAGAGTTTGTAAAAAATGTAGATATTTTATTTGATACGAGTATTGATACAATTGACTATAAAGATAATCAATTTAACTTAGAATTAATAAACAAAGATAATAAAAAAACAAAACATAGCTCACAAGCACTTCTTTATGCAACAGGAAGAGAATCAAATACCAATAGTTTAGACTTAGAAAATACGGATATAGAAGTAAATGATAGAGGTTATATTAAAAGAGATAAATTCTTTGAAACAAAAGCTAAAGGTGTATACGTAGTGGGAGATGCAAGTGGAGAAAATATGCTTCAACACGCAGCGGCACAAGAAGTTAATCATTTAGGTAAGATTTTATTAGAAGATGAAAAAGAAGCCTTAAAGTTTAAATATATACCTCATGGAGTATTTACAGAACCTGAAATTGCGAGTGTTGGAATAACTGAACAAAAAGCAAAAGAGTTAAATATAGAATATGTAACAAGTATTACACCATGGATTGCAAGTGCTAAAGCTATGTCTACAAGATTAAGATATCCAAGAACAAAGTTTATTGTAAATCCAAATACTTATGAAATTTTAGGATGCCATTTAATAGGTCCCGAAAGTACTACTATGATGCATCAAGTTCTTACAGTTATGCACTTAGATAATGATATAAGACATTTAAAAGAGATGCTATATATTCATCCAGCACTAAGTGAAGCCTTACTTCCAGCTGCTGTTGATGCTGTAAGAGAAATTGAAAAGCTAAGTAATTAAAAGTTATCTTTCATCTTTTCAAGAAGAAGACAAAGGTCTTCTTTCTCTTTTTTAGTAAAGCCTTTATAACTTTGTTCTAAAAGTTTTGTTGAAATTTTATCTAATACTATGGGTTTAGTATCTAATCCTTTTTTAGTAAGACAGATAAGAGTACTTCTGTTATCTGTATTAGATTTTAACTTCTTTACTAACTCAAGCTTTTCTAATTTATTAACTAAAGCAGTAATTGTAGACTTATCTTTATTAATACATTCAGATATTTCTCTCATACTTACTGCACTTTCACAGTTATAAAGTTTGATTAAAATATCTCCATGTGATGGTGCAAGACCATTTAAATTATTCTTTTTAAGCTCTTCTATAATAAGTTTGTTTGCACCATTATGAATTTTTGAAATAGTTGAAATAATCGCGTTTATATTTTGCATAGGCAATTATAGTTACTTTTTATTTAAAGTATAGGCTAAGACCTTTACTTTAAAATTTTCCATTTTTATTTTGCCATTTATCTTGAGATAAAATCTCTTCAATAGTATCCCAATGCTCTACGATTTTATTATTCTCAATTCTAAATAAATCATAAAAAGAGACATGTTTTTTCATAAATTCGCCCTCACTTACGCTTAATACAAAATTACCTTCACCTAAAATCATATGATTCTTTTTATAAACCATTGGCATATTTGCTTTATTTAAAGCTTCAATTGCTTCACCAAGTCCTGCTAAACCATCTTTTACATGTGGATTATGTTGGATATATTTTTCTGTTGATATATACTGAGTGATTTTTGAAGGATTTTTACCCATTAATACATCACTTATAAAGTCTTTTATTAAACTCTTATTTTCAATAGTTTTATCTAAATCTGTAATTTTAGCACTTCCATCAAACTGAGTTCTTCCACTTGCAGTTTTCTCTACAATTTCTTGTAAATTATCCCAATGCTCTACGATTTTTCCATCTTCAAATCTAAAAATATCAAACCCTGCTTTTGGTCCAAAAAAATTATATTTTGTATGAGTAAAAACAAAATTCTCGTCTTCAAATGATCTTTGTACTTCCACTTTTGCACTTCCTTTTGGAAGATGTGATAATACTTCACTAAAACCAGCTAAACCATCTTTTACAGATAAATTATGTTGAATATATTTATTTGCATTTACATATGCTATTGGTGCTGTTGCACCTGTTTGAATTGAGTTTAATAACTCAACAGCTTTTTCTTTGTTTGTTAACATTCTATTTTCCTCTTGTTTATTTGTTATTGAACATCCTGTAAATAAAGATGTCACCAAAAATATTACTAATAAAACTTTATTTTTTTGTTTCATAATAATTCCTTTTAATTAATTTAGTTTGATATCAAACTTTATATGTCGAATTATAGTTTTGATATCAAACTAATGTCAAGTCTTTTAAAATTTACTTTTTATTTTTCTATATTTTTATAAGAAAAACTAATAATTGATTAATATCATTTTTTTATTTAAATCATTTAAATATACTTCGAAAACAAAGGATATATAATGAAATTATTACAAATATTTATCATGGTTTTATTTATAACTATGAATCTAAATGCAGAAGATTTTATAAGTAGTAATACTTGTAAAGCATGTCATCCAACTATCTATGGAGAGTTTTATAATTCATCACATAGAAAAGCTTCAATCTTTGAAGACCCTATTCATAAAGCTGTTTGGGATTTACATCCAAATAAAGAAAAAGAGTCTTATACTTGTGCAAAGTGTCATACACCAAGTGATACTAAACTAATACAAAAACTTAAAGAAAATAAAAAAGCAATACCAGAAAAAAATAGTATTCAATCACATGAAGCAATCTCTTGTGTATATTGTCATAGTATTAAAAGTATTGAAGAGCATGAAAAAGTAAATACAAATGTTTTAACTAGTGAGAAAAAAGTATTCTATTCTGCAAATGAAGATAATAGAATAGTAAAAGATAAAAAGTATAAAGATGAAGTATCATTATTTGGGATGATGAAAAAGAAATCTGGTTCTCCATATCATACAATAGATTATTCAAATGAAGATTTCTATACAGGTAAAATGTGTATGGGATGTCATCAAAAGCTTCAAAATGATAATAAGTTTGATTTATGTAGAGTTGATATGAAAGGTGCCCAAGATGAAGAGAAGAATTGTATAACATGTCATATGCCAAAAGTAAAAGGAACGGCTACATCTATTAAGATTACAGATAAACATAGGTTCCATGGCTTTGCAAGTGCTTCAAATAATCAAGACTTATTAGCAAAATATATAAAAATAAATTTTGAACAAAAAAATGATAGTTTTGAAATCTCAATTAAAAATGAATCAAGTCATAATCTGTTTTTACAACCTTTAAGATTAGCTCAATTAAAAGTTAATGTTTTAAAAGGAAATGAAAGAATAGAACTTCCTACAAAATCTTTTATGAGAATTATAGGAAAAGATAAAAAACCAACAATGCCATGGCTTGCAAATAGTGTAGTTAAAAACAATATGATTAAAGCAAATGAAAATAGAGTTATAAAATATGATTATATTTTAAAAGCTGATGATTCTATTGAAGTTGTATTTGGATATTACAAAGTAAATCCTAAAATGTGGAAAAAACTAAAACTAGAAAATGATGAAACAAGCACTAAATTTAATGTTTTAAAAAGTGAATTTTATAAGGGGGAGTAAATTGGTTGCGGAAACTGGATTTGAACCAGTGACCTTCGGGTTAT
>CESF01139111.1_pt1 | contig 12174 bp, 8 predicted proteins | sample 356331 | NCBI WGS metagenome assembly CESF01 (sample SAMEA2621779, study PRJEB7988) | marine metagenome | biome: marine biome (ENVO:00000447); feature: surface water layer (ENVO:00002042); material: "saline water (ENVO:00002010), including plankton (ENVO:xxxxxxxx)" | depth 5 m
GTAGTTCAAGGTCTTCCTTTTTGGGGGAGGTAAAGGGATGGTGCATGGCATGGTGTCGCTGGGTTTCATCGTCCCATTTCAATAGCGGGAAGTCCGTCACCCACAAGGGTGCAAATCTATCGGATTTTCTCAATCCTAACTGTTCGGCAATCTCCATACGCAAGGCACTGAGTTGTGTTCGTGTGGCTTGAGCCGCTCCCGCCATCACAAAGATCAAATCTCCAGCTTTGGCTCCAGTAGCATCCGCCCATTGACTCAAATCATCTTCCGAAAAAAACTTATCTACTGTAGATTTATAGCTGCCATCCTCATTGCATTTCACCCACACCAATCCTTTGGCACCCATCTGAGGTCGCTTTACCCATTCGATCCAAGCATCAATCTCTTTACGGGTCATATTTGCTCCACCGGGTACGGCAATACCTACGACCAATTCTTGACTGTCAAAGACATTAAAACCTTTGTTTTGTGCCAATGCATTCAGTTCACCAAAAGTCATCCCAAAACGAATATCGGGTTTATCATTTCCATATTTTTCAATAGCTTCTGTAAAGGTCATTCTGGGGAAATCTTCCAATGTCACCCCCTTTATTTCCTTTATAAGATGTTGTATCATCGCTTCAAATTGTAACAAGACATCCTCTTGCTCGATAAAAGTCATTTCACAATCGATCTGTGTAAATTCGGGTTGTCGGTCAGCTCTTAGGTCTTCGTCTCTAAAGCATTTTACGATTTGGAAATATTTATCAAACCCTGCAATCATCAACAATTGCTTGAAAGTTTGTGGAGATTGGGGAAGGGCATAGAACTGCCCACTGTTCATCCTTGAGGGTACTACGAAATCTCTTGCTCCCTCGGGAGTAGATTTAATCAGGTAAGGGGTTTCTACATCTATAAAGTCCGCTTGGGACAAAAAATTACGAACCGCCATGGTCACCTTATGTCTGAAGATCAGATTTTCTCTAACGGGTGTGCGTCTCAAATCCAGATATCGGTATTGCATTCGCAACTCATCTCCGCCATCTGTTTGATTTTCTATAGTAAAAGGAGGTGTTTTGGCGGCATTCATTACTGTCAATTCCTCCACTAATATCTCAATTCCTCCCGTGGTCATACTCGGATTCTTGGACTCCCTTTCAATCACCTTTCCTTTAATCTGGATCACATCTTCACGACCCAAGACCAAAGATTTTTTATAAACCATTTCGGGGGTGCGTTCTTGGTCAAAAACCAATTGGGTGATGCCATATCGGTCACGTATATCGACCCAGACGATAAAACCTTTATTTCTAACTTTTTGTACCCATCCAGCGAGGGTAACTTCTTCGTCGGAATGATTTTCATTCAGAGCGCCGCAATGGTGTGATCTTAACATTTTATATGAATTAGTTGCAAAGGTAATAAGAAGCTTTGCCGATGACCAAAAATTATTTTTTAAATAGTTTTTTCCATTTCAGCTTAATCTGGTAGGTGATCAGGAAAGTAGCTGGGACAATGATCAGAGTTAGGAAAGTAGCAAAAGTTAATCCAAAAATCACGGTCTTGGCCAAAGGTCCCCAGAAAATAACATTGTCTCCTCCAATAAAGACCTTTGGATTCCATTCCGAAAACAAGGAGAAAAAATCTATATTCAGTCCTATTGCCAATGGAATCAATCCTAATATTGTGGTAACAGCAGTAAGAATTACTGGACGTAATCTAGCAGTCCCCCCTTCGATAATGGCCTCAATGGCCTCATTATTAGGTAGCATGCTTTCCTGGGGAATCTTCAAAACTATTTTTTTTCGGTCAATTAATAACTGGGTATAATCCAAAAGCACTACACCATTATTCACAACGATTCCTGACAGTGAAATTATACCCATCATGGTCATCAATATCACAAATGGCATTTGAAAAAGTGTAATTCCAAAAAATACTCCAGTAAAACTTAAGAAAATAGAGATTAGGATGATGATTGGTTTAGAGATCGAGTTGAATTGGAAAACCAGCAACAACATAATCAGCGCCAAGGCTGCTAATAATGCATTGGACAGAAAGTTCATATTTTTATCCTGCTCCTCTATTTCTCCGGTGAATTTGAACTCTACCCCCATATCAAGGGGATAATTGAGCAGGGCAGATTTAATATTAGCCACTACCTCATTGGCATTGTAACCGGCCAATACATCAGAATATAATGTTACCAGCCGAATGGATTTCCGGTGTTTTATGGCACTGTAAGAGGACGAATTTTGAGTTTTGACCAAGGCAGCTATGGGGATCTCTTTGATTTTGCCGGTAGATTGATCTCTAAAAGTTACGAATTGGTTGAACAAGGCATTTTTGTCATGTCTGTATTGCTCTTGAAAACGAACATTAATTTCGTAATCTTCACCATCTTTTTTGTAAACACCTGCTTTGGCACCAAACAGGGAATTCCTCAATTGAGATGCAATCATACCAGTTGATACGCCTAACTCCCCTGCTTTCTTTCGATCTATAATCAGTTGGGTCCCAGGTTTATTTTTGTTTACATCAATTTTTAATTCCTCCACTCCTGGAATGTTTTCCATATTGAGGAAATCTTTCATTTCTTGTGCACTTTGAATGAGCTTTTCGTAATCCCTACCGGAAATTTCGATATTGACAGGATAGCCTACTGGTGGACCGTTGGCATCTTTTTCCACAGAAATAGACACACCCGGATATTTGCCGCTTAGAAATTGTTGAATTTCACTACGAAGACTTTCACTTGACAGACCATTTCTGAATTTAAATTCCCTCATTGTAAGAGATATTTTAGCTTTGTGAGGCATTTCATTGGTCACACCACCATCAATTTCGGGGTTTCCGGCTCCGGCCCCAACTTGTGCCAAAAAATTCTCTACCAAGAAGTTGTAATTTCCGTCCAGGTATTTATCTTGATTGATTACTGAAAATATATCCGACTCAACCTTTTCAGTGATGGTATTGGTCTTTTTTATATCAGTGCCCTCAGGATATTCGATATAGGTAAAAATTTGAAGGGGTTGATTTTCCGGGAAAAACTCTACTTTGGGAGGAAAAATACCCATCAACACAAAAGAGGAGATCAGCAGTACGAATGTGCCAATCAAAAATGCAAAGGGACGATATCCCTTGAGTGCCATTGACAAAAAAGAACGATATCCTTTTTCCATTTTTGGCAAAAACTGATTTTGAAAAACAGAAGCAAGTCCTTTAAGGAAATATTTATAAGCCCAAAAGAGTAATATGATGGCGATCATCAATGTACCCAATCCCCTATAAACTCCTTTGTTGAAAATTAAAATCAGACCCAGTCCTCCCAAGATGAGGGTCAGCCTGAGCAGTCCCTTGAGAGAGATCTGTCTTTCGCTGATCTCCATAAAGCGGGAGACAAGCATGGAGTTGAAAAACAAGGCCACGATTAGTGATGACCCTAATACTACTGATAGGGTAATCGGGAAGTAAATCATGAACTCACCCATAAGTCCAGGCCATGCTCCCAAGGGAACAAATGCGGCTATGGTGGTTGCTGTGGAAACAATGATTGGATAGGCAATTTCTCCAATTCCCATTTTGGCCGCTTGAATTCGGCTCATACCCTCTTTTTCCATCAAACGATAGACATTTTCGACTACAACTATCCCATTATCTACCAACATTCCAAGTCCCATTACTAGTCCAAACAGAACCATCGTGTTCATGGTATAACCTAATAGGGATAAAATCATAAAAGACATGAACATGGACATGGGAATCGCAAAACCTACGAAAAGGGAGTTCCTGAAGCCCAAAAAGAACATGAGTACCGTAACCACCAATAATATCCCAAAGATGATATTGTTAACCAAATCACTTACTTGGTTTAGGGTAATGGCTGATTGGTCGTTGGAGATACTTAATTGAATTCCTTTAGGAAAGGTGTATTTCTCAATCTCATCTACTATAGATTGAATTTTCTGCGAAGCTTCAATTAGATTTTTCCCCCCTCTTTTTTTTACATGAATTAAAACAACCTTTTCACCATATGATCTTGCGAATGAAGTGATTTCTTTTTCTTTAAAACTAATTTTAGCAATATCATTCAAATATGTTACACCATTTTCACTTTTAACCACAAAGTTTTCTAACTCAGTAGGATTAGAAATTTCACCAATGATTCTTAAACTCCTTCTACTACCGTCGCTAATTATATTTCCTGCTGAAATAGTTGTATTATCACCTCCAATAGAACTAATAATGTCGTTAAAACTAATTTTAGCTGCCGTCATTTTATAGATGTCAACAGCGACTTCAACCTCAAAAGCCTGAATCCCTCTTACATCTGCTGATTTTACCTCAGGCAATTGCTCAATTTTTTCCTCGAGATATCCCGCAAAATTTTTCATCTGTTCGATGGGATAATCTCCCACCATGCTGATACTCAAAATGGGCATCAATTCAGAAAAATCTAATTCTGCTACAGTGGGCTCAACTTTTGCGTTATTAAAAGTGGGCCAATCGGCACCCGATACTACTCCATCGACCAGATCTTTTGTTTTTTGTTTGGCTAGATCTAGCGGAATATTTTCATCAAACTCTAATTGAATCACGGCAAAATCCTCTTCTGAGGTGGAGGTAATATCAACCAAGTTAGAAACCCCTTTGAGTGCATCTTCTAATGGATCGACAATGAGTCGTTCAATGTCTTCGGCGGTATTTCCAGGAAAAACCGCAGAGACAAAAACTCTAGTATCATTGATTTCAGGAAAGCTTTCTCGTGGCATTATTTTATAGGAACGGACACCCAAAAAGAAAAAGATAGCCATGATGACATAGATCACTGTTTTGTGGTTTATGGCCCAACTGGATAAAGGAAATTCTTTTAGTAATTTTTTCATTTTTTGGTATCCAATTATTGAATATTTTTAACCCTTTGGTTATTTTCTACGATGGTTGCGCCTTCATCTACTAAAAGGTCACCGGACTGAATGCCCACTATTACTTCAACCTTATCAATGCTGTTTTTGCCTAATTGGATAAAAGTTTGTTCCGTGCGATAGACCTGATCTTTACCGGCGGGGTTTAATTTGAAAATGTATTTTTTGCCAACGGCATTTTCTTTGATGATACGCAGCGGTATCATCAGTGCTTCGGGATTGCTGTAATCGTTTATCTTTAACTTACAAGTCAGGTTGGGTTTGATCATTTCATCGGGGTTAGGAAGGGGAGTTTCAACCCTAAAACTACGGTTATTGGGATTGATAAAGTTTCCGATTTGACGAACGGTGGTTGGGTATTCTCTACTCAACATAGGAATTTTTACTATTGCTGTTGTACCTTTTTTAATCTGACTGAGGTAACGCTCTGGCACACTTGCCTCTGTGTACATCTTTTTTAGATTGACGATTCTTAGCACCGGGGTTTGACCGGGTAACAAGTTGGCGCCGGTATTTGCAATAATTTCGTCAATGACACCCGAGAAAGGAGCTAAAATCTGGGTGCGTTGTAACTGTTTTTTCAGCTGGGCCATGGTTTTTAATTGACTTTCATAGGCCGCTTTGGCTTGAAGTAACTGCATTTCAGCACCTATGTTTTGATCCCAAAGCCTTTGGGTGCGTTCGTAAGTTGTTTTTGATAGGGCTGTTTGAATCTGCAATTGCTCTAATTGATTTTTGAGTCCTGCATCTTCGATTTGTGCCAGGAGTTTCCCTTTTTTGACCTCTTGCCCCTCCTCGACATAGATCTTTTTGAGTGTACCGGTGTATTCGGGATAAAGCAGAACATTTTGTCGGGTTTTGATATTGGCTTGTATTTCTATATGATGATCAAAATTTTCCGGTTTTACCTCAAATATAGAAATCAGCGCCAGTTTTTCGGAGGGATCCAAATCCGAAATGGCGTTATTAATTTGATTCAATTCTGCCTTCATTGCATTGAGGATTTTTAACTTTTGTTCTTTTTGTGTCTTTAAACCATTTAGATCCTTTGCTTTGATCAGATCTGAAGTGGTTAAAGATTGATCACCGGAACAGCTAATGGCAAAGGCAATGATGTAGAGGGTGTGTATAATTTTTTTCATGGATTAGTCAGTTTTAGATTGATTAAGTAGGGTTTCCAGTTCGATTTTATTGGTAATCACTTTTTGAATGGCATTGACAAAATTACTTTGAGCGCTGTAGAGCTGAAGCTGGACCATACGGAGTTCAAAACTTTGGATCATGCCCTCAAAGAATTTAATTTGGTTTTTTTTCTCTATTCTCTCGGCCAGCCTCAGATTCTCTTTTTCGGTATAGTAATTGTCGATGGCCAGTTGGTATTCGTTCAAAGCCGCATTCGCATCAATTCTAATTTTGGATTGGGTTTCCTCCAGTTGGGTTTTGGCCTGATCCAAGCTGATTTTTGCCTTTTGTGTGTTTGCACTTCTTCCCAAGGAACTGAATATGGGAATTTTCACGTTTAATCCCACTAGCGAGGATCTAAACCACTTTTGGTCACTATCGGTAAAAGTGAATTCATTACTGTTTCCTGTGTAGGTCTGGTTTACAAATGCATTGAGTTTTGGGAGTGCTTTGGATTTTTCGAGCTTTAATTTTAGCGATTCAGTTTTTACATTGTTACCGGCGATTATTATATCAATGTTGTTTTCGATATTGTCAGGATCAGCTGTGGATTCAAAGTACAGATTCTCATTAAAAATATCATCTAGTTCATCGGTTAGTTTCAGCTGGGTTTCCATAGGGTAGCCAATGACAAATTTGAGCATGTCTTGTTGGATTTTTACCAGGTTTTGAGCGTATTTCAAACCGTTATTAGTTTGGGCCAGAGATAACTGAATTTGCTCTACGCTTTCCTCTTCTTCAAAACCATTTCGGAACAATTGATGGATTTCCTCGAAATTACTTTCTAGAGAAGCTTTATTTTTCTCCAAAAACTGGATGTTATATCTGGCCAATAGGACATTGGAATAGAGGTTGGTGATTAACTTCTTAACCTCCAAATTTGTTTTTACAAACAGGTTTTCTGAGATGGCAAGGTAAACTTTTGCGGCCTGAAGCCCCACCAGATAGGAACCATCGAAAATGAGTTGTTCCATTTTCAATGTTCCAATCATATTTTGTTCCGTACCAAAGGTGAGTTCTCTAAACTCTCCCAGATTTCCTCCAAAAAATTCGGCAGGAACCAGCGAAACCGGCATTTCCAAAAAGTTTTGATAATTGACCTCAGAGCTGATTTGAGGCAGCCCTGTTGCAATGGTTTTCCATTTTTGTTTATTTGCTTTTTGAATTTCCCGATCGGCATTGATGATCGAACGGTTGTTCGTCAACCCGAAGCTTATGGCCTCTTCTAAGGACAGTGACTCAGGCAATTCTTGTGACTGAGTCATTACTGTGAGGAGGGTAAAAAACAAAAATAAATGAATTTTCATGGGGTTAAATCGTTTTTTTGTATTCTTCTAAAAATTGTAAACCCTTTGGGGTGGCTATTGCTCTAAGGTGGTAATCTATGTATTTCCCAATAATTTGGTCGATGTCGTAATCTTCGGGGGGGAACAATTCTATATCTCTCAATCCTCTAAATCCATTAAAGTAGATTCGCATAATGAAATCAGGGTCTATAGAAGTTCTAAAAAGACCAGATTTTATTCCCTTTTTCAGACTAGTTTTAAAAGTCTCTCCAAAAGCTGAAAGTTCTTTTTTTCTGATTTCTATGTAGATGCTAGGATAATATTTCTGTAATTGATATTGAGGAGATTTATCCTTATTTCCCAAAACTTGAACGGCTATTTTTTTTATTTCATAAAGCGACTCAATGGGATTGTCAATGGAGGATTGAATCGTTACGATTTTATCTTTTACTTCCTCAAAAACATGGAATACGGACAGCCTCACCAAAGAGGTTTTATCATCGAAATAGTGATAAATTGTCTTTTTGGATATGCGCATATGTTCCGCGATATCATCCATTGTTACTGCTTTATAGCCGAATTGGAGGAACAAATAAGAAGCCGATGTAACGATTTCTTTAACCATATCGAATTTTTGGCAAACTTAATACAGAAAACTTTAAAAACAAAAAAAGTTTCCAAAGTTTATTTTTTTACATTACTTTAACTTAAATCAAGTTATTTTTAACAAAATTTAATTTTATGGATCTTTTCAAGGCCTATCAACAAGAATTTCAATCTGCCCTTAAAAGTTTTAATCAGGATAAATCACCGCAAAACTTGTATCGTCCCATAAAATACCTTTTGGAATTGGGCGGAAAGAGGATTCGCCCCTTTTTAACTTTGATGGCAGGGGAGGCTTTTGGTGTTAGGATTAAGGGTGCCATGGACGCTGCGATGGCGGTAGAGGTTTTCCACAATTTTACTCTCATGCACGATGACATAATGGACAGCGCCTCTTTGAGAAGAGGAAAAATCACAGTACATAAAAAATGGGATGTTAATACAGCCATACTCTCCGGTGATGCCATGTTGATCAAAGCCTATCAATCCCTTGAAAATTATCCCATCGATGTTTTTCAAAAGCTTACCTGCTTATTGAGCAAAACGGCCAAAGAGGTATGCGAGGGTCAGCAATACGACATTGATTTTGAAACCAGACTCGGTGTTTCCCAAGATGAGTATTTAGAAATGATTCGATTGAAAACTGCCGTTCTAGTGGGCTGTGCTCTTAAGATGGGTGCTATCGTTGCGAAGGCTTCTGATGAAGATCAACAACTTATTTATGACTTCGGGATTCAATTGGGGTTGGCATTTCAATTACAGGACGATTATCTTGATACATTTGGAGATCAAGCTACTTTTGGAAAAAAAATAGGTGGGGATATACTCGAGGACAAAAAAACCATTCTTTACCACCTTGCCCTCAAGGGGGAAGCAGATCATGTAAATGAGTTGCAATCTCTACTGGGAGGTAACAAGCCTCTCAACGAGCAAGATAAAATCAATAAAGTAAAGTTCTTGTTTGAAGCCACATCGGCCAAATCTGCTACCTTAGATTTGATTCAGCATCATTCTCAAATGGCCGATGTAGAATTAGAGAAACTAAGCATTGATGGGGATCAAAAAAGTCGTTTTCGGGAGCTCAAAAATTGGTTAATGCACCGCACCTACTAGAATAATCTTTTCCATAGCGCAGATACAAATTGTACCACATTAAAGGAGCGCATGATTTGAAAATCTTGCCGTAGAGTACTTTTTTCGTCCAAGAATTTAAAGATCACTTCAGAGGAATTTTTTTGGAACATTCTTCTAAATAAACCCGCTCCATTGGCATTGTCCTTTGCCAACACATCGATGAAGAGTAAATCGTAAAACCAGAATCGACCCCTTTTGCCAAATTGAGTCAGTGGCTGCTCTTTTTTTAGAAATTCTACCAATTCTTTCGTCTTTTCATTGATCCTTTGAAAGGTATAGCCAGTACTCGGTTTGGTCCATCCTCCAGCTGTACCTATATGCAAAAGCTTACTGCTATTTTTCAGATCAAAACGATAACAAGTCATTGGAATTTTTCCTTCTTCTTCTTCCACCACTTCATATCCTCCCGTGGGGAGTTCCCTTAGAAAAGCAGCTATGGCATCTGTATATTCTTTTTTCTCCAGAAGGTTTTTAGAAAATAAAGTGTATTCCAACAAGGCTTTATTTGAACTGAGGGGTAACACATACATGAATCGGGTATTTCCTTTTTGGGGAACATTAAAATTCATGAACTCAATTTTATCTGGGTCAAAACAAGGCTTTTGAGTTTCAACCACCTGACCCACAAAATGTTGCAACAACACGGGATATTTTTTTTGATTGTTCAAACTTTTTGGATCATAGATACTCGAGAATATCTGATTTCCATGATATGACTGGATATCGGTAGTCACCACTTTTTCGTCAATTCGGCTTACTTTTTCTTGGATTTGGGTTAGTTGATCGAATTTTGCCAATTGCTTTTTCATCGATTCATAAAAATCAATACTTCTGATCATCTTATACTGAAATGGAGCCAAAGAAAAATCCATTTCAAAATCGTCGGCACGAAAATAAGCCTGGTTCCAATTTTTATGAACCATTCCCTCCAAGTCTCCCTCACCGGACTCCCAAAAGCACCAAGTCCGGTCATTGGTGTTTTTCGGCTCTTTTTCGATCAGTAGTATGGTTTTGCCAATAAAGTGGTGGTCATTGCATATTCTGTAGGTCAAAAGCAAGCCCGAAGCACCTCCTCCGCAAATAATATAGTCGAAATGATTTTTATGCATCTTAACCCAAAATTAGTCAATCCCATTAACAGAGTTAAGAATAACTCACTTTTATATATATTTGTCCGCGATTAAAACGGCTATTATGGACACTATAATCGAATATTTTTCCAGTATAAGTCCTGTCAAAGGCGCATTTTATGCTACCGTTTTTACTTGGTTATTGACTGCATTCGGCGCCTCCTTTGTTTTTTTATTCAAAACCATGCACCGAGGATTTCTTGATGGTATGCTTGGTTTTACAGGAGGAGTGATGGTAGCGGCAAGTTTTTGGAGTCTCTTGGCACCTGGAATAGAAATGTCGCCAGGCGAAGGTTTTGTTAAGGTTATTCCCGCAGGTGTAGGCTTTGGTTTGGGTGCCCTTTTCATTTTCGGTTTGGACAAAATCCTTCCCCACATTCATATCAACTTTAAAGATTCTGAAGGGATCAAAACCCCTTGGCATAAAACTACACTCTTGGTCTTGGCCATTACCCTTCACAATATCCCCGAAGGTTTAGCCGTGGGCGTTCTCTTTGGAGGGGTTGCAGTAGGAATTCCGGAAGCCTCTATTGGAGGAGCTGTTGCACTTGCTATCGGTATTGGAATTCAAAATTTTCCTGAGGGAGTTGCTGTATCCATGCCCTTGAGAAGACAGGGAGTCAGCAAACTAAAAAGTTTTTGGTATGGACAGTTGTCTGCCTTAGTCGAACCAGTTGCTGCAGTATTGGGTGCGGTAGCCGTTACCTTCTTCACTCCTATATTACCTTATGCCTTGGCTTTTGCCGCAGGGGCAATGATTTTTGTTGTGGTAGAAGAGGTAATTCCTGAGACCCAACTTGACAAATACACCGATGTAGCTACGTTGGGATTTATTGGAGGGTTTATTGTAATGATGACCTTAGATGTGGCTCTAGGTTGATGCTCCCGATTTGAAGTTTTTCCATCCTTGTGCCTCTAATGGTATCGATTGTCCCAATCCTGTTATTAAATTACAAACCTCTTTTTGCTCTGTGAAATGACCTATAGTGGTCAGCAAAGGGTGTCCTTTTATTTTTTCGTAATCCTCTGTTTTGATCGCCATTAATAACTCGTAATCTTCACCACCATTGAGCAATGCTGTACTGCTGTTCATCTTGAACTCCTCTGCTGTACTAGAAGTTTGTGGATCGGCCGGGAGTTTCTCCTCATACACATGGCAGCCCACCTGTGAGTCCTTGCAAAGGTGAAAAATTTCTGAGGACAGCCCATCGCTTACATCAATCATAGCGTTGGGAATGATCTCCAACTCTTCAAAAAGTTCTATAATATCTTTTCTTGCTTCGGGTTTCAATTGTCTTTCCACGCAGTAGGAGTACAGTGCCAAATCGGGTTGATTGTTTGGATTCACTTTAAAAACTTCCTTTTCGCGCTCCAATACTTGCAAGCCCATGAAGGCCCCGCCCAAATCACCACTCACCACCAAGAGATCGTTTGGTTTTACCCCATCGCGATAAGTGATTTTCTCTTTTTGAGCCTGTCCCATCGCTGTAATTGAAATGATCAAGCCCGTTTTACTACTTGAGGTGTCACCCCCTACCAAATCCACTTTGTAATTCTTGCAAGCCAAATCGATCCCCGAATACAATTCTTCTAAAGCCTCCAAAGGAAAACGATTCGATACTGCAATAGATGTAGTAATCTGAGTGGGATGAGCATTCATTGCGTAAATATCAGAAAGATTCACCATTACAGACTTGTAACCCAAATGCTTCAATGGCATGTAGGATAAATCAAAGTGAATCCCTTCGATCAAAAGATCTGTGGTTACTAAGGTTTGACCGTCGGTAAAATTCATCACTGCGGCATCATCTCCTATGCCCTTATAAGTAGAAGGGTGAAAGACAGGGAAAGTCTTTGTCAAATGGTCAATCAAGCCAAATTCTCCTAGTTCGGAAAGGGGGGTGGTGTTTTTGTTTTCAAACATTTGCTAAAATT
>CESF01103138.1_pt1 | contig 12171 bp, 16 predicted proteins | sample 356331 | NCBI WGS metagenome assembly CESF01 (sample SAMEA2621779, study PRJEB7988) | marine metagenome | biome: marine biome (ENVO:00000447); feature: surface water layer (ENVO:00002042); material: "saline water (ENVO:00002010), including plankton (ENVO:xxxxxxxx)" | depth 5 m
GTTGATTCAGGTGAAACAATGGAAGAAATTTTAAAGATATTAAAAGAGAAGTTTCCCGATGTTGAATTTAAATTAGCAACATTATTTTATAAAAAAACTGCAGTATTACAACCTGATTATACTGTAAGAGAAGCTACACAATGGATTGATTTCTTTTGGGAAATTGACGTTAAATAATATTATGAATCCTTTTAGGGTTCATAAGTATATAAAATATTACTTTTATATATATTTCTTCCACTTTTACCTTACTTTTACATTCTACTTTGTATAATTAACAAAAATTATTTGGATAACTAAATGACATTTATAGATTTTAAAAAATTACTTTTAGATGCGGAGCTTACAATTCCTAAGTTTACAGCTTTGATTAAAGTTAGTGAAAAGAATATTCAAGCTTATAAAAAGAAGAAAGAAGTTCCAAATACAATTGCATCAATTGCAGCTTGTTTTGCTCATATGAATAAAGCTGGTATTGATTATAAAGTAATAATTGATGATTTAGAATTAGTAAAAAAAGAGAAAAAAGGGGCAGGTTTTTCTAAAGATAAAGCTGTGAAAACCAAAGAAAAAGATAAAATAAAAACTAGCTAATTTAAATAAATATTTTATTAACCTTTTTTTGATATACTTCGCAAAAATCTAAATTTGGAAGTATAATGACCCTTAATAATAATAGTAAAAAATTCTTAGCAATTGCATCGATCATGATGGCTCTTGCAATTGCAATTGGTGCTTTTGGAGCACATGGAATAAAATCAATAGTAACTGACTCAATGCTTAAAATATATAACACAGGTGTTGAATATCACTTTTATAATACCCTAGGACTTTTTATTGTTGCATTTTTAATCAACTTCTATCCAAATTCTAAAAAATTAGTAAGAAGTGCATGGCTTATTTTTATTGGCATGACTATCTTCTCTTTTTCTTTATATGCTTTAGTTCTTTTTTCAATGCCAGTTTTAGGTGCAATTACTCCTATTGGTGGAACTTTATTAATTATTGCATGGATTATGACAGCTTATGCAATTTTAAAGGATTAATTAAATGACAGCAATGGCAAAGATTGAAGAAGTAAGAGATTCTAAATGGTTCTCAAATCTAACTACAATTATAATTATTGGATATGCATGTATTCTTGGATTTAAAACTTTAGATGAAGTTGAAACAAATTATAGTCTATTTTTAAAATTTGCAGATTATTTTGTAACAATATATTTTGTATTTGAACTAGCAATAAAAATGGTTGCAGAAAAAAATATAAAAAACTTTTTTAAGTCTGGTTGGAATATTTTTGATTTTGTGATTGTTGTAATAACACTTTTACCTTTAGAATCATCAAGTTTTGCTGCAATTGCTAGACTTATGAGAGTATTTAGAATTCTACGATTATTTACTTCACGTCCTGAATTAAAAGCAATTATTGATATGTTAATTAAGGCAATTCCTTCAATAATTGATATTGTAATTTTAATGTTTATAATCTTCTATATTTATGCAATTATAGGAAGCTTTTTCTTTGTTGATTTACCATCAGGTCTATGGAAAGATTTCTTAATTTCAATGCTTACACTATTTAGAGTTTTAACATTTGAAGATTGGACAGATGTAATGTATGAAGCAATGGAAGTATATCCATGGGCATGGGTTTATTTTGTTTCTTTTGTAATTATTGCAGCCTTTGTATTTTTTAATCTTTTTATTGCTGTTATTATTGGAGAGATGCAAAAACTTCAAGAAGCAGAGATGAAAGAAGAGATTCATGAAGATAGCTTAAAACTTGATACTTTACTTGAAGAGATAAAACTTCTAAGAGAAGAAGTAAAAGAATTAAAAAGTAAAGATAAATGAAAACATTTAGTATATTAGGAACAGGTTGGTTAGGTTATGCCTTAGCTTTAGAATTAAAAGAAAAATATAAAGTAAAAGTTTCAATAAAAGATGAAAAAAAGAAAAACAAATTTATAGAAGAGGGCTTAGTTCCTTTTTTATTAAATGAAGAAAGTCTTGATTCTTTAGATGATTTATTAGAAACTGATTACCTTTTTATAAACTTTCCACCTTCAAAATTTAAAAATTATACTGCTTTTTTAAATAAGATTTATTCACACGAAAAAATAAAAAATATTGAAAAGATTATATTTATTTCTTCAACATCAATTTATCCAGATTTAGATTTAGTATTTACAGAAGAATTTTCTTCTTTTAACTCAAATTCAAAATCACCAAAAGTTTATGATGCTGAAGTTCTTGTAAAAGATAAAACAGATCTAATCCTTAGAGCATCTGGACTTATGGGCTACAACAGAATTGCAGGAAAGCGTTCAAGCTCTAAAGTAGTTAAAGATAAAGATATAAAAATAAACTATGTACATAGAGATGATGTAATAAGTGCAACAATTTTTTTAATTGCTAATAATATAAATGGAATATTTAACTTATCAGTAGAAAAGCATCCTACAAAAGAAGAAATATATTTATTTAACTCTAAAAAATATGGTTTTGAAAAATCAATTTTCAAAGATGAAAAAGGTTTGAAAAATAGAATAATTGATGGAAGTAAGATTGAGCATTTAGGATTTAAGTATAAATACTCAAATCCTTTTGATTTTATATAGAACTTGATATTTTAATTAGTATTAAAAGCTCTATCCCCAGCATCACCAAGTCCAGGTCTAATATAATTGTTTTCATCTAATCTTTCATCAATCTGAGCAATATAAATATCAACATCTGGATGTGCTTCTTGTACTTTATTTACTCCAAATGGCGAACCTAATACGTTTAGGCAGATAATTCTTTTTGGATTTTTTGTTTTTAAGTATTCAATACCATCAATTAATGAACCACCAGTTGCTACCATTGGATCTAATAATAAAACAGTTCTTCCCTCTAAATTAGGAATATTTTCATAAAATAGTTTACTTAAAGATGTTTCTTCATCTCTTTTCATTGCTAAGAAGCCACTTTTTGCATAAGGTAATGTTTTTAAAATACCTGTTAGCATTGGCTCTCCTGCTCTTAAAATAGGAACAAGTACGAGTTTTTGTACTTCTATCATTTCTACATCTAAAGGACCTTGCCATGTGTTAATGTTCTGAGTAACTGTTTCAAAGTTCTCTAAAGCTTCTGATGCAACTATTCTTGATATTTCTTCTATTGTAAGTCTAAACTCATTTGATGTTGTTCTTACATCTCTTAATCTATTAACAAGATGTTTAACAACAACATTTGTGCTTTCTTTATACATATTTATTCCTAATTATTGGTTTATAAGTCTAAAAATTATTTTAAATTTTAAACCTTATATATTACTAAAAAATTACTTATAAATTGTATATTAATTAAATTTTAATTAACTGATATTTAGATATGATTAAATAATTTTTAAAATACAAGAGGTAATATGAAACCCACAGATTACAATTTTAGAGCAAAAGACTCTATATTAGGACTACAATTTTTATTTGTAGCTTTTGGTGCACTTGTGCTTGTTCCAATTTTAACAGGATTAGACCCAAGTGTTGCATTATTTACAGCAGGTCTAGGAACTTTAGTTTTTCAGTTTGTAAATAAAGGTGCTATTCCTCCAATCTTTTTAGCTTCTTCATTTGCATTTATTGCTCCTATTTCTTATGGAGTTGCTACATGGGGAATTGCTGCAACTATGTCAGGGCTTATAGCCGCTGGTTTATTATATGTAGTATTAAGTATGTTAATTAGACTAAAAGGTGATGGTTTTATTCATAAATTACTACCTGCTGTTGTAGTTGGACCAGTTATTATGTCAATTGGTTTAATTCTTTCACCTGTAGCTGTTAATTTAGCAATGGGAAAAACAGGAGATGGTTCAGTTGTTTTAGTGCCTTTTGAATCTGCTATTGTAATTTCTATGATTGCTTTATTTGTAACTGTATTCTTTTCACTTTTAGGAAAAGGAATGTTTAAATTAATTCCTATTTTAGCTGGTATTATAGTTGGTTATATAGTTGCTTTAATGTATGGAATTGTTGATTTTTCTGGTGTTTCAAAAGCTGCTTGGTTTGCAATGCCTAATTTTACAGCACCAGAGTTTAATTGGCAAGCAATTATCTTTATTTTACCAATTGCTATTGCTCCTGCTATTGAGCATATAGGTGATATGCTAGCTATTTCAAATGTGACAAAAGAAGATTATTTAAAAAAGCCAGGTTTAAAAAATACACTATTAGGTGATGGACTTGCTACTTCTGTTGCTGCATTATTTGGTGGTCCTCCTAATACTACTTATTCAGAAGTTACAGGTGCTGTTACTATTACAAAAGCGTATAATCCTGCAATTATGACATGGGCTGCAATTTTTGCAATTGCATTAGCTTTTGTTGGTAAAATTGGTGGAGTTTTATCAACAATTCCAACACCAGTTATGGGTGGAATTATGCTTTTATTATTTGGAATTATTGCAACTTTAGGTATTTCAACATTAATTAAAGATAAAACTGATTTTACTTGTCCTAGAAATATGATAATTGTTTCTATGATTTTAGTATTTTCAATTGGTGGAATGACATTTAACTTTGGTGGAGTACCATTTTCAGGAATTGGACTTGGTGCAATTGTTGGAATTTTATTAAACCTAGTATTACCACAAGCTTCTGTAGAAAAAGAGTAGACTTTTAACTAGCTAGAAAATTTCTAGCTACTCTTTTTTAATATTTTATAAACTTATTTGCTACAATATGTTTATAAAATATTTATATAATAATTAAATCACAAAAGGAAACAAATGGCTAAAAGTAAAGAACATCAATTTGATATTTCAGCAAAACTTGATATGCAAGAAATGAAAAATGCAGTTGTACAATCACAAAAAGAGATTGATAATAGATACGATTTTAAAGGTATTACAAAAGAAATAGAATTAAACCAGGGTGGAAAAACTTTAGTTTTAACAAGTGCAAGTGATAATAAAATTGATGCAATGAAAGATATATTAATTTCAAAAATGAATAAAAGAGAGATTTCTATTAATTCTTTAGAAGAAACAAAATCAGAAGATTCAAGTGGTGGAAATAGAAAATTTACTTATAAAATCATTGATAGTATAGAAAAAGATGAAGCTAAAACTATACAAACAGAGATAAAAAGTCTAAAACTTAAAGTAACTGCTGTTAATCAAGGTGATGAAATAAGAGTTAGTGGAAAAAATATTGATGACTTACAAACAGTAATGTCTCATCTTAAATCTTTAGATTTAAAAGCTCCTTTAGTTTTTGACAATTTTAGATAGAACTTTTTAAATATACCTCATTTTATTGAGGTATATACTCTTTATATATCTATACACACTTCATAAACAAAATTACTATATAATCTTTTAACTATATATAAATTAGGAATAAAAAATGAGAGTTTTATTATTAGAAGACGATAACTTATTAAGTGATTTACTTAATGATCATTTAATTGATAAGGGTTATGATGTAACACTGTGTTTAAATGGACAAGATGCTTTAGAATACTTAATAGATGAAAAGTTTGATTTAGCACTTTTAGATATAAATACGCCAATAATATCAGGTCTTGAAGTTCTTAAAACAATAAGAGAAGAGTATAAAAATAAAACTCCTGTAATAATTCTTACTGCATATCAAGATACAAAACATTTAAAAGATTCTTTTGAGAATGGTGTTGATGATTATATAAAAAAACCTTTCGATTTAGAAGAGTTAGATCAAAGAATATTAAGATTATGTAGACAGTTCTCAATTGAACAAAATTCTAATATAGAAATTTCTACTGATATATTATTTGACCCTGAATCTTGTAAAATAAGTTTAAAAGATAAAAATGTAAGCATTGCTCAAAAAGAAAGAGATATTTTAAAATATTTTTGTACCCATAGAAATAGGGTAATTTCAAGTGAAGAATTACTTCAAAATATTTGGGCATATGAAGAGATGCCAACTGATGCAACAATTAGAGTATATATTAAAAACTTAAGAGAGATTATTGGAAAAGAGAAAATTACTACAATACGTGGAATAGGATATAAGTTTGAATAAAAATGAAAGAAAAGCCTTATTTAGTTTTTTATCAATTTATGTAGGTTCTGCTATTTTATTAATATCAGTGCTTTTATATATTTATTATAATAATGAACTTGAATCTGTTGCTGACTCTTGTAGTATGGAGATGAGTAATGCTTCAATGCATATTAAATCTGATATCTTAAACTCTTATATGAAACATAAAAAATATGTTCCTAAAAAACTAGAAAATGATGAAGTTAGATATGCATTATATGATAAAGATAAAAAGGTAATATATTCATATATAGATGCTGCTGAACTTGTAGATTTCTCTGCTTCTACTATGTATGAAAGTAGTCATTATCATTATTATATTACTACATTAGATGAAAAAGCAATACCTGTTAAGTATATTGCAATTGAAACATGTTTGGGTATTCAAAATAGAAACAATTTAAAAATCTATGTAATAGTAGCACTTATTTTAAGTGGAATATTTATTGGTTTTATTGGTTATTTACTTTCAAAAATTTTATTAAAACCAGTTCGTGAAAGAGTTGAGCAGATGGATAAGTTTATTAAAGATTCAGCACATGAATTAAATACTCCAATTACTGTACTTATGACATCAACTTCAATGTTAAAAAATGGGAAAAACCCTGATAAGATGATGAGGTATATTCTAAGTAGTACTAAGCAAATATCTCAAATTTATAATGATATTCATTTCTCAGCTTTTAATGAAATAAATGATGATGTTTTTGAAGAGTTTAATTTAAAAGAATTAGTAAAAGATAGTGTAGAATATTTTAATGATATTTCAATTACAAAGAAGATAGTAATAAATGATGATTTAGAGGATTGTTTTATTTTAATGGATAGAACAAAAACTCAAAAAGTTGTAAATAATTTAATATCAAATGCAATTAAATATAGTAATAATAATTCAATTGTTAATGTTGTAATAAAAGATAATATCTTAAGTGTAGAAGATTTTGGTATTGGTATTAGTGAGCAAGAGCAAAAAGAGATATTTAAAAGATATAAAAGAGGGACAAATATAGAAGGTGGCTTTGGTATTGGTCTTGATATTGTAAAAAGAATATCAGAAGAATATAATTTGAAATTAGATTTAAAATCACAATTAGGTCAAGGGTCAACTTTTTATATTGATTTTTGTTCAATTATCAATAACTCTGTATGTAGTAAAACAGGTGAAAAAAAATAAAATGAAAAATATAATAAAAAATTTTAAAACAAATGAATTAAAAAATACTAAATTTGTTCATCCAGTTAGTATTACTTATAATCAAAATGGAAAAGATAAATTATGGGAAGCAGTAAAAAGTTTTGATTCTGTTGCAGTTTTACTTTATCATGAAGAAAAAGATGCTTTTTTACTTGTAAAACAATTTCGTGCTCCTGTGTATCTGAATGATGAAAGTCATTTATGTACATATGAATTATGTGCAGGAATTATTGATAAGGAAATCTCTTTAGCTCAAATTGTAAAAGAAGAAATTGATGAAGAATGTGGATATGACGTTGCCTTGGAATCTATTGAAAAAATTACTTCTTTTTATACAAATGTTGGAGTAAGTGGTGGTTGTCAAAGTCTTTTTTTTGCTACTATTAATGAATCTATGAAAATACATAATGGTGGGGGCATTAATGATGAAGAAATTGATTTAATGTTTTTACCTTTAAATAAAATTGAAGAGTTCCTTTATGATGAAAGTAAAGCAAAAACGCCAGGTTTAATGTTCTCTTTTTACTGGTTTTTAAAAAATAAAAGGACACTGTAGTAATGAAAATTAAGACTTCAATTTTATTTAGTTTAATTATGGTGCTAAGTTCTTTAAATTTAATTGCTGATGATACAAAACTAGTAAAGGTTAATAACTCGTTTATTACAAAATTTGAGTATGGAGAGATGCTTTATAATAATCCTAGAGGAATAGGGTGTAATACTTGTCATGGAAGTGATGCAAAGGGTAAAAAGATAGTATCCTTTACACATATTTATGATAAAAAGAAATATAACTGTGTTTTGGATGTCCCAGATATTAAAGCTTCTAAATATGATGTTTTTTTTAAAAAGGTTAATTCAAAGAAGAATCCAAAGAAAAAGTTCACAAAAGAACAAGTCTGCGAAAAGCTAGTCTATAAGGCAAATATTATGCCTGCATATTTCTTAGTTGAAGAAGAGATTGATGCTATTTATTACTATATTAAGAACTTAAAATAAGTGTAGATTTTTATCTTGAAAAAGCTACACCTATTCCTATTTTATTAGTTTCTCTATCATAATCAATCAAACTTTCACCATAACCTGAAAATATTTGTAAAAATCCATAAGAGTTAGGTGTTGACAAAAACTCAGGTAATGGAAAAGTCCAATTTAACTCAGCAGCACCTTTATTTTGTGAATTAAATCTAATATTATTTCTAAGCATTAATTCAAAGGTATGTTTTTTATATGGATAAAGAAGTGTTAAATCACCATATCCATAATATTCATCAATATCAGGATTATCATCATCATTACTTTTTTCAGGAATTCTATACCAAACTCTAGGAATCACAAATAAATCTGAAAGTTGTAAATAACTCTCTAAATATAATCTATTCCATGACCTAGATTTCTCTTCACTTCTTCCATTTGATTCATGAATTAAAGATACTTTAAATCCTTTTAATGACTCACTTTTATCATAAGGAAATTGAAGAAAAATTTCTGGCATATAGTTTGTCTCTCTAAATGGTGAAGAATCAGAACCCGTTTGCCAAAATGACTTTTGTGTATACGCTGCTGAAAAAGATTCATTTAATCCAAAAAAATTATAAGCAATTGGTTTTTCAATACTAAACTGGAAACTTGTTTCAAAAGGGTTTCTATTTTCATCCTTATTTAAATCATAAGTAGCAGGTAAAAGATAGTTTTTTCTATAAGGATATAATCCAAAATCTCCAGTTATCATTTGTTCTAAATTAAAGTTTGTCTCTTTATCTTCTGTTTTATTTATATAATCTTGATAAAAATCTCTTTTCATTTTAGTAAATGATTGTACTTTATGACTTATAGTATTAGTTTCATTTTTATTTTTTGATAAATCTAAAATATATTTATCTTCTTTTTTGATATTTGTATTAACAGCTTTTTTATACAAAATCATAGCTTCTTTATAATTTCCTTCTTGTTCATACTTTTCTGCTTTTTTATAAAGTTCTGTAAAGTTTTCTTCTGCATTTAATAATATAAAAGTAAATATAAAAGTTAAAATATATCTCATTGTGTGTTCCCTTAAAATAAAAACATAGTTTATAACAATTTTTGTTTTAATATACTTTGTATAAAAGATTTTTCATGGTATAATCGCCTAAAATTAAGAAAAAAAGGTTATATAATGCTTGTTGCTCCATCAATATTATCAGCAGACTTTGGGAAATTAAATGAAGAGATTAAAGCTATTTGTGAAGGTGGTTGTGATTTAGTTCATGTTGATGTAATGGATGGTCATTTCGTTCCAAATATGACAATAGGTCCAGTTGTAGTAAATCCAGTTGCAAAGGCTGCTACAAAGCCTTTAGATATTCACTTAATGGTTGAAAACAATACTTTTTTTGTAGATCTTTTTGCTCCATTGAAGCCTAAGTATATATCTTTTCATATTGAAAGTGAAAAACATCCACATAGACTTATTCAAAAAATAAGAGGTTTAGGAATCAAACCAGCAATTGTTTTAAATCCTCATACTCCACCTGAAGCAATTGCGTATTTATTAGAAGATTTAGATATGGTTTTATTAATGTCTGTTAATCCAGGTTTTGGCGGACAAAAGTTTATTAAAAGTGTTGTAGAAAAAGCTACAAAATTAAAAGAATTAATTAATAAAAGAAATCCAAACTGTCTAATTGAAGTTGATGGTGGAGTAAATGATAAAAATATTCACGAACTAAAAGATGCAGGTGTTGATGTAGTAGTGGCTGGTTCTTATGTTTATGGAGCGCCTGATTACTCAAAAGCTATTAAGAGTTTACAGGTTTAATTATGAAAGTTAAAATTTGTGGAATTACAAACCTTGAAGATGCTTTAGATGCGATTGATGCTGGTGCAGATGCTTTAGGTTTTGTTTTTTATGATAAATCTCCTAGATATATTGATCCTTTTGAAGCCAGAAAAATTGTAGATAAACTACCTCCTTTTATTCAAACTATTGGTTTATTTGTTAATGAACCAAACTCTTTTATAAATCAAGTTTGTATTAATGCAAAGATGCAAACAGCACAAATCATAGATGATGATACTTTTACTGATTTTAAAACTTTAGATAGTAGATATATAAAAGTTTTAAGAGCAAAGAGTAAAGATGATATAGAGAAAGTTGAAGATAATTATGTTTTAGTTGATGCTTTTGTAGAGAGTTTTGGAGGTGAGGGTAAACGTCTTGCTTTAGAGTGGTTTAAAGATATAGATTGCTCAAAAATGATTTTAGCAGGTGGTCTTAATGCTGATAATTTAAAAGAGTTATCAGACTTTAACTTTTATGGTGTAGATGTTAGCTCTGGCGTTGAAGCACATAAGGGAAAAAAAGATAAACAAAAGATGATAAATTTTATAAAAGCAGTAAATGAAATCTAAAAGAAGAATAATTATAAAACCTACTTTTAAAATATCAAATATAGTTGATAGATTATTAAAAGAATCTATTGATTATGATGAATTTCTTTCTCTTCTTGAAAAGGCTAACGATACTTTCTTTGATAACCCAGAATTAGAGTTTGAGCTATTAATATCAAATGGTTTGCCACTTGAATTTGATAACAATAACAATATTTTTTTAAAAACAAAAGAAGCATCTATTGAAGAACAATGCTTTTGTATTGTTGATATTGAAACAAATGGTTCTTCTATAAAAAAAGGTCACCAAATAATTGAAATTGGTGCGGTTAAGTATAGAAATGGTGAAATAATTGATAGCTTTGAATCTTTAGTATATGCAAAGGAAATTCCTGAGTATATTCAAGAAGTTACAAATATAAAACCTATAATGTTAGAAGATGCTCCAATTTTAGAATCTGTTTTAAAAGAGTTTAAACTTTTTTTGGAAGATGATGTTTTTATAGCTCATGATATAAAATTTGATTACAATTATATTTCAGATTCATTAGAAAAATATGATTTAGGAAAGCTTGAAAATAGAAAACTTTGTAGTATTGATTTGGCAAAAAGAACTATAGACTCTCCTCGATATGGCCTAGGGTTTTTAAAAGAAGAGCTTGAAATACAAGTTGATAATCATCATAGAGCTTATTATGATGCTCTTGCGACTGCTCATGTCTTTTCTGAATCTTTAAATGCAATTGATAATGAAAAAGTTACTAATGTCGAGAAACTAATATCTTTTTCAAAATCTTCTAAAACAATAGCTTCTATAAAAGAGAAAAAACTAAAAGAAGAAGCTTTAAAATCTAAAGAGAAGGAAGTCAAATAAATGTTTTGTCAAGAAAAATTTATAAAAGCTTTAGAGTATGCAGGAAAGGCTCATGGTGAGCAAAAAACACCAAAAGGTTTACCTTATTTAACTCATATTACATCTGTTACTATGGAAGTTATACATGCATGTGAAGAATCGAAACTTGAAGTTGAAAAATCTAATTTAGCGATTTCTTGTGCTTTATTACATGATGTGATTGAAGATACAAGTATTACATATGATGATTTGTATGTAGATTTCTCAGAAAGTGTTGCAAATGGTGTTGAAGCACTAAGTAAAGATAAGACTTTAGAATCTAAACAAGAACAGATGAAAAAAAGTATTGAAATGCTACTAGAGCAACCTTATGAGGTTCAAATGGTTAAACTTGCAGATAGAATAACAAATCTATCAACTCCTCCAGAACATTGGGATAATGATAAAAAAAAGGCTTATGTAAAAGAGGCTAGTTTTATTTATTCATGTTTAAAAAATTCAAATATTTATTTATCAAAAAGATTAGAAGAAAAAATAGAAAATTATAAAAAATATATAGTTTAGTTAGAAGTTTTATTTAAAGTATTTTAGTTTAAAAGTAGTCTTTAGACTACTTTTAAATTATGAAGCTTTAGAAGCTTCAGCAGCGTATTTAAGACCTAAGTCAAACGCTTTATTATTAA
>CESF01312478.1_pt1 | contig 12165 bp, 8 predicted proteins | sample 356331 | NCBI WGS metagenome assembly CESF01 (sample SAMEA2621779, study PRJEB7988) | marine metagenome | biome: marine biome (ENVO:00000447); feature: surface water layer (ENVO:00002042); material: "saline water (ENVO:00002010), including plankton (ENVO:xxxxxxxx)" | depth 5 m
CCATATTGTGTTCCAGCATAAGGAAGATTTTTTCTTTTAGCTGCATCTTTACACTGTTGAATGCTATTAAAATAACCTAAGCGATGTGGTAAATCTCTCTGTGGTCTATCTCTATAACATTCGCCATCTACAAATTTATTTTGATTTCTATTATATTCTCTTCTACCATTTGTTGTAGACCACCACCAATAATTCCAATTATTTCTTCTCCTTGAACTTGTATCACCATCAGCGCGAGGTCTTTTAATATTACTTTTATTTTTCATCCAAATTTGTCTTACATTAGCTCCTCCTCTTCTTGGATCACCCCACCTACGACCTGATGAACTATAATGATAATTTTTGCGAGGAAATAAGAAGGCCCACCATCCTTTCCAAAATTCGAAAATTCCCACGCAATCTTTTGAATCATTACAAATTTCTTCAGCACGACGTTTTCCTCCCCACCAAACAGCACCATAAGGCCAACGACCGCCCCAACCAGTCCACCATCCAGCCCAATCTAATTTATTATCAAGCCACCATCTAGGATACCAAGATGCCGCACCAATAGCATAATCAGTCTTAACATAACCAGGAGCTACAATTGACATAAACTGCACGTAAGGAAATGTAGGATTTTCATAAGTACATTTATTTAAAACTCCATATTGTTTTTTTTCATTACTTATTTTATTCCAAGGAAATCTGTATGCTAAATAAGTCCATCTATACCACCAAGTCCAAGCATAACGGTAAGTATTCCACTTATTTACATTAAATTCACTAATGTGGCCGCGATAATATCTTGCTTCATAACGACCTTGAGGCTTTGAACCCCAACGAACACATATCATTTTCGTATAAACGCCATCATATCCAGCTAAAACAATTCTTTGATCTGGCAAATAAGCAACTCTTTGAATTTTTAATCCAGACGAAGGCCACCAACTAATCCAAGGTCCATATAATCTCGTATTATTATACAAAGAAAGTTTCAAATTATTTGTTTCCCCCTTAGAAAAACATTTATCACAAAATGGACTTTTTTTCATAAATCCACTTCCACACCACTGTAACATAGCACCTACTTTACTCCATAACCAGTGACTTCTATCGAAACCAATATTATCTTCACTTGATACACAATAATCAACTCCAGATCTTAAATTACCAGTAACACCTTGACTTTCAAGTGATTGATTTCCTCTTTCAACATATTTTCCACTTTTACAGTCTCTATTACTATCAGCATCACCTTCACCTACCTCTAAATTTCCGTCTTTAGCCTTTTTTGAATCCCAATACCCTCTTCCACCATCATATCTACCATCAATAATTGTTGCTTCACCCGTTTCATTTGTCCCAGCTCTAGTAGACCAAGCATTACAATAACCTCGTGGATCTCTTACATTCTTACCAAAATTACTAAATTTACTATTATTTCTTCTTGCATTCTTACATCTATCTCTCATAATTGTTCGTACTTCGCAATTATCATTTACTTCAAACATACATTTATCTCTTGCCTCACAATTACTATTTGTTGGATGTTTCTCACTAGTTGTCCCATTATGTAATACACCGCTTTTACACTGAATATCAGAAAAATGTGTTGGCCCTTTTCCATTAAATTTAGTATATATATCTGTTGTTCTAGATGTATCACCCGTTGGAACATTTCTTTTAGCTCCTAAATCAAGCAACATACTTTTAATTCTACTCCAACTTGGTTTTGCTACACCACGACTTTTATCCTCAACAACAGTCCATTTTCCTGTACTTTTCTTTAAACACATTCCATATGCTCTTCTACCATATGTATCCATAACTTGAATAGCCATATTTACATCATTTGTAAAATCTTTACAGTGCCTACAAGGCGGATATGTTGAATAATATCCTTCTATTTTATGCCATACCGTTCCAACCCTAAAATAAAAATCATGATCTCCACTTTTCCACAATTTTGATACCTCATAATTACAATAAGTTTTTGATACTCCACCTCCATTCTTCACAGTTTCAAATGATGATGATGACTTTCCAGATACATAACATTTCCCTTTACAAGGACCACTTTTACCACATTTGGTTGAATAACACTGATAAGCTTGAGAACAGCTTTCACCTGCATATTTTGTTGGTGGCGGAGCATAAGTATAATCTTTCAAATCTGTGCATTTATCTATATCATACTGATTTTGTTCATTTGTATAATCTTTATAAACACCATGTAAATCTTCTTTTTCAATTTCACTTGTATTTGCACCGCATCCTGCTAAACAGGATTGATAATGAATTTTTTTTTCTTTATAAGACATACTTTTTGTAGGAACAGCACCTTGGCATTCTTTAACACAATTCTCTGTTTCTTTTAATAAATCACTATTTGATTTCACAAAATCTTGATGATCTGTTGCTAAAGCACTCATTTTTCTTAACAAATTATCTTCTTCTCCTTGAAGAATAGTTTCTTGTTCAACATTTACTCTGTCAACTTCTCCACCAAATCCTTCTATTATTCCTAATACCTCATTTTTATTAATCTTTCTGTTACTATTTAAATTTTTTCCTTGATTTATAAATCCTTGGAACATTCTTATTTATAATATATAAATAAAAAAGTTATATTTATTTTGACATTTGATGAGCAGCAATTCCTAACATAGTTACAGCACTTATCATCCAAGCCATATATCTTAAATGAATTGAATTACCTGTTAATTCTACATTATCTAATTCACCATCTAAAGCATTATCCTTTGTTTGTAAGACTCTTAATTTTTCTCTTTCTCCTTTTAAATTACCAAATTGTTTACTTAATTCACCTGTTGTATTTTGAAGATTTACATTTAAATCTTTTTTTTGGTCGTTTTTTCTTTTAATATCATTACCTAAATCTCTTGCAGAACCTTCTAAGTATTGAGCACTGAAATCAGCCTCGTTTCTTAATCCCGCAAGTCTATCGTATTTTCTATTCATAGACTCTTGATAGCTTGATATATCATCATAATCACCTTCTACCTTTAATACATTTAATTCATTAATATAAGTGTTTAAAGTTGAATTTGTATAATCTAAATTTCTGTCATATACAGATTTTTTAAAATCCATAACATCTTGCTCATCTTTGTTTACTTTTGCTAAAACACTTTTTTGTTCAGGGTCTCTTTGATCATTTGTCGAACCAGCTTGTAATCCTTCTATCACTTTTTTATGAATGCCTAATATCTGACTCTGCATCATATTAAAACTTTGACCTTGCTGTAAATTATTTGTTCTATCTTGATTTACTTTTGCTTTTGAATTTACATTTAAAATATCTTGCATGAAATTTAACATAATCTATATAAATAGCGCGAGAAAATGTATTTATAATTTAAAAGTTTTATATAAAAAAGATGATGAAAAAATAACTCCAAAAGTTAGAAATCCTAAATATAAATACTCTTGTATTATTTCTTTAGATGTATCTTTATTTAATGGGTCAGCCGCTAAATCTTTATTTTTTTCTTTTTTATATTTATTTATCCACTGCTCTAGTGAAGTTTTTGCAGTTTCTAACTTTTTATTTAATTTACTTAACTCTTCCTTATTTTGATTATATTTTTCATTTAAATTTACACGTAATCTAGCTATTAATCTATCAACATTTACATTTTTTTTTACAATTACATTATCATAAACACTTTTATCATTTTGTAATTTCCAAGTCAAATAACTCGTCTTTAATTCATCTTTTAAAGTAGAAAAATTGTCTAAAACACAATTTAAATTTTTAGCATATTCATTTATATTTTCACAGCTTTTAAAATCTGACATAATATTTATGTATATATATTAACAACATAATCTATAATATTTTGATTCAATTGCTGTTGGCGATTTTCTTGTAATCTCACAAACTTTGCCTGGTCTTAAACCAATTGATACAGCTACTGGATCAAATCTTGATATCTGCGGAAACTCATAATCACTTTTCATATGGAATTTTTTTTTTATTTCTTCCTTTACTTCGTCTTCAATAATCTTATGTTCCGGTACTAAATGATGATCTAAAATATTATACAAGAAATTATGTAAATTAAATATATTTACATATTTATTATCTTTATTGTAAATTTCCTCTAGTAACTTTTTATGCGTGTCATTCATCTTTTCCTTTATAACTATAATAAAATCATCGTTTTCCGTTAGAATATCTTCCATATCATATAAATCATCGATAAATTCATAAAGTATTTTCTCTCCTAATTTCTTACCTAAATGATATTTAATATAAATCTTTTTTCCTGTTTCTTCATTTGTTAAAAGTAAATCTAATTGTTTATTTAAGTACATAGTTTGAATGTGATTTGATGTAAAATTATCATAGTCTTCTACTTTGTATCCCCGTCTTTTTAATATCTCAAGAATTACTAATCTTGACTTGTAAATCTTTTGGATTAGTGGATTATACGTTGAACTCATTTTATATTATAATATTATAATATACAATTTAATTTAAATCAATTTAATTATTCTGTTGCTATTACCTTTTTAATTCCACCTGAATTGTTACTTGAACTACTTGAACTACTTGAACTACTCGTACTAGTTGAATTATTTTCTCCTTCTTCTTTTTCCTTTTCTACAAGCAACATATTTAAACCTTCCTCATTTTCTAATTTTTTTGGTTTTCTTTCTGTTTTCTCAATTTCATCTTCATTTAATACAGATTCAAAAACCTTTTCTGCTTGATCACTTCCTGATGCTACTGGTGGACTTGGAGTTTGTGGTCCATATGGTACTAGTGGCGGACTTGGAGCATAATCTGCAACAGGAGATTCTGGAGCATATGGTGCCTCTGGACTCTCAGGAACACCTATTAATTCTCTAGTTATTTTAACTCTTCTTACATTATCACCATAATCATATTCAATACTGCCATCTTTTATATTTTGTAATTTATATGCAAAATAATAATCATCAAATCCTAGATTTACATATGTTTCTTCCGGAGCTATTCCATTACCTTCTTTGAAACGAACATATTCGCCATCATTCAAAATTACTTCTTCCTTCTGTGTTTTTTGTTTAATTGTATAAAAATTAGTAGGCGTTACTATTCTTACTTCGCCATCTCTTAAATCTTTTATTGCAACTTGCCAATCACTTATTTTATCTCCTTCTTTATCTACCTCTATAATTTCTATCTTTACGCCATTATTATTTTCATCCGGCATGTAAACTTCATTTCCTACTTTTATTATTTCTGGATTACTAAAAGCATATATTCTTTCAAATTGCCCTGTCTCTACATCCGTATATTCAAAACCGGCATTATCTATGGATGTTGTGTCATATAAAGAATGACTACCATATAATGGCCTTTCATCGTCATATATAGGATGTTTTGCTGCTGGACTCATTTCTGGATAAATATTTTCATCATTATCTCTTAGTTTCTGATCTGGAGTTATTATTGTAGCTTCTTCCAAATCTTCTTCTTCTGGTTTTGATAATTTTTTTAATGTTTCTTGGATTACTTCATTAAAATCTGATAATCCTGTTAATTTTTCAATATTTTTACTATCTTTTAATGACATTAGCTGATCCACATTTGCTTCTGTTATTATTCTCATCTGCACATTCATAGCTTGTAATTCTTGATATAATAATTTAAATGAGTAAGGAACTTCTACAATACTAAAATCTCTGCCAAAACGTGTGATTGATTTAAGATTTAATGTTCCATCTACACTTTTTTCAAAATTTAATGGGCCATCAGAGAATAAACTATAAAATAAGTTACGTGATTCATTATACACAGCTATTGTTCCAGTTTTATTACATATTGCCATCTTATATTTATCTCCACGTTCCATCATAGAATCTTTTATAAAACTTGGTATTCCATGCGATATAATAGCATCCCTATCCATTTCTCCTATTCTTAAACCTCCATCATTTGCTCTTCCTCCTACTGTTTGTCTTGTTAGCTGTGTTCTCGGTCCTCTTCCTCTATGATTTATCTTATCTTTAACCATATGCTTTAATCTCAAATAATACGTTGGACCAAAATAAATTTCTGTTTCTAATTGCTCTCCAGTCATTCCATTATATAATAACTCATTTCCTGTAGAAGAATACCCAGCTTTTATTAACATATCTCCCAATAATTTTTCTTTTGTTCCTTTATTTGTAAATGGAGTACAATCTCCAAAGGCACCATACATTACACATACTTTTCCTAATAATGCTTCAACTAAATGACCAATTGTCATACGACTAGGAAAAGCATGAGGATTCACAATAATATCTGGTCGCAATCCTTCACTCGTAAAAGGCATGTCTTTTTCTTCAAGAATAACTCCTATTGTTCCTTTTTGTCCCGCTCTTGAACAAAACTTATCACCTATTGCTGGAATTCTATCATGACGTATTCTTACCTTAGCAAGTCTTTTACCTCCCTCGCTTTCTACCATAAAAGATTTATCAACATATCCCAATTGACCTTTCTTTGGTCCTTTTGACTCATCAATATACCCACCTGTTTCTCCCAAACTATTTGATGCTTTACCAATTATAATTGTTTTGTCATTTACAACTTCATTTTCTTTTATTAAACCTGATTGAGGATCTAATTTGCTATAATCATAACCATTTTTTAAACCCACGACATTTCTATTTGCCACATCCATAAATTGACTCGTTACTTCACTATTTCCTACTTTTGTTATTTCTTCCTCTGACTCATACATAGTTAAATATGTGGTTCTAAATGCACCTCTATCTAAAGATGCTTTATTAAATATTACAGCATCTTCTACATTATAACCTGAATAACAAGCAATCGCCACAATAGCATTTACTCCATAAGGATGCTCTTCTTTATTTAAATAATTTAAATATCTTGACTTGATTAATGGAATTTGTCCATAATTAAGCACAAGTGCTGTTTTATCCATTCTATTTTGAAAATTACTATGATAAACTGAAACAGCCTGTTTAGTTTGCCCACAAGAAAACAATCCTCGTGGATATTGATTATTCTCAGCATAAATTACTTGATTCGCCATAACACTTAAAACAACAGATGGGTGAATTTCTTTATGAGTTACATTATTTCTAACATATTCTTGTGGCATTTGTTCTGATTTTGCTAATTTTATTCCATCCATTTCATTTGTATCTACGTAATCTATAATTGCCATATTTTCTTCCAAATTATCATTTGTATCATACAAATCAGTTAATTCAAATACAGGAGAATCATGTAACTCAAATTCTTTTTTCTTTGGCAAAAATCCTGATATACATTTTTTCCAATCTATTTCTTTACTTAAAAAATCATTAATAATGTTTTCTCTTTCATAACTTATTTGATTTCCATTTGTATACAAAACAGGATGACAAATTCTTCCTGCATCAGTATAAATTATTAATTCATTCCTATAATAATCAAATGATAAACTTGTAAAAATATTAATTAATGAATTTCTTCTATACAATTTTAATTGATCTAATAAACCAATTGGCTGATCTGTCACTCCAATCCAAGAACCATTCACAAATATTTTACTTGTTCCTGATAAGTATTTTAAATTACATTCTTCTAATAATTTTATTCCAAAGCGACGTAACATTTTTATTAAAGGATATCCTGATGTTCCACTTGTTACTGTTGCCATCAAAGCCATATGTTTATGCGTCCCAACATTTCCTCCGTCAGGTGTATGAATAGGACAAAAATTACCCCACTGGGTCGTATGTAATAATCTTGGTCCTACTATTTTCGCTCCTTGGCCTGATATTGGAACATTTGATTTTCTTAACTGACAAATAAATGAAAAATAAGACAAACGTGATAAGTCTTGCAAAGCACCTAACCTTTTTGTATGTTCACTTGAACCCCAATTTCCCTTAAATGCTTTTAAAAAACCTTCCTCTACAATTCTATTTCTAAAAATATGACTTGTATTATCACTTATCAAATTTATAAAATTCATATCTTTATAATTTGTTGATGTGCTTTTATATAAATACTCTTTGTCAATATTCAAAAATATATCTCTTTGCTGTAAATCATAATATTCACGAAATAATTGATAAATCAACATACCTGATACTTCTAATCTTTTATATTTGTAACTATCTCTGTTTGTAGGTTTTTCCTCACCATTTGCTACTTTCAATATTCTATTTACAATATATCCTATGTATAATGCTTTTTGTTTAAAATTTAATTCACCAATATGAGGTAATAAATAATTCATCAATATTTCTAATGTATGTTTTACTGATTTTCCTTTTACAAATGTTGATATGTATTTTAATGCTGCTGTTTGTGTAAATATTAATCCTGCATCATGAATTGATGCCCGAAAATACTCAGATAAATGTTTATTTTTTTCTAAATCTAATAAACAATATGTCATTATTTCTTTATCTGATATTACTCCTAATGCTCGCATTATTATAAAAAGTGGAATAGGTTTTCTAACATTTGGAATTGATACTACTATATTTCCATTTTCTGATGATGGTTGCTCTGCTACCATTCTAACTGCAAATGTTCTTATTGGTTTTGAAGCATCTTCACTAGCACTTCTTATTTTTGCCGAGTACGAATACAACTCATTCTCATTTTCTTGAATATAAAGAGTATTATCAGCAAATTTTTCTTGAGATATTATTACTTTTTCTTTTCCATCAATAATAAAATATCCACCATAATCATTACGACATTCACCCATGTTAAAACGAACCTCAGGAGCTAATTTATTTAGAATACACAAGTCTGATTGAAGCATTATAGGAAATCTACCAAAATATACTTTTGGTATTTCTATAGTTTCATTATGCTCTATATGAGTTCCCTGAATTTCATCATTCTTTAAATAAATTGTAAAATCAACTACAATATCCGCATGAAGTGTAAAAGCATATGTCATATTTCTTAATCTAGCTTCATTAGGATACATTATATGTTCACCTCTATCTTCATCATAAATTATTGGCTTTCCATAATACAATCTATCAGCATTTTTACCTCCAATATACATATCAAAACGAAATCTATAATCTGTTCTTGTATTTGTTTTTGTTCTATTCACACCTTTTGATTCCTGAGCCGATTCCCATATTTTATCAATATACTCTTTACTTTTGTCCGATAATTTGTTTTTTAAATCTTCTTTTGAAAGTCCTAACATTCTACCTTCATCATTTCTATATTCATTAAAAAACTTAATTTTATCTAATGTTGTAATTTGTTCTTGTTGCTTAAAAAATGTAATTGGATTTTTTTCTTTTATCAATTGCTTAATTTTTGTATTAAAAAAATTATTATACGATTGAATATGATGTTGAATTAATATTTGTGGATCACTTTTAAAAAAACTATCTATTAATTTCCAAGATATTGATTCATGTACGGATGATTTACTTTCCATTCTAATATATTTATTTGATATAATTTTTAACTATTTATCATACTAAAAATTATACTAAATTCATCGTTAAGAATAAACCTATAAATAAAAACATAAACATATAGGGTAATATAACTAAAAACCAAGATATATTTGAATAACCACTTTTACATAATCTATTTAATATAAAAGTCCAACCAAATATATATAATGTTTTAAAAACAAAATAAAATACATTATGATGTCTTAAATTTACATGATATGTTCCTACTGTATAGCTTCTTGAACTTCCAAAATTTTGCACTAAAAGACTTAATACTGTTAACATAGAAATTGAAAAATATATTTGGGCTGGAGCACATAACCCGTCAAATATTTTTAATACATTTTTTAGTTTTAACTTCATTTATATTATATAAATAATTTATTATAATATAAATTAATTAGTTGATTTTATATCTCGCTGCTTGTCTTTCTGCTCCTAAAACTATGTTTCCTAAATCAAGGTCTTCTCTTGGCATAGGTTTTAATCTTTTATATTGATCTTTATCTGGTAATGGTGATTTTAATCGTCTTTCTCCTCTCGCATTATTATATAAATTTTTTGTATTGTTTACACCTACGCGGTACATATCTCTTACATCATTGTAGCCCGGAACATTTTCTAATAAACCTCCTAATCCACTTAAAATACCACCACCCTTTTGCAGCTGAACTGTGTTTGGAACTGGAGGATCCATTACCTTGTTATTTAAAGGTATTACACTTCCTTTTGGTAAAACCATCTTTGCTCCACCTCTTGTTCTTCTGCGTCTTCTTCTACTACGTTTTCCTCGTTTTCCTTTTCTTCCTCTTCTCATTCTTTTAGAACAAGGACAAGGCTTGGGACAACATCTTCCTCCTCTGCTTTTTCTTCTTCTCACTCTTCTTGTTTTTCTGCGTCTTTTACCTTTCCTTAATTTACGCGTTGCCATATATATATATGAAAATATTTTAATGCCTTTAAAAATAAAAATTTTATATCATAGCCTTTTTTTTATTTATTTTATTTATTCAATATCTACATGTGTTAGCATATGGCGTCTACAACACATTTTTGTTAATCCTAAATAATCTAATACCTCACCTTCTGGAGTTTTATCAATATTTTGTTTTGTTAAATAAGTTACACTTTCTAAATCTTTTCCATTTTCTAATTTCATCTTACGCACTTCTTTCACGTAATATTGATACTTATCTCCTAATACCTTTCCACATGTAAAACATTTAACTGGAATAATCATGATTGTCTATATTATTATTTACATAATAATTTGTTAAATCAATTTTTTTTTATTTAAAATATTCTTGATGTTTTTTGCACTATAGCTATTTTATCTACTTCATATTTTGGATCTTCATAATTTACATTATTTAAAACTGAATAAAGTAAAAACATAAATAAACAAAGAACTATCAAAGATATACTTAATGAATGGTTAACTATAAAATTAAATGATGCTAAAACTATGTCATCTTGTTTTGCCATAATATATAAAATAGTTACATTAAATTATTGACATTCTACCATTATCATTCCCTTTGTTGTTTTTTTTCTACGCATCTTTTTTTTACTTTTAGTTAGCTCTTTATGACATTCTTTACATATATTACTTAAATTTGCCTTATTATTTTTATTTCCTACACCTTCAATCCAACCATTTTCTCCTGAAAACTCCTGTGGTATCAAGTGATGCACTTCTTCTCCTATTTTTTTATCACATATTTCACATATGCCTTTTACTTTATTACTATTGTATTTTGACACTCCAAATGATAATACTGTATTGTCTATTGGGCTTACTTTACTTCTAAATTTCTGCGCTAATTCCAAAAAATCTTTTGGCATATTCAAAGATTTACAAACCTCTAAACCATACATACTATTTCCTGAGCCACTTTTTAACTTTCTATCATATACTAAAGCATCTAAAGTGCGATCATAATGAACAGTCATATGCTGCATTATTACTTTCTCTAAGTTTATTATCTCATCCATTTTTGTTAATTCGTGAAAATGTGTCGCAAAAATAAAACTACTATTCTTTTCATTTAATTTTATTATAGCACTTGCAAATATACTTACCGCTGAACTTGTCTCTGTACCACTACATACCTCATCTCCCAATATTAATGTATTTTTATTTCCATTTTTTAATATTGCTGATAACTCACTCATTTCTACCGCAAACGTGCTTAATCCTTTAAATAAATTATCATTTCCAAGTATTCTTGTATAAATTGATTCATATGGTGAATAAATAAAATCACTACAAGGAACATAAAATCCTGACTGAGCTAATATTAAACATATTCCTACTGATTTTATTAAACTTGATTTACCTACTGCATTTGTTCCATATAAAAGCGAACCATTATAATCAATACCTAAATTTATATCATTTGGAACATAAAATTCATCCATTTGTATTTGCTCAATCAAAATATGTCTTATTCCTTTTGCCTCTATAAACGATTTTTCCTTCTTTTTTATTTTTGGACAAACATAATGATATTCTTTTGCCAAAAATGCCTTTGTTGATATTATATCCAAGTTTATTACATATTTTATTAAATTATCTAATTCATTTGGATAATTTTCTGTTTTTGAAATAAAATCATTATAACAACGTCTTAATTCATCTTTGAAATTATGTTTTTCCACTCTCACACTTGAATACATATTACTAATTATTGAACCATCTAACTTTTTATTTGATGATGTTGC
>CESF01010639.1_pt1 | contig 12099 bp, 12 predicted proteins | sample 356331 | NCBI WGS metagenome assembly CESF01 (sample SAMEA2621779, study PRJEB7988) | marine metagenome | biome: marine biome (ENVO:00000447); feature: surface water layer (ENVO:00002042); material: "saline water (ENVO:00002010), including plankton (ENVO:xxxxxxxx)" | depth 5 m
TGGTTTAAGGCGCACGCTTGGAAAGCGTGTAAAGGGGCAACTCTTTCGCGGGTTCGAATCCCGCTCTCTCCGCCAAATTTAAATTTGAATGTTTTTTTCTAGAATTTTTCTCTTAAGTTTTACTTCATTAATTTTTTGAATATTATCGACTGCTTTTTGACCAAATATTTTTTTTACTTTATCTAAAAATTTAGGATTTTTATGATATTTAATAAAAGCCTCGTCTCTAAACTTTAAAATTTCAGCTGCAGTCAAATTCTCATTTGCCAGTGGAAGAGTTTCATATGAGTGAAACGAATAACCCTCATAACTACTTGGTAATTCTAAATCATTTTTTTTTGCTAAACTGTATAGTTCACTACCAGGCAAGGCCATTGCACCATAGGCGTTCCAACCTAGTGTGTTTAGCTGGATGCTTAATTCAAGAGTTTTGTTCATACTGTCAACTGTATCTCCAGGCAAACCAAAAATATAATTTGCCATGACTTGCATTCCACTAGAATGGATTTGTTCGATTACTTTACTAACATCTACGTCTTCAAATTTTCCTTTAGAGACCTCTAGTCTTACATTTTTATCTCCACTCTCTATCCCAAGGCATAACCATTTAATTCCAGCGTTTCTTACTGTGTCAAGAACCTCTTGTCGTTTAACTGTATCAATTCTAGAGTAGGCCCATAAACGTAAATTATTATTTTTGTTTCTCTCCGCTAACATTCTACAAAGTGGCAAATAATATTTTGGATTTAATAGAAACATCTCATCTGTTATTTTAATTGTCTCCACACCCATATCGATTAGTTTATCGAATTCTTTAATTATAAATTCTGGTGACCAATATCTCATTTTGCTATATTTATTTGCTACTCCAATTTCTTCATTATCCTCTCTGTTAATAATATTAATCATACAAAAACTACATTTAAACTGACAACCAAGAGAGGTTTGGATTGCTGCATAAGGTGATCGTTTATTTTCATCATATTCCGCATGCCACATTGGAGATCTATAAAGATCCAAAGGCTTATTTTCATATGGCAAAAGTTCCCATGCATATCCTGGGAGATGTTCATCCATTTTATCATTGGGTACGATTTTTTCTGGAGGATTAAATATAACATTATTACCGTCTCTTAATGCTATTCCTTTAACGTCTTTTATTGTCTCTAAATTGATTTCCTTTTTATTTAAAATATTCCACAAAGCGTAAACACCTTCATTTGTAAAAACAAAATCAATACTCTTCTCTTTTTTCAAAGTTTCTATTGGCAAAGCTTGCACATGAGAACCAACAAATGAAATAGGAATATTTACTTGTTTCGATTTTAAATAGTTTGTGAGCTCTGTAGCACCAATCATATTTGTAGTACCAGCGTTTACATTTTGACCATAAACTACAAGGCATATTAATCTAGGATTACAACTTTTTATTCTTGAATGGGTTTCTTCAAGACTTAAATGTTCAGCATTACAATCTAATATTTTAACAGTAAAATTTTGTGACATACAGCTTTTAGCCAGAAGAAGAGACCAGGTTGGAGGCTCAATTGCTGAATATTTTTGGGACAGATCCTGATAAACCTTTTTTGAGTGACCTGGATTTATAAATATAACATCAACCATGTTCAATTAAATTACTCTCAATAAAATTTATTATTTGTTTTGGATCTATATACTTTTCATACAACTTAATACCAGTCGAAAGTGTATGTTGGAGATCTTTTTCATCTTTTGATTTAATGATTTTTATTGCAGCATTTGAGTCTTTTGCAATTTTTACAGCTGGATGTAAGTTATTTTCAATGTCGTCATAAGGAAAGCTTGTTTTATCGTGTGACGTATTTTCAAAAAAATTGGATTTAAATTGGTGTGAATGAAAAATCTTCTCTCTAATAAAAGAAGTAAATAAATTCCCCTTTTTGGGCTGCCAATACAAAGGTATGCATCCACAAGCTATAGCCTCACTTACTCTCCCCGCAAAATGACCATCGTGAATATTTTGATCAAAAATATTTTTATTATACTTTTCATAAAAAGTTGCTCTAGTACAAACATAGAATTTACACTTTTTTATTAAATCTAAATAATCCATGGTAGATTTTATTAACTCAGAATTTCTATGCGAAGATATAAACATTGTTGAAATTTTATTTCCTCCTTTTCTAAGAATTGATGATAAAAAGTTTACTCTAAATATTTTGTTTGAACCAATATAACCGATATCATACGGACGTTTATTAAATGACTCGAAAGTTTCGTTACAAATTCTTGGCACCGGCACACTTGGATAATATTTAAATTTGTCTGTTCTGTTATTTTCATTTGCCCACTGAGTACCACTTTTAGAAAAACCAATTAGTATACTTGAAATATCACACCAAGTTTTTAAATTTGTATTAATTTTCAGATCAGGAATTATACTAACTATTTTATTTCTATTTTCTTTAAACAAATTAACCATCTCTGATGGGTAAAGATTAGTATCATCTCCAATATTGAAATTAGCATCAATTAAAACGATATGGTTTTTTTTTAGATTTGTTTTAAGATATTCAAAGTCTAGAGTTATTTTTTTCTCTGAATCGATATTGAATCTTGCATAGTCATAAGTAACTTTTGACTCTTCTAGACTTTTTTTAAAATAGAAAAATATATCCGATTCTATATCAAACGCTATACCTCTGTTGTGAAGATAAGGAGCTGCAATAAAAAAAAATTCTTTATTCATTTTATCATTATTAAATCAAATTCATTTCTTGACTTGATTTTGTCAAATAAATTTTGTTTACTTATAATTTTATTATGAAAATAAAACTTACTATAATATTTTGTTATATTATTAAATTTTTTCATATTATTTAAAATCATTTTATTGTTATTAACTTCAATAACTAATATTTCAATTTTTTCAAAAAACTTTTCTTTTAATGCTAAAATTATTTCTTCATCCATACCTTGCGTGTCTGATTTATAAATAATTGGAAACTTATTTGAGGATAGATTTTTTGAGAAAAAATTATTTATATTTTTGATTTTAGCATTCGAAAAATTTTGAGTTTTCTTTACAAACGATGTATCGCCAAAATTATAAATATTTTTAAATAATTTCATATTAATGTCCTTTTTTCCAAGACCATAATTCATAATTTTAATATTTTTGTATTTAGATAAATTATATTTAATTAATTTAATTTTTTCTTTATCTGGCTCAAAACAAAATGTCTTGTAAATTTTGATTTTTGAATTTAGAATTTGTTTACTAATTAGTCCGATATTTGCTCCAACATCAAGCAAAACAAATTTCTTTTTTTTTGAATATTTTTTAACAAGCTGAACTATATGACTTTCCCAGGTGCCTGTTTTTAAAATTGAGGGTAAGATTATGCTATCAATTGGCAAAACAATATTTTCGTTTTTTTTACCCAAAGAACAATTTTTTAAAATTTTTAATTTAATATAATCAATATCTACGTAAACTTTTTTCGACAAAATATAAGATTTAAATATTGTTTTGAAGCTATTCTTAATTAATGGTGAGAGATATTTTTTCATAAATTTAAAAAAATGTTTTGATATTAGATTTGTATTATATACAACATTAATCTTTATGGATAAACAAAAGCTTATAGCGTTTGAAAATAAAATAGCAGATCTATTTAACAAAGCCAAAATAAGAGCGCCAATTCATTTGTATAGTAATAACGAGGATCAAATGATTAAAATTTTTAAAAAAATAAAAAAAAATGATTGGGTCTTTTGTTCCTGGAGATCACATTATCAATGTCTGCTAAAAGGTGTTTCAGAAAAAATATTAACCAAAGAAATAATAGCAGGAAAATCTATTTCTCTTTGTTTTCCAAAGCACAAAATTTACTCATCGGCTATTGTTGGAGGAGTTTTACCTATAGCTACAGGCCTAGCTTTTTCAAATAAAATACAAAAAATTAAATCTAAAGTTTTCTGTTTTGTGGGAGAAATGACAGCCGAGACAGGCATAATGCATGAGTGCTTAAAATTTTCTAAAAATAATAATTTACCAATACATTTTATCGTTGAAGATAATAGTAAATCTGTTTGCACGGATACAAGAAAAGCTTGGTCAATGAAGAAATTAAGTTTTGAAGGAAAAAAAGACAAGTTTATAACTTATTATAAATATTCACTTAAATATCCGCACGCAGGTGCTGGGAGAAGAGTCCAATTCTGATGAAATATTTTGATGAATTAAAAAAATCGATGGAATTTTTGGCAAAAAATAAAAAAACAATTTTTATAGGTCAAGCTGTTGAAGTTCCTGGGACTGCGATGTCTAATACTTTAGTAGATATTAAAAAAAATAAAAAATTTGAATTACCTGTGGCAGAAGAAATGCAAATGGGTATGACAATAGGAATGTTAATGGCCGGCCAAATACCAGTAAGTATTTTTCCTAGGTGGAATTTTCTTTTATTAGCAATAAATCAACTGGTAAATCATTTAGATAAATTTACATTAATGAATGGAAGAGGATATAAGTCCAAAGCAATTATTAGAACCAGCATCGGTTCAGAAAGACCTTTGCATCCACAATTTCAGCATGTTGGAGATTATAGCAATTCTATTAAAGCAATGTGTCCACGGATACATATTGTTAAACTTCAGAACCCAAAAAATATTTTTAAAGAATATAAAAAAGCTATAAATAGAAAAGATGGGAAGAGCACCATTCTTGTCGAATATGGAGATTATTATAATGAAAAATAACGTTTATGATAATTACTAAGACACCTTACAGAATTTCTTTTTTCGGTGGTGGGTCTGACTATCCCGAGTGGTTTAATAAAAACCAAGGAGAAGTTATTTCGACTACTATTAATAAATTTATTTATATTTCTTGTAGATTCCTTCCTCATTTTTTTAGACACAAATATAGAGTCGTATACTCTAAAATAGAAAACGTTAAAAATTATAATCAAATTAAGCATAACGCGGTAAAACAGATATTAAAATATTATAATTTTAATGATGGATTAGAGATTCATTACGATGGAGATTTACCAGCTAGAAGCGGCATGGGATCAAGTTCATGTTTCGTCGTTGGTCTGCTACACGCGTTAATGAAATTAAAAAATAAAAAAATTAATTCAAATATATTAAGTACAAAAAGTATTTTTTTAGAAAGAAACTTGATGCATGAAAATGTTGGACTGCAAGACCAGATAGCAGCATCTTATGGCGGTTTTAATTCAATTAAATTTTCTAAGACAAATTTTCGAGTGTCTAAAATTAATTGTTCAAACAAATTTAAAGCGACATTAAATAAAAATCTATTCTTAGTTTATACGGGCATTTCAAGAACAGCCCAAAAAATAGCAAATAGTTATACAAATAAACTAAGTTATAATAAGAGGGAAAATATTAAGAATATTTTAAAAATTGTTGAGAGAGCTAAAAAGACTATTAAACAAAATAATTGTGATGATTTTGGAAGATTATTGCACGAGACTTGGGTTGAAAAAAGAAGTTTAAGCACAAGCGTCACTACAAATAAAATTGATAGTTTATATGATAAAGGATTAAAAAATGGCGCATTAGGTGGAAAACTTTTAGGTGCTGGAGGAGGAGGATTTATCCTATTTTATGTTGAAAATAAAAAAATTCCCAACTTTAAAAGAGCTTTTTCAAGCAACATTTTAGTGCCAGTCAATCTATCAGACAAAGGATCAGAGGTAATTTTTTATGAAAAATAGTTTTTACCATTCTTTGATGCACGATAATATTACGCTTCAGGATAGAAAGGTTGCAGCAAATTTCTTATTAAAAAGCAATATATTTACTCAGTCAAAAAAAGTTAAAGAATTTGAAACGTTATGGTCCAAATGGCTAGGTGTTAAATACAGCGTTTTTGTTAATTCGGGTTCCTCAGCGAATTTTCTAACAATGTTAGCAGTAAAATATCTTTACGGCACCGGTAAAGTGATAGTTCCACCCCTGACATGGAACTCAGATATTGTGTCAGTAATCAAAAATGATTTTAAACCAGTATTTGTTGATATCAATTTAAATGATCTTGCAATGAATAATGATGAAATTATAAAAAATATTGATAAAAATACAAAAGTTGTTTTCCTTACTCATGCTCAAGGATTTAATGGGCTTACAGATAAATTACTTAAGGAATTAAAAAAAAGAAAAATAATTCTTATAGAAGATGTATGTGAGTCTCATGGGGCAAAATTTAAGAAAAAAAAGCTAGGTACATTTGGATTCGCATCTAACTTCTCTTTTTATTATGCGCACCATCTTTCGACAATTGAAGGGGGTATGGTCTGCACAAACAACAAAAAATTTTACGAAACAATTAAAATGTTAAGAGGCCATGGATTATTAAGAGAAAGTGGAAATTCAACTTATGAAAGCAAAATCAAAAAAAAATATAAAAATCTTTCCCCTAATTTTATATTTATGTATAGCGCTTTTAATATGCGTAATAATGAGGTTCAGGCAGTAATAGGTATAAATCAATTAAAACGATTAAATAAAAATAATTCTATACGCGCAAAAAATTTTGAATTTTTTTTAAAGAATCTAAATAAAGATAAATTTTTTACAAATTTTAAAATTTCAGGAAATTCAAATTACGCTTTTCCAATTATTCTCAGAAGCAAGTCTATAAAATATCGAAATAAATTTGAACAACACATGAAGAAAAATGGTATAGAATTTAGAAGAGGAAATGCAGGTGGAGGCAACCAAATGAGACAACCTTACATAAAAAGTTATCTCAAAAAAATAAACTTTAAAAAATTTAAAAATGTTGAGCATGTACATAATTTTGGATACTACATCGGGAATTACCCAACTTTAAAAAAAAATAAAATTAGTAAAATTGTAAAAATTTTAAATTCAATATAATAAAATGAAAGAAATTAAAATTTTTAAATCTTCAATCTTTAAGGATCACCGCGGCTATCTTTGGACATCATGGGAAAAAAATAAAATTAAAATTAAATTTAATCATGATAAATTTTCTATATCAAAAAAAAACACATTGCGTGGACTACATGGAGATAAGAAAACCTGGAAATTAGTTAGTTGCGTATTTGGTAAAGTATTTTTTGTAGTAGTAAACAATAATCCAAAATCAAAGAATTACCTAAAAAAGAAATCCTTTATCTTAAGTGATGACCAAAACAAGCAAATATTAATTCCACCTAATTTCGTAAACGGCTTCTTATGCTTATCAAATAGTTGTGTATTTCATTATAAATTATCATATAAAGGAAAATATTTTGATGTAAAAAATCAAGATGTTCTGAAATGGAATGATAAAAGATTAAAAATTAAATGGCCGAGAAAAAAAAATTTAATATTTAGCAAAAGAGATAAATGACAAAAAAAATACTCATAACAGGTGGAGCAGGATATATTGGATCAATGGTCTCCACAAAGCTTGTGCAGCAAGGTTTCGATGTAACAGTAATAGATAAGTTAAATTATGATCCAAGGTCTTTATGTCATTTACTTCATTATAAAAATTTTCATTTTATAGAGAAAGATATTTTAGATAAAAAATTCATCAAAAGTATAATTCATAAGTTTGATTATATCATACCGCTTGCAGCTCTTGTCGGAGCACCTTTATGTGAAAAATTTAAAAAAAAGGCTTTAGAGACAAATTTAAATGCTATTAAATTTTTGATAAAAAACATGAAAAAAACACAAAGAATAATTTATACAAATTCAAATTCAGGCTATGGAATAGGTGATAAAAAAAAGTATTGTGATGAAAAATCACCCCTAAATCCGATATCATTATATGGAAGGACAAAAGTAGATGCTGAAGAATGTGTAATGAAATTTGGAAACTCAATCACTTTTAGACTAGCAACAGTTTTTGGTTACTCTTATAGAATGAGAACTGATTTATTATTAAATAATCTTGTTCTCCTAGCTCTTAAAAATAAAAAATTAGATATTTTTGAACCACATTTTCGAAGAAATTTTATTCATGTAAGAGATGTTGCTGATGCAATTGTGTTCTCAATTAAACATTTTAACAAACTTAAAAACAATATTTACAACTTAGGAATGTCCAAAGCTAATGTAACAAAAATTGATATGGTTAGAAAAATAAAGAAAAATATAAAAGATCTAAAAATTAAATATTTAGTAAACAAAAAAGATCCTGACAAAAGAGATTATTATGTAAGTAATAAAAAAATAGAAAAAAAAGGCTTCAAAGCTAAAATTGGCATTGACCAAGGTATTGAAGAAATGATTAGAGTTTATAAAATGAAAATCGACTATAAAAATAATTATTAAATTTTTATCTTTGAGACTAATTTCATAAAATCTCTTTGACTATAAAAAAATTTAATATTACTTTTCTTGGCACACAAGTAATCCGATTTTTGATCACCGATCATTACAGATTTAGACAAATTAACTGGCCAATGTTTTAAAATATTTTTAATCATAAGATTACCAGGCTTTCTTAAATTAGTTTTTTTTCTATATTTTTTAATTTTGGCTTCAGGATGATAAGGGCAGAACTCAAAATCATTTATTAAGATGTTCTTTTTAATGAATGTTGTTTTCATATATTGTTGAAACTTGTAAAATTTATCCAAACTAAAAATACCTTTGCCAATACCAGCCTGGTTTGTGATAATGAAAAAAAGTATTTTTTTTCTTTGAAATGCTTGTAATCCCTTAATTATTCCTTTGCAAAATTTTAAATCTTTAATTTTATGAGTGTATCCCAGGTCTTCATTAATAGTCCCGTCCCTATCTAAAAATATAGCTGGTTTTCTTAAATAATTTACCAACTTTTTTTTTGCATATAGTAAATTTTTAGGAGTGCCTATATCTAAAAAAAAATTATCAAATTTTTGACCTGAGACTCTTTTATCTCTTATCAAAGTTGGAAGAACATCATTTTCTAATGAACAATTATATTTTTTAATATAATTAAAGATTTCCTTTCTAAACTTGTAAATACCGCCATTAATAAAACTGGAGTTACTATAAATAACTTTATTTTTTAAAATACTTAAATTAACCAGTTTTTTGTTAGATTTATAATTCTTATTTTTGACTAAACTAATAAGTGAATAATCATGTTTGAGTTTAAAATTAATTATTTGATTATAATCAATATCAAAAAAAGTATCGCCATTTACTACAATAAAATTACTTGAAACTTTCTTTTTAATTTGACTTAAACAACCCGCAGTACCCATTGGACTTTTCTCTATTACACACTCTATATCTACGAGATTAATTTTTTTATTATGATATTTATTTTTAATAGTGTTGCCTTTAAATCCAGCTAAAACAAAGACTTTATTAATATCGTAAGTACAAATTTTTCGAATTAATAGGTCTAAAAAATCGTAATTATCAAATTTTATCATTGGCTTTGGTCGGCCCTTTAAAAATTTGCTTATCCTTGAACCCTGACCACCGGCCAATATAACTACGTCTATTTTTTTACAGTTTTTCAATTTTTAATTTTTTCAATAAAATTTTAGTTATTATAATTGGAAGATAAATTATATGCTCAAATATAATTAAAAAATTCAAATAATTATTAAATTTTAATAAATCTAAAATATTTTCATATGTATTTTTTAAATAACTTTTTAAAAATTTAGTTCTTCCATATAACCTAATATTTTTAAGATTGAAGGCTCTGATGTACCAAAAAGGTAACTTTGTTATTTTCTTAAAATGAGACTCGTTTTCTGCTTTTTCTAAGATCTGCTTAAAATAATTATCGTCAGAATAAAATTGACATTCTTTTTCGAATTTTTCAGTTTGATATTTGAGTTGATCATTGTCTTTCAAGATATTTGTAATTTTATCAATCATATCATCGGGATTTTTAAATTCAGGGAGTGTGTCTTTTGAAAAAATTATTTTATGTGCTGGCGCATACTCGCTTATACACAGTGATCCACATAATCCAGCAATCATTACTCTTCCCTTGGGATATAAATAATTAAAAGGGTATGTTTGATGAGAATAAAATTTATTTTTATTTCCAGTTGATGAAAAATTAATAACAATTTTACTTCTATTTATGAAATGATTCAGTTCTTGATTACTTACCAGAGCACCATTTTCATTTATGGGTCCAACCATTTTAAAATTTATTTTACTATCATTTAATTTATTAATATATTTAGCTCTGGTAGCTTTTAATGAACCAAAAAAAAGAACATCAATATCCTTTTTTATATTTAAATTTTTAAAAACTTTACTGTCACTTTCATGAAAAATAAATTGTGCGTTTAATTGTTTCTCTTCATATTTTAAAACTGAAATTGGACAGCAAGTAACGATACTATCACATGATAATGCGGTATGTGCATTTACTTCGTGCATATCAAAATCATCAGTAAGGTAAAAAATTTTTTTATTTGTTTGGATATTATATATAAAATTATAATCTATTAATGATAAATAATCACCTTGAAAAAAAGAAATGTCAATATTTTCTTCTTTGATTATTTGATTGATTTTTTTTATAATCTCCCTTTTAGATAGATAAAGGTGCTGATCAATAAAAAAAAAAATTGAATTGATAAATTTTTTTTCTATTTTACTTTTAATCCAAGAAGTAAAAATTATGGAGTCAGTTGGTAATATTATTATTGCTTTATTCACATTCAAATTTTCTTAATATTTTTTTCAATATACTCGCAAAGAACTTGGCCCAAGAGGATTTCACATACTTGAATTTGTGAAGTTATTTTTGAAGGTATTAGTATTATATTTTTACAAATCTTTTTTAATTTACCTCCATTGTTACCTGATAGAACATAAAAAAATAACCCCATCTTCTTTGCAACTTTACATGCCTCAATTAAATTTTGACTATTTCCAGACGTTGTTATCGCTATACAAATATCATTTTTATGAGCTATTGCCTCTATCTGTCTAGAAAAAATAAATTTGAAACCAAAATCATTGCCTATAGCTGTTAAAGCCGATGTATCAGTCGCTAAAGAGATTGCAGCCACCGCCTTTCTGTTTTTTTGATATCTTACTGTTAACTCTGTAGCTAAATGCTGAGCATCTGCAGCGCTACCACCATTACCAAAAAAAATAATCTTTTTTTTGTTTTTTAAACTTATTAAGCTCTGATCACATAGTTTTTTAAAAATTTTTAAATCTGAATATTGGATATTATCTAAAATTTTTTGTACACCTACTTTTTCTTTTTCAAATATCTTTGCTAATAACGATTTATGTTGCATATACTTGCTACTTATTATTTTGTAATCTAGATTAAATCAAATGATTAATTTTTTTATTAATGTAATTTAATAAAGAATAATTAATATTTATGAAAAAATTAGCAATCCTAATACCATTACATAAATCAAACTTGAATGATCATGAGAAAAAATCATTGCAATATATTGTGACAAAATTGGATAATAAAAATATTTTTCTTATCCTTCCTGAAAAATTGAGAGATAGTTTTAATTACAAAAACTTAAATAAAGTTTATTTTAGTGATAAGTATTTTATAAGCCAAAAAACATACAATAAATTGTTGCTCTCATTAGATTTTTTTCTCAAGTTTAATTCTTTTGATTATGCACTAATCTATCAACTTGATTCTTACTTAATACAAGGGTCTGAGCGATTAAAAGATTTTTTTAATGAAGATTATGTGGGCTCACCTCACATAAATGTTAAAAAAAAAAGATTCAACGGAATTTTGAATGGAGGATTTTCTTTAAGAGCTATCGGACCTAGTATCAATGTTTTATCCTCTGTAAAGATCCACTTTACCTTAAATTCTGTAATTTCAATTCTAAGATATTTTACAGCTTTAAATAGATTGAAAAGTTTTATTAAATTTTTTTTTAAAATTATATTTATTTATATTTCAGATAAATTTTATAAGAAAGAAAAAATTTTAATTAGTCAAATTATAATAAATAATTTCGCAGACTATTACAATGAAGATATTTTTTGGAGTTTATTTTCAAAACTATTTGTTAAAAATTTTAAAGTGGCTAAGTTTGATACTGCTATAAAATTTTCCTTTGACAAAGATCCAGAAGTACTATTTGGTTTAAATGATAATCAGTTACCATT
>CESF01116247.1_pt1 | contig 12069 bp, 11 predicted proteins | sample 356331 | NCBI WGS metagenome assembly CESF01 (sample SAMEA2621779, study PRJEB7988) | marine metagenome | biome: marine biome (ENVO:00000447); feature: surface water layer (ENVO:00002042); material: "saline water (ENVO:00002010), including plankton (ENVO:xxxxxxxx)" | depth 5 m
CCAGACTGAAAACGTTAACTTTTTGTTAAAGGTAAAGGAATGCACGAAAGCAATAAGCCAGTTTGGCAACCTAGCGAGCAGCGCATCGCAGACGCCAACTTAACCCAATTCATGGATAGCCTTGCTCAGCAGGGCGTACTCGGACGGGAATTACAAAACTACACGGATTTCCATCAATGGTCCGTGGAACATCCCGAGTCGTTTTGGCAGAACGTTTGGCAGTTTTGTGGAATGGTGGGCTCGCAGAACAGTATTGATAACGCACAAAGAGAGCTCATCAAAACTCAAGGCGAGAGCCGCTGGCTGCAGCCTAAATCGAATCGCGATGCAGTTTGGTTTCCGAATGCGCAAGTAAACTACGCCGAAAATTTGCTGCGCTTGGCGCATGAGATACCGGATGAACGTGCTATTTGGTTTGAGAATGAGCGTGGCGAACAACAGAGTTATACATGGCAAACCCTAAGTGAAGGCGTCTCTAGCGTTCAACAATGGCTTGTTGATAACGGAGTTCAACAAGGTGATGTGGTTGCTGCTTATACGCCTTATCTACCGCAAACCGTGATAGCGATGTTGGCGACCACCAGCTTAGGGGCGATTTGGACATCGACCTCTCCCGACTTTGGCATAGAGAGTGTGATTGAACGATTTGGCCAAGTGAAACCTAAGGTGCTATTCACCTGTGATGGCTACACCTTCAATGGCAAAACGTTCGATATGACGGACAAGAACCATGAAATCATCGAACACTTAACCGAGCTAAAGCAGGTGTGTCAGATCGGTTATTTAAAGCCAAGTGATGATTTAGAGAAGAGCAATTTGGAGAAGAACAAAGTTAAACATGGTGTGTCAATCCAAAGTTGGATAAACATCATTAGTCACTATCAACCAAAGCCTCTTCGATTTACTCGTGTGAACTTTAATGAACCACTGTTTGTACTCTACTCTTCTGGCACAACGGGCAAACCCAAGTGTATTGTGCATTCTGTCGGTGGCACCACCATCAATCACCTAAAAGAGCATCAACTTCACTGCGATGTTAAGCCACACGATCGCATGTTCTACTACACCACTTGTGGTTGGATGATGTGGAACTGGCACGTCTCTGCGCTCGCCAGCGGGGCTTGTTTGGTGATCTTTGATGGTAACCCGGTTTATCCGCAAACCAATGTACTTTGGGACTTGGCACAGCGCGCGAATGTATCGTTGTTTGGCACCTCAGCCAAGTATTTAGAGGCGATTGAGAAAGCCGAACTCTCGCCAATAGACAGTCACTCGCTTCCTCATTTGAGAACACTGTGCTCGACGGGATCAGTGCTTTACCCAGAGCAGTTTGATTACGTTTACAAACACATCAAACAAGACCTGCATTTAGCCTCAATTTCTGGCGGCACGGATATTTGTGGCTGCTTTGTATTGGGTAACCCGATCTCGCCTGTGTATCGCGGTGAGTGCCAACAGGCAGGGCTTGGAATCGATATCAAGGTGTTCAACTCTTCTGGTGACAAGGTCAATCACGAACGTGGCGAACTCGTGTGTACAAACTCCCTACCCAACTTCCCTGTTGGTTTTTGGAATGACACAGGGGGGCGCTACCACAGCACTTACTGGGACAGGTTTGATAATGTGTGGCATCACGGTGATGAAGTCGCACAGAGCATGCATGGTGGCTACCTGTTCTACGGGCGAGGCGACACCACTCTCAACCCTGGTGGCGTGCGAATTGGTACTGCCGAGATCTACCAGCAAGTGAATACCATTGAGGGCATTGTTGATTCGATAGCAGTCGGCAAAGACATCGACCGCAATGAGCAAATATGGCTGTTCGTTCAACTGCAGCAAGGTGTGAGCTTAGATGATAACTTACTGACAGCCATCAAAAGTAAACTCAAATCCTCTTGCTCACCGAGGCATGTACCAAGCCAGATTTTTGCGATCAGCGACGTGCCAAAAACACGCTCTGGTAAATTGGTGGAGTTGGCAGTGAAGCAGGTCGTGAATGGCAAAGATGTAGAAAACCTCGGAGCAATCGCTAACGCCGAGGTTCTAGAAGAGATAAAGCGTGCTGTTTCGCTGTAGCGCTGAGACCTAGAAGAACATGATTTAGAAATAAAAAGTCCTCCGTGGAATTTAACGCCGCGGAGTTTTTTTGATCTTCGTATTCGATTTATCTAAGTGGGCTAATCAGCACGAGCCTGTCATTATCAATCAAGGTTTGAGCTGTTCCAATCGGTTGTCCAACCATCTGTGCCTCAAACCTCGAACAGCTAAATTCAAAACTCAAAACTTTCAGTATAAATTTGTGCTGCTGGGACGCCTATTGAAACTAGGTACTCAGTCATATCCCTCATAAATTGAGTCGGCCCACATATATAGGCTTGCTGGCTAGCCGCATTCGGCACCACCTTTTCCAGTGCATCTTCTGTCAACCGCCCCTGACGACTACTAATGATATTTATGTAATTGAAACTAGGGTAATTCATTGCTCGGCGTAATAATTCTGATTGGCTAATGAGGTGCTTTTCATCTCTTTCTATGTGGATCATAGTAATATTGGTTTGGTCTTGTAGTGAAAATGCGCCGATACCACGAACCATCGCCAGATTAGGCGTAATACCAATGCCAGCACTCAGTAACAGCAAATGTTTAGGAACGACCGGTTTTTGCGTTTCTATGTCCAATCGAATTGCAGTCATTTCGCCTTGAACACCCAGCAATTTAACTTGCATGCCGAGCTCCGCATGGTCGTGTAACCAGTTCGTTAGCAACCCATTTGGGACACGCTTCACCGTAATATCTAATGTATTGTCGCCATTAATACTGTTAGGTGTTTCCGATAGAGTCCAAGTACGTACCTCAAGCGGTTCACCATCGGGAATATTGGAAAATTCAAAAGTAGCATATTGACCAGGCAGAAAAGCAATACGACGCGGTATCACAAAGCGGAAAGTCTTAACATGCTCGCTTTCGTCCACAATTTTCGCCAACGTTGCCACTTGCGGATATTCAGTTTCAGAATCTAAGATTTCTGCACCCGCTACCACAGGGTTATAAGGAGAGTAATCTAAGCGTTGCCAACGATGGCTGGTAACATTGTCTGTTCGGATAAGACTTGTTATGTGAAAGACTATTTTCCTTGAAGCACCTTCATAACTCCCATCGTGTGCCCAATCTACAGTTGCTCGGCCTGTCATTTGAATCATGCTACCTGATTCAAAATTTACTAAAGTAACTCCAGCTCTATCACAAGATTCCAAATTACCCGAGGTAAAAAACATGCCATTACCACGATACTCAGGCCACTCTATGATAGATGGTGATATTACTCGTATAAAACCTGGTTGCCCGCCTCTATGATTGCAATCAGCACCGACATTAGGTGCGTAACTGCCGATCCACAAAGTATCGATTGTCCGAACAAACGCTTGATCATCAGGAGTTAACTGAGTGCGGATTACTGCCTTTGCATCTTTGTTTAAGGCAGACGCTTCATTTGATGCATGGATGATTTGTCTACGATTAATGTATTTAGGGCAGTTGGGGCTATATTCCTCAACTTGTAAATTCAATCCACGGCTCTCTTGATTCATTGAAGTTAGCGAAGTGCCGCTAATGCGATGTCTTATTCTTCTATTTAAATCAATTCCTAATAATGAAAGAGGCGTGCCAGGCTCAATAAATTTAAGTATTTCAGAGTTTGGGATGCAACTTGCGGAGATTAAAATTTCGTGTTCTGAGGTAGCCGTTAAATCACCAGCTTTGCCGAACAAAGGGGTTACCCACACAGACTGACTCTTTATATCAACACTTGCTAAAGCGGCAAATGATTGAGCTGCCAAAAATGCATCATGACTAGAAGAAAAGCTAAGGGCACTGCGCTTACCGGCAGCGAGTTCAGCGGCTGCGCCTCTTGTTCCCGCTTTGTCTTGGGCTGCTAATTCCCCCGGATGATAAGATAAAAAAGACATAGTATCCCTTATTTTTTCGTTGTTAATTTGCTTGCTTCAGAGCTTTAAAACCATCGAGGCTTTCTACCGAAAAAAGCCATGTTTATAGCTGAATCCGTGCTAGTCATGGATGGTGATTAATTAAAAAACTGACGGTGCTGTCCAGCATGTGCGGGCAAACAGCCTGTCGATAGAAATGAACGATGATCTATCACGTCCCTACTCGTACCAGCATATTAGCTCTCCCTTATAAAAGGGAGAGATGTCACTTTTCAGATCGTGTAATCGTCTATTTATGAGCGTGCCTCGTAACGCTTCTCACGCGAAATAGCCGTGTTAGGCATAGAGCCCTACAGCTGTGCGAGGCATCGCTTTGAAGCCATCAAGATTCTCAATGTTGCTTAGCAGACGGAGTACATTCGGGTACTTGTCTAGCGACACGTTACCTTCGGGTGCATGAGCCACATATGAGTAGACGGCAATATCCGCAATGGTTGGTCGACCACCAACCAAGAAGTCTTTGTTAGCCAATAAAGTATCGAGTTTGGTAAGTGCCTTTTCAGCAACAATTTGACAAAACTGAGCATCGAATGGCGCGTCAAAAACAGTAATTAGACGGGCAGCAGCTGGACCAAAAGCTATTTCACCAGCGGCCAGTGTTAAGAACTTTTGCACTTCAGCTTCTAGCATAGGATCCGAAGGAAGAAAGTCTGGAGCATATCGGCGCGCCAAGTAAACGAGGATGGCATTTGAATCGCTGATGACAATGTCATTGTCTTCAATGACCGGTACCTGTCCCAAAGGGTTTAATGTTAGGAACGGTTCTTTTTTGTGCTCTCCTGATGGAAGATCAACATAAACAATTTCGTGTTTAATATTGGCAATGCTTACAAAAAGTTCCACACGGTGTGCATGGCCTGATAATGGAAAACTGTAGATTCGAATACCATGTGACATTGTAGCCTCCTAAACGGACTGGTTTGATTGTGTATGCTAGGAGTATATAAGGTGTTTAATAGGTTATAATCTACCCATATATACAATAATAATGTACATTTTGTAGATAATCATAATTCTGAGGTCAGCAGAGAAAGGGAGTTTATGGACACTATTGAAGCGATGCGGGTTTTTGTTAATGTGGCACGTCAAAAATCCTTTACTCAAGGAGCAAAGCAATCAGACCTGAGTACGAAGCTAGCAAGTAAGTATGTTCGTCAACTTGAAGCGAGATTGGATGCTCAACTTTTTTATCGAACTACACGCAGCGTGACATTAACCGAAACGGGACGAGCTTACTATAAGCGTTGTCAACCGATACTAGAGCAGTTTGATGAGCTCGAAGACTTGGTACAAGACCGTCAAAAAGAACTTTCAGGGACTATCCGGTTAACAGCATCCACAGGCTTTGGAAGCAAAGAGTTGATAGAACCACTGCTAAGCTACCAAAAGCAGCATCCCGAAGTAAAAGTCGATCTTCGCCTGTCAGACAACCATATTGCGGTCGTGGAAGAGGGCGTCGATATTGCAATAAGATTTGGTAAGCTGCAAGATTCAAATTTAATGGCACGAAAGCTGAAAGATATGCGAGTGGTATTTTTTGCTTCCCCAGACTATCTAAGTCTCAATGGCTTACCTACTCATCCTGAAGAACTTGTCGATCATAACTGCCTGCTTTTTCGTAGCTCTACTGATTCGAAAAACTGGCATTTTAACCTCAATGGCCAAATCGTCTCTTGCCCAGTGTCTGGGACTTTCAATGCAGACTCACCAAGGGCAATTACCAATATGTCGCGTGGTGGTTTAGGTATCGGAATTGGGCCGTATTACGCCGTCGAAAACCATGTCAAATCAGGTGAGCTAACGTTGCTTTTCGAAGAGATGGAAGTAGAGCCAATGGGGTTATACGCCGTATATCCCGAGAACCGACATTTAACCGCAAGAATCAGAGCTTTAATCGATCATCTTGTTGCTTGGTTTAACGACTAAGCGCTAACCAGTATTAGGAATTTAGGTGCCTCGCTTATATCTAGTTCTGGGCGAATTCTGACCGGCTCATTTACATTCTAATGAGTCTCAGAAATAGTCTTAGTGTGCTCTAGGTAAGAGCCAAACTACATCAGTAAATCCCCGTATCTCACTTTATTGGTATCTACGATTTTTTTCTCAATAAAGTCTAAGAATACTTTAACTCTAACGGGTAAAACTCTGCCAGGTGGCCGTACCGCCCAAATTTTTGTGTCGTTCACAAGCTTATAATCCGGAAGGATTTGAATCACTCGACCAGATTTTAACGAAGGCCCTGCATGCCAGTAAGAAGCCATACCAATCCCCATACCAGACTCAACAAGATCACTGACCGCATCCCCTAAGTTTAAGGAGATCGGATTTGCTACAGATACCTTGTGTACTTTCCCGTCAGCACTCATAAACGCCCAATCGACAGCATGACCCAAGGGCAAACATCGATGCTTGAGTAAATCTTCTGGGCTTTCAGGCGCACCATATTTTTCAATATAGTCTGGTGAAGCAACTAGCATAATTGGATTGTCAGCCAGTCGCCTCGCTAACAGGTTACTTGAAGACAAGTTACCAATACGGAAGGCTAAGTCGTAGCCATGCTCAATTAAATCCTCGGTTTTATCGTTAAAGTCAATTTCCAATTCAAGATTAGGATACAGCTCGAGTAACTCAGGGATAAAGGGAACAATGTAATGTCGACCATATGAAGCTGATACAGCCACTTTTAATCGCCCTTGAACATTGCTTTCGCTACCTTTGAAGACATTTGCCACCTCTTCAACATCGTCAACAATGCGTCTGGCATGAGGTAGAAACATTTCACCATCATGAGTCAATGTGATGGTTCTTGTTGAGCGATGGAACAGTTTTACGCCCAGCTCCGCTTCTAATTGTTGGACTCTTTGGCTGGCATTAGTCGTTGAAAGCCCAAAGTCTTCGCCAGCACGTCCAATTTTTCCTATTTCTACAACTCGTAAGAATAACGCTAAGGTTTTTAGATCAAAGTTCACTTCATCCGCCTCTCTATTAATCCCGAATTTAAGGATAGTCTTTCCTTAATCTGCTAGATGATACCAAATAATGGCATATATATAATCATTTACGAATTCACCAACGGAGACAAACCAATGAAAGCAATTATTACTCATCAAGCAGGCGGCATTGAAAACCTACAGTTGCACGACGTAGAAAAGCCAACAATTAGAGCCAATGAAGTACTAGTAGAAACTCGAGCCATCAGCATTAATCCTGCGGATACCAAAGTGAAGTATGCAGAAGAAGCGTTACTTGATTTGTATGGCGAAGAGCGTCCTATCATTTTGGGGTGGGACATTGCAGGCACAGTGATTGAAGCTGGTGCAAACGTCACCAATTTCAAAGTGGGTGATAACGTCTTTGGTATGGTGAATTTTCCAGGAAATGGTAAAGCGTATGCGGAGTATGTTGCCTCTCCAGAATCACATATCGCATTAATACCTGAGGGCGTTAATTTTATCGATGCAGCAGCAACCACACTTGCTGCCATGACAGCCTATCAGGCATTAAACGGTCGGGTAAACCAAGGTGATAAAGTTCTAATTCATGCGGGATCTGGCGGCGTGGGCCACTTTGCCGTTCAAATAGCCAAACAGATGGGCGCTTATGTTTATTCGACAAGTTCGGTTCGAAATAAGGATTTTGTGATGTCACTTGGTGCAGATGAGCACATCGATTACCGTGAGCAAGACTTTGAAAAAGTACTTCATGATATTGATTTAGCGTTCGACACGGTGAGTCCAGAAAACGCTGAAAAGTCGCTACAAGTGCTGCGTTCTGGTGGTCAACTCGTTTCAATTACTATTCGAGAGCCTTCAGATAACATGCAAAAAACTGCGTTTGAATCAAATTTAAAGATTACTCCGCTTCTTGTTCAATCTAACGGTGAAGACGCTTCAAAAATTTCTGAAATGCTCGCCAACAACTCGATCAAACCACACGTATCTCAAATTTTCGAGTTTAAAGATTTAGCTCTGGCGCACACTGCTGTCGAAACTGGCCGAACCGTAGGTAAAGTTATCGTAACGGTTTAGTTCCCATAAGTCATTGAAGTTAAAATTAAAAATCTAGCAAGGTGTAGAGTAATGATTAACCAAATTGTAAAGTTCACAGTAAAGCCAGAATACGAAGACGAATTTCAACAACAGCTATTGGAGCACCAACTGGCGAGTAGCCAAGAAACTGGCAATGTGGAGATGCGAATCTATGTTGATAACCAAGATTCGAATCTATTTTTTGCCTACGACCGTTGGGTTAATCAGGAGGCTTTGGATTCACACTTACAGCAGGCACACACTCAAAAACTCATCAAACTGACAGAAACTGCTTTGGTTGAGCCTGCGATGGTTTTGAACCTTAGTGAAACAACCCCTGCGCCTGTGGCCTTAAAGCAAGCAGATAAAGAGGATGAGAAATTTAATATTTTCTTCATTTTCAAACTAAAAATGGAACATCGTGAAGCGCTAATCGCCCAGTTCGAGGAGCATATTCAACACACTCGCACCGAGGCAGGTAATTTGTTGTTTGATTTGTTTACCATTAATGGCAATGACGACACGTTAGCCGTGTATGAACACTGGAGAAAAGAATCGGATGTTTGGGATATCCACTTTAATCAACCTTATTCGAAAGTGACTGGGGCATTAATGGAGAAAGCCGTGGTAGGTGATATGAACCAGTACATGAACTTTGTCACTCAAATAGCGGGTTGATTGGAGATAATAATGACGGCTTATTATGTAGTTAATTATGATATTGCGGATGAAGAACTTTATGCGCAATACAACCCTGGGTTAAATCATGTCACTGCTAACACGGTTGCAAAGCATGGTGGTGAGATTTTGGTCGCAACAAGTGAAGGTCAAACACTGTCGGGGCAATGTTTACAAATGAAAGTAATCATTCAGTTCCCAAGTAGAGAAGCTGCATTAGCATGGGATAATGACATTGAATATCGTGACGCAAAACTCATACGCCTTGCTGCCACTACCAATATAGATTGCTACATTGTAGACAAATTGGTTGTTCCGTCTTAATACCAAGAATCTTATTTAAGTACAGGTAGTGGAAGGCGTAGCGGATGAGTAAAGTTGATCGTTACTTTTAGGTGATTCGAATACTTTGTAGAAGCAGAGATTATTCGCATCACCTTAGTTCTATTGGCTTCTTAACAAGCTTTTGTCCCGCGGCGTTCAATCTAACCCTCACCATAGTTTGCCAGGACGAAAAATATCAAAGCAAAAGGATGACTAGAAATACCAACATAAGGCTTTCTAACCTCGGAAAAGCCTGCAGCTATAACTAAACAGCGGTTTCCAAGATGGTGGGGATTCGCTTTGCTAGTATCTCAGCAAACTTTTCATGCTGAGATGCTTGCCAATGTATACCTTCTTTTGGGCAAGGTTGGATTTCGGTTGCAGCATCAAAGAAATGACAACCCAGTTCTTGGGAGCGAAGTTTAAAATAGTGTCCTAGCTGCTTTGATTTAGCTTCAGCGTTCGTAAAACCCTCTTTTAATGGATTCACTTCAAGGACATGAGTAGGTGACACTAGCAAGACTTCAGCAGGCTTAGTCATAAAACCGTGTTGATAGTTTTGTATCAGTTGAACGAGTCTTGCAGCCCCTTTAGATATATCACTGGCAGTCAAATTGAAACGAGATTTGAGGTCATTGGTTCCAAGCATCAGTATAACAAGATCGGGGTGATGGCTTTCTATGCACGGTAAAAGGTAATCTAGCCCTTTTTTTCCTGCTTCATAAGGGTCATCTAAAACGGTTGTTCTGCTGTTTAAACCCTCTTCAATCACGACATAATTAGGGAGTTTTGATTGAAGTAACATCGTCCAGCGCTCTGCACGGTTATATCTACGCGGTAAGTCTGGGGAACATCCCCAAGTGTTGGAATCGCCAAAACATAGAACTGATTTCATAGCCATTTTATTCGTTGATTTAAAGATATTTAATTGTATTACAAATAAAATAAACATTGTTAGCACTACGTCAGACACACCTTAGATGTTTGTGGTCTATCGTATTGCAGTCGAAATTAGCCGTAAAGTGTTGCTATACGTTTACGTAAGTACATTCGCATCCGCTTGGTTCTCTGGTATCGCCTCAATAAAAGCGGGTAACTGGTTACACGCTTCGACAATCGAGTTAATCAACGGATACGGTGACATATCAACGCCAAAGCGCAGCGCGTTATACACCTGTGGCACCAAGCAGATATCGACAATGCATGGTGAATCGGTGATGCTATACACCGAATCACCGTGTGTTTGACGATGCTTAGAAAGCTTCTCTTCTAAAGCACAGAAACCTTGGCTCATCCAATAATGAAGCCAGTCTATTTTTGCCTCTTGCTCGCAAGACAATTCTCGCTCCAAATACTGCAACACGCGCAGGTTGTTCAGAGGGTGAATTTCTATCGCAATATCCTGAGCCATAGCCAACGCTTGATAACGCAGCGGTGTTTGCTCTGGAATGAGCGAGGAGTCAGGGCTGCTCTCACACAAATAGTGTTCATCGAGATATTGAAGAATAGCCAGTGACTGATTGAGTTGAACTTCACCATCCACCAGCACGGGCACTAATTCACTGGCGTTGAGCTCACGATATTGTGGGTCATGCTGCTCGCCGCCATTACGCACCAAGTGCACCGATTTAGACTCGTAGTTGAGTTGCTTCAGGTTTAATCCAATACGCACTCGATAGGCTGCGGACGAGCGCCAGTAACCGTAAAGTATAATGTTCTTGTTCACGATGCTCTCGCTCATACAGAAATCCTATTACGTGGATTATACCGCTCGATACTGGCTCACTTTTTGGTCAATCGCACCAAAAATGGAGTCACCCGCTGCATCAAACATCTCAAGCTTGATCGAATCGCCAAACGACATGAATTTAGTCGACGGTTTACCATCACGAATCGTCTCAATCATTCGCACTTCGGCAATACATGAATAACCCACACCGCCTTCGGCAATTGAGGTGCCGTGGTCAGTCCCTTGCTTATTAGAAACCGTGCCCGAGCCTATGATTGTGCCTGCCGACAATGGGCGAGTCTTCGCGGCATGTACCACGAGCTCGGCAAAGTTGAAGGTCATATCCACGCCTGCATTCGGACAACCAAAAGGCTGGTTGTTGTAGGTCGATATCAGCGGTAAATGCACCTTGCTGCCTTTCCATTGTTCGCCAAGCTCATCAGGTGTTACCGCAACTGGAGAAAACGCTGAAGAGGGCTTAGACTGGAAGAAACCAAAGCCCTTGGCGAGCTCAGCAGGAATCAAACCGCGCAGCGACACATCATTCACTAACATCAACAGACGAATTGAATCATGCGCTTGTTTGGCACTAGCGCTCATTGGCACATCTCCAGTAACAACCGCGACTTCACCCTCGAAATCGATACCCCATTCGTCACTGGCAAACTCAATATTGTCACGCGGACCAATAAAGGTATCTGAGCCGCCTTGATACATAAGCGGGTCGACCCAAAAGCTTTCTGGCATTTCAGCACCACGAGCCTTACGCACCAGCTCAACGTGGTTTACATACGCGCTGCCATCTGCCCATTGATAAGCGCGTGGCAGAGGCGATTCACAATATTGAGGCGCAAAGACTTCACTGCCTATCACATGCCCAGTATTAAGCGAGGTGTATAATTCTTCTAACTGAGGCGCAACACTGTCCCAGTTATCCAAAGCTACCTGCATGGTTGGCGCCAAATGCATCGCGTGAAAAATCTCCGTCGCTGGCACACACTGTTTAAGATCTCTACTCACGACCATCAACAGACCATCGCGAGTACCATTTTTCTTGGTTGCTAATTTCATCCTTGTTGCCCCTTACTTCTCTTGCCAACTGTAGACATATTCTTTGTTCTCAACGCTATCGAGTTCATCAGAGAACTGCAGCGCGTGGCGAGTATCGATCATCACCGCCACTTCATCGGTAAACTTCTTCTTGTGCGCTTGCCCAGCCTTGAACGCCTTTGGGTGAGGCCCATGAGTGAAGCCCGCCGGATGGAAGGTCACCATGCCCGCTTCAATGTTGTCGCGACTGAAGAAG
>CESF01024008.1_pt1 | contig 12055 bp, 11 predicted proteins | sample 356331 | NCBI WGS metagenome assembly CESF01 (sample SAMEA2621779, study PRJEB7988) | marine metagenome | biome: marine biome (ENVO:00000447); feature: surface water layer (ENVO:00002042); material: "saline water (ENVO:00002010), including plankton (ENVO:xxxxxxxx)" | depth 5 m
AATAATCCATTAACAATTAAAAAGGGAATCAGCATTATTATAAATGATCTAAAAAAAGATTTGAGCCATTTTACTTTCCGTAGCCCAGCTAAAATTAATTCAGTACCAAGAGTAACACCGACAATTGCAGTGTACATACCTATTTGTTGAATACTTAAATAAATTAAAAATGCTCCAGCCAGAATACTAAATCTATGCATCAATTTGGGAGTAGATTTTATTGGGAAAAAGAGTTGCATAACCTCATATATAAAATAAGACGCAAAAGGAACAACAATAAAAAAAAGAACTTCTTCAATAGGAAGATTTGCTATATATATATCGACTAAATAGTCAGGATTAAACCCCCAATATCCCTCTTGCGTAAACATGATATCCCATGGGATCATTATTGACATTGTTAAAAAGGTCGCTAGTAACATTCTCTTCCATTTCTTGTAATAGGCGATCCTCGGCTCAAATGATCTAGTTAAAGGCCCAAGAAAAACTAAAGCATCTAATAGTAGGTAAAGTCCCTTCATTATGGCTGCTTTTTTGTGCGTTGCGAATTAATTAACTCTCGTGATACCCAAAGCAAACCAAAGTGCTCTGCTCCATGCTGATCTAAATTTTTATGATGCAATTTATGCTTTAGTCGAACTGCTTTGAAATAAGGGTTGGTGGTATTTCGAAGGAATCGAAATCTTTGATGAATAAAAATCTCATGTACTAAAAAGTAAGTCAAACCGTAAGCTGCAATACCATAACCAAATGCAACGGACTCGGAAACTCCATAAATCATACCCAACATGATGCACAACCAACTGGGTATTGCAAAGATCAAAAAGAAAAAATCATTTTTTTCGAAAAAACCTGGCTCTTTGGTATGATGATCCGAATGTAAAAACCACAAGGGGCCATGCATCAAATACTTATGAGCAGCCCATGCTGCTCCTTCCATAGATATATATGCCGTAATTCCAAAGATTAAATCTACTGTAACCATTTTTCTAGATTAGAATTTTATCAATTATTCAATTCTTTTCAAGATCTCTAAAAAATACTTCCATGATTTTTGTACCGATATTATTTCAACTCTCTCGTCAGGTGAATGTGCCCCTCTAATATTTGGACCAAATGAAGTCATTTCCATTCCAGGGGATCGCTCACCGATAATACCACATTCCAACCCTGCATGACAAGCGTTAACATTAGGTTTTTCATTAAAAATTTCAATGTATGTTTTTTTCATCAAATCTGCTAAATATCCAGAGGGAGCGGGTTCCCACCCAGGATAGTTTCCCGAAAAAGAAGTTACAAATCCTGCCATTTTCATATTTCCAGCAATACGATTTGCGCAATCGATTTTTTCTGATTCTGAAGATGATCTTGTTAAGCAAAGAACCTCAGCCTCTTTACCTATGACCCTAACTCTCGCAACATTATTTGAAGTTTGTACCAAGCCCATAACCTCGGGAGACATTCTAATAATTCCTATTGGGCACCCTGCAATTGCTGAAATCAATTTTTGCTGCTGCTCCGGATCAATAACCTCAGGAATATCTCCTTCAATAGAGGCTTCCGAAACGGTTAGTCTAAAATTGGGATCCGTAGTCTTTAACTCTACCTCTAACTCCTTTGCTTGCCCATCTATACAATTAGTAAATGATTCTAGATGCGATTTATCTAACAAAATTTTGGAATTAGCCTCTCTTGGAATTGCGTTACGCAGGTTGCCACCGTCAAAATCAATTAGAAGGGCACAAGATTTTTTTTCAATCTCTCTCAAAACTCTTGCTAGCAGCACATTTGCATTTCCAAGTCCTAAATGTATATCCATACCTGAGTGCCCACCAGTTAAACCTGAAATTGAAATTTCATAGACAACGGGGTCTTCAATTAATACACTTCTACGATTCACTTTCATAAAGGAGGATACATCTATTCCGCCAGCACAGCCAATAGTTAACTCTGTATCATCCTCAGTATCAATATTTAATAAATATTTACCCTTAAGCCATCCCTGATTTAAACCTAAAGCTCCTGTCATGCCTGTCTCCTCGTCAGAAGTGAAAAGAACTTCTAAAGCTGGATGAGAATAGTTTTTAGATCGAAGTAATGCAATTGCAAATGCGACACCAATACCATTATCAGCACCTAACGTAGTACCTCTTGCCTTTACCCAACCGTCATCAATAAACATGGAAATACCATCTTCATCCCAATTGTGTTTAGTCCCATCATTCATTTGACAGACCATGTCTAGATGTGCCTGAACCACTATCGGAGAAGCATTTTTCTTATCCCCGGTTGCAGGTTTTGTTATTTTGATATTTCCAACTTCATCTCTATCCGTTGGAAGACCTAGTGATCTCCCTATCTCCATAGCAAACGCTTGAACTTTCTCTTCTCTTTTCGATGGTCTTGGCACTTCATTCAATTCACTAAAAGCTTCCCAAACATCTCTAGGCTCCAAGTTTAAAATATCATTCATTAATCCAATTTTTGTGATTCATATTTAACAATTAAACTATCATTTCGGTTCGGTAATTCAAAAGTCGGGATTATATCCAAGCGGTTTACACCGAGTGAATCAAATCTAAATAATATGGAAGATTGATTAATATAACCGTCTCCCTCTTTATGCTTCCATAAATATAATCTTCGTGGGCCAGAATAAGCAGCAGGAATATTACTCTTCATATAGTTTGCAAATACAGCCATATCAAAACCTAACCACTCCCATCTACCAGGAGCATAACCAGAATAACGCTTCAAATATTGAAATACACCTTTGAGCTCAACATAATCTGCTCTTTCAATTTGTGCCCAAACTATGGGTTGACGAAGCAGCAGGTATGAATCCAGAGCATTACTGCTGATATTTGATCCCATAGTCCATAATTCTGTTAACACGGGATCTCGTAATCTAAAAGCACTCAGTACCTGTGCTGCGGTTAGCACATTGTTGTCGAGAAGAACATAGCGAATTAGATAATCACTAGGACCTCTTGAGACCAATTCCTGAAAATCAGTTTCATCGGATATATTTAAGGAAACTAATTCAATAATATCACCACCCATTTCGGAATAAGAGTAAGTAAAAACACTATCTAATCTCATTTTTCTACTCTTTTGAGTTAAAAGCAAAACTGTGATACTACTATCATTATTTTGCCTTTCGATTGCGGCTCGTTTCCCGAGGGATATAGATTCAGCTTTTCTCGAAGAAGCGGCGGCAATTAATTGAGGATTATTTTCTGTATTCACTGATCTTGATACAGGGTTAATAACTGTTATTTTCGACGAAAATTTAGCAAGTATTTCCGATGCATTTGAACGAAATGGGCCAATAATTTTTTCTACAGCTATTGCTTCACACACACCCAGAAATTCTTTTGGAGACAGTTCAAAAAAAGTTTTATTCGGATCATCCTGAATACGGTATGTATTCTTTTTCTCATTGTGATCAACAACTATCAATTTTATGTTTTCGCCAGATGCATTTAAAGTATCAATAGCTGCTCTGAATCCTGTATAAAATTCCGATGCCATTTTATTGGATGCTATCCAATTATTTTGGCTATTATTAAATACAAGATTTTCTGTTAAACTATCAACAGAAGAGGTATCCAAGATTAAACTAAAAGGAATTGCTACAGCCCACAATCTCGGCTTTTTTATTGAATCATTTATAGTAATACTCGAGTCAGAACTTATTCCATCTTTTGATTTCATCAAAGAGTTTGAAATAAGACTAATTTCAATGGTTTGAAAAATGCTAGCATAGCCATGAGAAGAAATACTCATAGTCAATAAAATCAGAATAATATTTATTTTTATTCCCATTCAATCGTTGCTGGAGGTTTACTACTTATATCATAGACCACACGATTAACACCTCTAACATTATTGATAATTTTATTTGAAACTTCAGATAAAAACTCAAAAGGTAAATGGACCCAATCAGCAGTCATGCCGTCAGTGGACTCAACAGCTCTTAATGCGACCACCTGTTCATATGTACGCTCATCACCCATTACTCCAACGGACTTTATGGGTAATAATATTGCTCCTGCTTGCCACACCGTATCATACAAGTTCGCCTTTCTAAGACTATCAATAAAAATCGCATCAACTTCCTGGAGAATATTAACCCTTTCCCTCGTCACGGCACCCAATATTCGAATCGCCAATCCTGGGCCAGGAAAAGGATGTCTCCCTAGCAGAATATCAGCTAGCCCCAGTTCTTTCCCAACTCTTCGAACCTCATCTTTAAAAAGAGATCTGAGTGGTTCTACGATTTTCAACTTCATATAATCAGGAAGTCCGCCAACATTATGATGAGATTTAATCATTACCGACGGGCCATTGACACTCACGGATTCTATAACGTCTGGATAAATGGTCCCTTGAGCTAAAAAATCAACACCTTTAATCCTCGCTGACTCTTGGTCAAAAACCTCAATAAACGCTTTTCCAATGGCCTTTCGTTTTTCCTCCGGATCATCAATATTATTAAGAGCTGCCAGAAATCTTTTAGATGCATCAACACCAAAGACATTTAAACCAAGACCTTTATATTGATCCAAAACCATTTCAAACTCATTTTTTCTCAAAAGTCCGTTATTGACAAAAATGCAATATAAATTATCCCCAATAGCTTTTGATAAAAGTATGGCAGCTACCGTGCTATCAACTCCACCACTGAGACCCAGTACTACTTTATCATTATTTATGACCTTCTTTAAATCATTGACAGTAGTCTTAACAAATGCCGCTGGAGTCCAGCTCGGTGAACAATTCGATATTTTATAGACAAAGTTCTTAAGAAGTTCCATTCCATGCTCACTATGATGGACTTCTGGATGATATTGTATACCATATGTGTAATGATCATTAAATCGGAATGACGCAATTTCAACATCCTCTGTTGAAGATTCAATACTACAATTCTTGGGTAGATTTGTTATCGTATCGCCATGACTCATCCAAACAGATGAGCCATTCGGAACCCCACCTAAGAGGCCAGATTCTAAGTTTATTGAATTAATTCTCGCTCTTCCATACTCTCTATGCTTTGAAGCAGCTACTTTACCACCAAAAATTTTTGCTAAATACTGCGCACCATAACATACACCTAAAACTGGAACAGTTCCTATAAAATTCGATAAGTCAGGTTTTGGTGCATCTATATCCAAAGTTGAAAACGGAGATCCACTTAAAATTATTCCTTTAAATTTTTCAGAACCAGATGGGATGCTATGAAATGGGTGTATTTCGCAGTAAACATTTAATTCTCTTACTCGACGAGCAATTAATTGAGTGTATTGTGACCCAAAATCTAGAATTAAAATAGCATCCTCCATAGAATGCAAATATACCATCCTACTCCTCTAGAATCCATATGAATCCATTGTTTTGAACAGTGAATGCATCGTAGTATTTAGAACCTGTGAGTGATCCAAAATTATATACTAAGTCCAATACGGTCCAATGTCTTTCCTGCAGCTTGTCATTGGGGTGATGCTGATCTCGAAATTCTTTAAATTTCTTTAAATCATCATCATTTCTCTTTATGATATTCCTTCGTATCCTTTTATTCATTCTTTTTTCATCATTCTTAATTCTCTGCAGCCATGATTTGCCCGATTCTTGAACTCCAAGCTCCTGATTATACTCTCTTTCCATAACGATTTTTGCAGCTTCATATAGAGGATATGAATATTCCTCTATTATACCTTGAGTCTTTAAAAATTTTTCACGAAAATCCTTTTTTGATATCCAGAAATGAACATCATCATTGGATATTTTTTTCCATTTTTTTGAGATTGACTTCGTCCACCATGAAAATGATGTTCTCGGCATAATTCTAATTCTCTGCTTTCCCATTTTTTTAAAGTAGGGAATCAATTGAAGCCAATATTCAACTTCCCCAAACCCTCCGATATATGACATATTTGGCAAAATGAACTCCTGATAAATCGGTCTTAATAGAGCATTTGGACTTATTCTTTCTGGGTGTGATTCAATCTCTTTTATTAAGTCTTTTGGTGACCAAATTATTCCATCTGAGTAATAATTTCCATTTTCAAAATTTATCCGAGTACGCCGACCGTCCTTTAGATAAAACATCATTGATTTATTGAAAGGAACAGGAGGTGTTCTTTTTGCATTATCCCAGATTGAAGTATCTCCAGAATTATATAAACTTTGGGTTAGTATTTCATCTCTCCATAAATCTAACGCCATATCCTTTAAACGCTTATCCGATGCATCAATACAAAGAACCTCTGGATGCATTTCATGAATCAATCTTCTGGTTGCGTCTGCAAGACTTCCACCTTTGGTGTAAGCTATTTGAAACTTCTCTAAAAGCTCATTTAATGGTTGATTAGATCCCAATTTTTCAATCATTTCTTTTATTACGTCCTTCGCGATATTGGCAGGCAAAGAACCAACAGATCGTCCTTTGAATGATTTCTGAATTGAAAACTTATGATCTTGAAATTGAAGATGCCTAATTTCCTCATAATCATGATCCTCAGTAGCCATCCAAAATATTGGAATAACAATAGCATTATGCTCCTGACACAAAAAATTAGAAAAATACTGGGTCTCTTTAATTTTAGAATGAACATACAAAGGGCCTAGCCCAAGACAAAGTTGATGTCCACAAGTTACCGTCACGGAGGCGGAGTTGAGGATCTTATTAATATTTGATATCACGTTTTTATCCTCGGGCCATTCCCGATATTGATCTTTTAGGACTTGAGCTAATATCTTTCTCTTTTTTAAACCATAACTAATGCCTCTTTCAAGAATATCTTTCTTCGTTATTTTTTGAAAAAACCTTTCATTTTTAAAATCTGTATTAATCCTTGACATAACCCATTTACCATGTGGATTGTGCTTATTATCTGGAGAAAAATAATTCATGATGGTTTATAATAATATTTTCTGGGCTCTAAATCATTATTTGCAAAGGCCCTTAGTAATATCCTCTCGATTAATGCATCCTCTTCGTGGACTTCTGGAAGATACTTATTTCTAAGTGAAATGTTCCACCAATTTGCCGTAATACCCCATATAATGGCATTAAATCGATTTCTATAACTCTTAATAATTTCAAAAACTGTCATTTCGGTCTCGCGAAAAATCAGCTTAGAAAGTATCTGCCCTTCGGAAATAGTCAGTTTATGCAGTTCTGGCTCAAAGCGTTTTTTTAAGAATTTATAGTATTTCCGTGTCAATTTTTTTCTTTTTACACGTCTATTTTCTATGGATAGCTTTTGATTCAAAGTATCTAACCTCTCACCTACACCTTTTGCATATGGGTATACTTTTATGACTCTATGCCTTAGAATATAATATTTTTTTCGTGCATCTGGATTAGAAAAAGTTGGCTTTTCAAGAACAAGAATATCATCCAAGAAAACCCATGGGATTGTATCATTTTCGATGATGGTATATCCGGATTCTCTCTGACCATAGTCAATTTGATTTTGCCCCAAAGCGAACTTGGTTGAGAGAAGAAAAAATATGAAAATATTGAAACTTATTCGAAACGAGATCTCCATCTGGAATTCGTATTATTCGATTCATTTATGTAATTCATTTTTGTGCCTTCATGTTTGTGTAAAGCCAAAGCAATCTGACAATCGTCCTCCGACTCTAATTGGTCAGAATTATAATTTCTTTCAACGAAATGAGTATTAAACTCACCACTTAAAAAATCTGGATGATTCATAACAAATTTCCCGAAAGGAAGTGTTGTTTCAACACCAATTATTACATAATCATCAATAGCTCTTTTCATTCGATCTATGCAGGATTCTCTGTCCTGAGCATGCACGATAAGTTTGGCAATCATTGGATCATAGTGAATTGAAATTTCCATCCCCTCTTCTATTCCATCATCTACCCGAACACCAGGCCCTTGAGGGCGTCTATAAACCTCTAGAAAACCTGTGTCTGGAGAAAAATTATTCCGACAATCTTCAGCATAAATTCTCAATTCCATTGCATGTCCTCTTGAGATGACATCCACTTGATTGAATGACAGTTGTTCGCCCATAGAAATTCGCAATTGTTCTTTAACTATATCCACACCTGTAATTAATTCGGTTACAGGATGCTCAACCTGGAGTCTCGTATTCATTTCTAAAAAATAAAATGAACCGTTAGTGTCGCAAATAAACTCTACAGTTCCTGCGTTTACATAACCACAGGACTTTGCAGCATTAATGGCAGCAAGACCCATTTCTTCTCGCAATTTAGTGCTAATAAGACTACTAGGAGCCTCTTCAACTACCTTCTGATGACGTCTCTGTATGGAGCAATCTCTCTCCAGCAAGTGAACAAAATTTCCAAAGCTATCTCCTAGGACCTGAATCTCAATATGACGAGGTGAAGAAATGTATTTTTCTATAAAAACCTCATCATTACCAAAAGACTTAAGGGCTTCATTTTTCGCCAAGGGAAACATCTCTTTTAGCTCCTTTGCCGAATTAGCTATTCTCATTCCCTTTCCACCTCCTCCCGCAGAGGCCTTTATCATTATTGGAAATCCAATTTTCTTTGCTTCAAGAATTGCTGAATCAATATTTTTGATAGAAAAATTTGTCCCAGGAATTAAAGGGACATTAAAATCTAAAACGGCCTTTTTCGCCGATAATTTATCCCCCATAACACTGATTGAATTCGAATCGGGCCCCACAAATATCAGACCTTCTTTAATAACTCTTTTTGCAAATTCAGCATTTTCGGATAGAAACCCATAGCCTGGATGAATTGCTTCTGCTTTGGATTTTTTCGCAACTTGAATAAGTTTCTCAATATCTAAATATGACGAGCCACTTGGCGCTTCACCAATAAGATAGGATTCATCAGCTCGATAAACATGCGGAGCATTCTTATCAGCTTCCGAATGAACGGTAATAGTTCGGATTCCCATCTCTCGGGCTGTCCTTATAATCCTCAAGGATATTTCTCCTCGGTTTGCAATAAGTAAACTTTTAATTTTTCGCATCAATTTTTTAATTACACGATAAAATAACTTAAAAATTTTAAATCAATAATTCCTTACAAAGTAACTTAAATCTGCAATGGTGAAAATAATTAACTCTCAATATTAGAGCTTAATACGGCATCTAATTGAGATTCCATTGTCCTTAAACGATCTAAAACAGCATCTGAATCTTTGGACGAGTCATCATTTGTTTTTGACAACATCTGATTAGCCATTTGCAATGCTGTCATTGCCAGCGCATCTTGCTTATCACTAACTGCATATTTTTCTTCAAATCTATCCACAGCTTGGCGAATGATAACGACGGCCTTACGAACTTGTTCCTCATCCTTCCTATCAATAGTCAAAGGGTAAGATCTATTGGCGATATTCACTTTAATCTTTAATGGCTCACTCATAATTTGATTACTTAAAGGACTATATATTTAATTGAGCAAGACATTTATTAATATCTTTTATCCAGTCGTTAAGTTGTTCTTTCATGGCAGATCTATCTTTTTGGTTTCCATCAAATGCAATGATTAAGCGCAACTCTTCTATTTGACTTACTAAATCTGAATTTTTTTTGCGTTCAAGCTCTAGATGATCTGACAACTCTTGTATTCTATTATTCCTCTCTCCGAGACTTTTTTGAACATTTCGGTAAACATCTATAAGTCTATGTACTTGATTTTGAATATTTTGAACTTTATCTATTGTAGAAGACATTTAAGAAAATTTTGATTTAACAAACATAACTAATCTGACATCCATTTCCTATCTTTCGGCATGGCCTTTAGATTCATTATTGTTTTTGCTTTGCTTAGCAAAGCGCTTTTAGCTCAAGTGGATTTATTCGACTATCAGCCCATAGATTTGAAGCCTAACCTTGCAGGGAGCTTTGGCGAGCTCAGAAACCATCACTTTCATTCAGGTGTAGACTTGAGGACAAAAGGTAAAGTCGGACAACCAGTCCGAAGTGTTCAAGAGGGTTACCTAAAACGACTAGTGGTTAAACAGGGCGGCTTCGGAATGGCATTATACATCTCTCATCCAAGCGGTCATACCTCGGTATATGCACACTTAGATCGTTTTCAAAAGTCATTCCATGACTTGCTTTTAAAACAATCTTTCAAAACCAAATCAAATCTTATCGATCTATATTTTAAAAAAGACGATTATCGCATTAATGCCGGAGATACAATTGGATGGTCAGGAAATTCAGGTAGCTCATCAGGACCGCATTTGCACTTTGAATGGAGAGATAGTAAAACTCAAGAACCACTAAACCCTGTGGACTATGGTCTTGAAATCGGTTCAGATATAGTAAATCCAAATATCATTGCAATTCATACCAAAACAGGTCAGAGGGTAAACAGTATTTGGACTGACACACTAATCATTGCGGATTGGCAAGATATTGGCGTAGAAATATTAGAGCAACAAATCCCAAAAGGTCCAAAACTCGGAATAAAATCAATGTCTGCATGGATTGAAGATATCAATGAGCCTAACCGACAAGAAGATCCTGATTTTTCTTGGGAAATGGAACGGTTCTCATTTTCCGATACCAGAGGTTCAGACGGACATATGCAGCATGATATTCACAGTAAATTGGGGATTAGAACTTATCGAATTGCTCCAGTATCTCAGCCTGCAAAAATTTGGAAAAACTCTTATTCATTTCCAGAAAATGGAATTTACGAGTTAACAATTATGATAGAGACAATGAGTGGACAAAAAACTGTTTCAAAAGGCCCAGTGCTAAAAAATTCCTCTAATTCTCTCTGGGAAATTATCTCCAAAACTAGCTCTCCTTTAGATTGGACATCACCTAATGGAGAAATTGAAGCTAGAAATCTAAAAATTTCATGGAGTGAGAATTCATTTATGGAACCAATGAAACCCAAAATTGTCTATACCACAGCTAGTAAAAAACCAAAATGGATTTGTAGCCCAGACTTACCTGTAACAAAATCATTAAATTACTTTTGGACACCCCCGTTAGACTACCCAAAGACACTAAGACATAAAACCGTTTTAATTGGTAGAGACCCAAGAGGAATTTCAAAAGTTGTTGGTCGGCCGACAGAGGATGGCAAAATACTTTTTAAAATGAAATTATGGGGTGAGACCTATGTATCCTCGGATAATAGCCCACCTAAAATCTATTTTATTGGAAAGAAAATCTTTCAAAACCAGGAAGCTTTTTGCTTCAAACTTTATGATGAATTATTAGATATCAAAAACTACAGAGTTAAACTAAATAATTCATGGCAATGGGCATATTTTGATGCCAAAAATAAAAATTTATTAATCCCCATTAATTCAAAAATAAAGATTTTCAATTTTGAAATTTTTGCTGAAGATGAAGCCCTTAACAATATTACCTTTAGACAATTAATTCAATTATAAATGCGGAATCTCTTTTTTTTTGTTTTAATTATCTCCACCTACTTATGTGGTGCCCAAAACCAAGCAGTTCAAATCAGCGGTGTGGCGTTAACAGCAGACTCTGCTAAAATTCCTATTCCTAATGCTAAATTTCAGGTGAAAGGTAGAAAGTTTACCACCGAATCTGGCGCGGATGGATTTTTTAGCCTTACTGCTATTCCTGGCGATAGTATTTTTATTACCCGATTTGGGTTTGAGAGAAGTAAGCTACATATTCCAGATACGCTAAGTGGTGATTCATATATTGCTCTTGTTTCCATGGAATTATCAACTACTGAACTTGATGAAGTAACTCTATACCCTTGGCCCAGGCCTGAAAATTTAAATCGAGAACTATTATCGATGACAATAGAAACGACAGATCGGGATATTGCTCTTAGAAATCTAGCGATTCAATCGCTTAAAGAACAAGCAAAAGTCATGGGCATGGATGCGGGAGAAATATCAAATTACATCATGAAATCTCAATCTCAAACCATTCATGACGCCAATAGATATTATGGAGCAAGTGGCGGTGCAGCTATTTTGGGTAGATTATCAAATCCTTTCGCTTGGTCACAGTTTTTTCAAGCTCTCAAACGCGGAGATTTCAAAAATTAAATATGTTTTTGA
>CESF01105814.1_pt1 | contig 12026 bp, 8 predicted proteins | sample 356331 | NCBI WGS metagenome assembly CESF01 (sample SAMEA2621779, study PRJEB7988) | marine metagenome | biome: marine biome (ENVO:00000447); feature: surface water layer (ENVO:00002042); material: "saline water (ENVO:00002010), including plankton (ENVO:xxxxxxxx)" | depth 5 m
ACCCAAGACAATTTATTAAAAATTAGTTTTCACACAGTCTGGGCACAGAGCCGTCCTTCAGCTCTAACTCATTTTTGTCCAATTGTGAGTTAGGATACCAGAAGTCCGACTGGACGATTTAATCTTGACTAACCAGTGAATGTGTAAGATTGAGCATGATTTACTACAACTAAATTTACTACAACTAAATTTGTTCAATTTAGATGCTATTTCTTACATCCGGAACATTTCATAAAGGTAGCTATTTCTCTTGTTTGAGTTACTAGGTGACTGAGTGATTGATTTAAAATCTTCAGATGAACCGACAATGTGTATTTCATTTTCAGCCCGAGTAATAGCTGTATAAAGCCATGCTCTGTCAACAATTCGGCCTTTTTGAAGCGCTATGATTACTCTAGGAAATTGAGAGCCTTGGGCTTTATGTAGTGTTATTGCATATCCTAACTCCATTCCATCAAGCACTTGCTGAGTTATTTCAACTTTGTCACCAGTATCTAGTGTCACTTCACCAAATGATCCTTCGGTGGAAGTAACCGAAGTGAGCTCCCCAAGCGAACCATTGTTGATTCCTTTATCGTATAAGTTCTGAGTGAACAATATTTGATCGTTAATTCTAAGTTTTACATGAAACTCATCGCCATGGAGATTGAACTTTAATTGCTCTCCATGCTCATTAACAGCATCCTGAATTTGATTATTAATGTCTTGAACCAGTTTTTTAGTCGGTGCCATAACACGGCTATTGTATGGTGACTCTTCATATAACTCGCAACATACATTTGCAATACGGTGCTTAGGAGTTTCATGAAAGTATACCGCCCCAGAACTTAAATTTTCAGGGACTAAGCCTTGGTTTATTTGCTTTGAATATTCCGGTATACCAGTTGAGCCTTCTTGGCGTTTTACGATATCCAGCATAGTGTTTGCAATGGTATTTGATAGAACTATGTCTGCAAGAACCTTACCGCACCCTATTGGTGGTAGTTGGTCAGGGTCACCTGTGAATATAATGCGTACCTCTGGATGAAGATGGTTTACCAAGCGATACATTGTGGGCAAATCAATCATACTGGCTTCATCAATAACCAACAGGTGCTTTGGTTGTTCATTACTTGGTTCAATTGGTGCATCACGAAGTAACTTGGCGATGGTTGAAGTAATAAAACCTATCGATTCATGCAACCTCATTGCCGCTCTGCCACTGAGTGCAACTGCGTGAATTTCATATCCTAGATGATGATATGCTCTAAGAGCCGTTCTGAGAACAGTTGTCTTTCCCGTTCCAGCCCCACCGGTTATACAGCTTACCGCATTATCTAAACATGTTATTACTGCTTCGGTTTGTTTTTGGGTAAGCTCATAAGGCAATTGTTCAACAGCAAAGCAATATGCAGAATTTGCATTTTCGTCATATAAATTATTTTGCCTAGCAAGCTTGTTCAGTCGTTTTGCAACGACATTCTCCATCAGTAGTTGTGCCGTTGGATGGTAGGTGCCAGTATCAGGGTTTAGAATGTATTGTGCTTTATCGTAACCTGCTTTGAACGCCTTGGCACATAACTCTTGGTCTTTTAATAAAGCGGCTAACTTTGGTTTAAGCTCATTTTGTGTTGTGTAGGTGTGACCCAGCTCTATTTGTTTGCGTATTGCAACTTCTAACGCTGCGCTTAGGCGTTTGGGCTCATCCTCGTCACGGTCGAATATGGTAACAGCTAGTCTATCTGCATCCTCAAATGACATGCCAAAACCAATCAATAGATACGGATTTTCCTTAATGGCGGTGATGGACTTTTCGTTATGATGCTTAAGTAAGCGCTGTTGAATAGAAGAAGGTATATGGTGATTTGACATCCAGTTACACGCACTTAAATTAGCATACTTGGCATAGCCTTTATAAATTGCGTTGATGGACTCTTCGCTCAGAAGGCCGCTAAGTCGACTTCTCGACTCTGTTGTGTCTTTCTTAGCAAGATGATGAAAGTCACTCCCCAAGGCATTCCACAACCGCCTGGCTTTACTTTCACCGATACCTATAAAGTCTTTTTCGTTGGCTATAAACCTTATGAGTTGTTCACCAATTTCAGGAAGAGAGCATTTTGCTACAATTGGTGAGTCAAAAACATGCTGTGTCATGACATAGCCATTGTTCTCATACTCACTGAAGGTTTTTACACCTTTAACTTCCCAGTGTTGACCAATGGCCGGACTTACAGGGAGGCTATCAGGGCATGCTTTAACTGAAACCGTGTACTTACCGCTGTGCATTTTATAGCTATTTTTTTTGAGCGGGATGCCCATGAAAATCACATGTTTACTGCTATAAAACCGTACACTAGTTACACGGAAATACTCTGTATTCATCGAGGCATAAACCCCATTTCATATAGGGTATCCGATAATTCACCAAAGCGCTCAAGCTTAGATTCTAACTCTTTAATTTTAGCTTTCAGTTCAATATTCTCGGCTTCAATAGCCGATAGCCTTTTCGACTCAAGGTGTTTTTTATGAGTAGTGTTGTCGTATTGCCTGGGTTGATCTGATTCTTCTTTTGCCCTTACTGTTAAGGGAGGTAACACACCTTCCTCGCGAAGCCTATCTTCCAAGTTGCCAAGGGCTGTTTTAAGCGCTGGATTCTGATTAAGAGCTGATTTTCCACAACCGATGGCCTTGGCTATCTCGCCTCGATTGAGCTGCCCTCTGTAGATTAGTTGAAGGAAATCATCATTAGTTTGAGTCGAAACCCACAGCTCAAAAGCTTCGAGAGTTTGTTGAGCTTTTTGTTGACCGTTAGCCATAGTTTTAATCAATAGTTAAAAGTTTTTGAATTGCATCTATAAACCCAGGTTTAGTTATGGGTTTACCCATAGAATTAACTAATCTTCCATTTGAACCGATCTTAAACCCATTGTCGGCCAATTTATTATCGGAAATAAAGTCACTGAGTGCTTTTAGTTCAACATCAGATAGACTGCTTTCTATTCGCATAGGTGATTTACCTCGTTCTGAACGTAGATCTACCTCAATTTCAGTTATAGCCTTTAATTGGTTTAATTCATTTTTAAGTTTTTTTTCGCTAGCAACTAGATCCAAAATTTTATATCGCAATTCAGGATCTTCAATCCTACCAACCCAAGACATCGGCTCTGTGAGTTTTTTATCAATAACATCTGTTGGGTTTTCAGCGTTATATGCAATGATTAACTGTTGATATAATCTGCCTGTTTTATTTCTAATTGACTGAGCTTTAATACCTCCTAAGCTGTCTGAGATACGTCCTATTGTGGCTATGCTGAAATCATTGGACTTATTTTTAATTTGACTATCACAAGCTAACTTTAAAATTTCTAGGTTATTCTTTACCCGTTTGCTTTTAGCTCTACTCAAAAGTTCATTAAATATGACTTCAACATTTTTAGACATCAACATTCTCCAACTTAATATTCTGAGATTTGTTGGAAATTAATTGCTGGCTTTTACCACTAAATAAAAGTTTAAGTCCGTCCTTTACCTCACTCATATCAACCCCTAAATCCTCTAACGTTATAACTCCATTTTTGTCCATCAAATCACTTACCTTATCCCAAGACCCTAACCTTGAACGCAACATTTTTGTTATCTCGTTTCCAACTTCTAGTTGTTGTTGCTCAGTTAATGTGAATAAGCCTGGAGAAATGCCATTTTTTGTTGCAAATAAGTCTAATAATTGAGAGCGAGAAAGGTTTGCTTTCTCTGGCCTAGCTGATTGATGGTAACTCGCTGATTGACATATCATATCAACATGAAGAAAGTCGCTAACTTCGGGGAAACTCAATGAAACATCTCCACATTGTTCGTGTGATATTAAACTATGTCCAGATAATTCATTACCATTTTCTATTTTAGCATTAATTATATCTACGGAGTTCATGGATAGCCTTATTGCCACTATGAGATCACATACAAGGGAGTCGAATCTTGTTACTTCTTGTTCGTAGTGTGCTTCTGCAAGTGCAAGTTCATGAGAATTAGAAAATGGCTGTTTGTTTCTTTCTTGCTGGTATTGCTTATCTTCTAATACATCTATCTTTTTTCGTAATTCGTCTATGTTTTTAGATGCAGCTTTACACTCTAATGAAATCTCATTTGTGATCATTTGAAGACCACCTAAAAATGCAGGGCCTGTATAGAAGAAGCGGCAACGTAAACAATTACTTGAACCCAAATATCCCGAAGGGACGGGGTGGAACTGAGCTCCTTTAGGGGTAACCGGTTCACCACCTAATGAGCATTTAGTTCGACCATTAGGACAAATTCCATAATCCATTATACTAAAGGCCGCAGCTGGTATATCTATTTCTCTAGATGCAATTTCACCGTTGCAGTTAATTATTTCACTTTTGGCTTGTTCCATTTTTCTTTGCCGAATTAACTGTTCAACTCTATTTGATTGATTTTTTATTATTAACGACTCTGCGTCTTTTAAAGCGTCTTTAATTTCTTCCGCAGTTACTTTTGTGTAGTAAATTGTCATTACTATTGAGGAATGCCCTACAAGCTTCTGAACAATTTCAGGTGCAATTTTTGCATCCCTTATGAACGCTGTTATTAGCGAAACCCGCATAGAGTGAAGAGTAAACAATGGTTGCAAGTTACTCAGTGAATTAGTGTCTATCTTTCCCTTTTTTGGAACTACCAGGGGCAAGTCTTCATCTTGTATCAGATACAGAATTCCCGCAAATCCAGAACTTAATTTAGACTGGGTTAGAGGAAGCCCTTTTTGTGCTGTAGGATCTCGAAAAAGGAAGCATGTCTTGCCTTTATAGCCATACTTATTAAGTGTACGTTGGTTTTCAATCTTAACACCTTTACTCCATTCCGTCGGCTTGTTCAATGGATTGTACTTAATTTGCCAGTTTCGTAGCTTAACTAGTAAAGGAGTGATTCTTGCGTCTATCCAAGGGATATCGTATCCCTCAAATGCATTCGATGCTGTTTTGTTAGTATTTACATGACAAGTAACACTAAAGTCCGACCCTGGCTTTAAAAACCCTTGGTGATACTTTTTAGGAACACGGAATGCTGCGAGTAAGGTATTATCTACCCACCTGAAATTCCCATTATCTTCAACAAGTATTTTGGCATCAGCTTCGCCGCTATCTAACCAGCATATTTGCGACCCCCTAAAGGGCATAAATAATTGCGTATAAATAGCTACGATCCTAACTGGGGACCATAATTCATATATGCCATTTGACTCTCTCCATACACAGTCTGGATCTTTCTCATCTATAAGGCTTTCATCAGCCACGAACCACTCACCTACAGAGTCAAAAAAATTAGTCTTACTTTTTAATCGATGGTAGATTTCACGAAGGGTAAAACGTTCTTGATTAGGTGAGATTATGGCGTGTCTGGCACGTTCAATATACCGAAACGGAAGGGCGGGTTTTGTCGTTTCTGCATGTCGCACAGTAGCTGAAAAATCAAGCCTTAATTTTTTCTTATCAAGAGGGTTACTATACCCTTCAAGAGTTATCACCTCTCCAGTCTCTTCACAATGATGTGAGCATAATTGTTCAATTATATAATCAAAGAAAGAGTCTAAATGATTAACAGTAGCAACATTCTTAAGTGACTCTGGTAAAGAATCAACAAACTTACTGAAATCAAGCTGCTGTGAATCACTTAAGCATAAAACCTCAGGTTGATAAGGTAATTTGCCTTTGAAATACTCAAAAAATCGTTTTACAACACCTCTTCTCGTTGAATAAGAACCAGCGGAATTAACCCATTTTTCAGCAACATCAACCCAAGCTTCATGTCTATCATCATTAAATACTGAAAAATAAGACTCTTTATACAATAGGCTAGCAATTCTGATGTTTGGAGACACTGTCTTTGGGTTTGTTGGTAAAAATGGCCTGCTAGATGCTGCATCATCATACTCTTTTCTCGTTGTGATCTTATGAGTTTGACAAAACTCCTTAATTTTTTTTATATCCCACAACTTTTCTTTATCAAAAGACATGAACTCATCAAAGTTACTAAAACCATAAAAAGTAACGGGATCTTCAGGAAGTGAACGGTATAGCAAGCGCAAGTGAATATAATCATCAATGCATGTTACATGCTTTCCTTTTTCACGTAATAACTTAATGGAATCAAGAGGATCTAGGTATACTAGCCCAATAAAACTAGGCCAGTCGTAATATTCACTATAAAAAGTTTTATATAATCTAGGAAGTCTTTTTTCTTGTGTGCAAAGGGCAACATAGTCATGCGGAGTCTTTAATATTTTCGGCAATGAACTAATAAAATCGACAGCTTCGGCATAACTAAAATAAGATAATGATAAAAAGTCATCCCAAGAAATCCAACCTTTATTTCGATATGTAAATGCAGGATTAAATGGTAAAAAAGGATCTTTTTTCCTTTTGGACTTATAATCTTTTCTGTGTTTGATATCTAGAAGATGCGCTGCTTTTTTAGCCTCTTCAACTGTGTTATATACCCCCCGTAAGAAGTGATTCCAGTCAATCCAGCCTTTATTTCTGTATTTACGGTCTGGAATACGAGTTAATCTAGGATCTTGTTTGTAAGCCTTCTCATACTCTTTTACATTTTTTACATTCAGCTTTTTAACAGCAAAAGCTGCTTCAGCATATGTTTTATACAAATCTTTTCTGTTAGTTCCAAAAAACGTATACCAATCAGTCCAACCTTTCCCTTTATATCTTCTATCAGGGTGCGCAGGTAGCATAGGGTCTTCATTAAACCTTTTTTTATAATCAGTTGTTTTTTCTATGCCAAGTGCTTGTACTGCTTTTTCAGCGTCTTCATAAGAACCGTAACGCTCTTTGTTTAAAAATACTTCCCATCCTTCCCACTTTTCACCATACCACTTGGCTGGATCTGATGGTAAGAGAGGATCTGATTTATATTTTTGTCCATATTGTATAGCAGTTTCACATCTAAGGGCTTGAGCTGCCTTCTTGGCATCATCATACAAATCGTATTTTGTTCCTCTAGGAAGTCCATCAATCAAAAACGCTCTCCAGCCTTTCCAATCACTCTTATACTTATCATAAGGCTTATAAGGTAAACGAGGATCTTTTTTATAACCACTTCTATATTGTGTAACGTTGACAAAGCCTAGCCTTCTAGCCGCTGACATTGCTTCTTCATACGATTGGTAAGGGTTACTAACGATGTGCCTAGCCATTCTAATTACCTTGTAAAATTTCTATACCAGTGCGTGCCTTATTATTGTCACTGAGGAAATTAATTGCTTGTGATAATTGTTCTGCGATTTTCTTAATATGGGGCTCGGTATAAGTTTTCTGACTTTCTAATGAGCTATGATGCATTGCACCTTTAATTACAAATTCATCGACAGCCGGACAAATCTTTTTAGCATCAGCTAATCGCTGACCATAGGAGTGCCTGTGGCTATGGGGAGATCCTCCAAACTCCAGGTAAGGAAGTAACCCAATCTTTTGAACAGCTGCCTGGTGTTTTTTTACAAAAGATTTAATACTTAGTGGGTCACCATTTCTGTTAGTAAACAAAAAAGGATGCTCTCTGCCTGTCAAAGGAGGAACTCGTTGTTTTTCTACGTAAAGCCTAAAAAGTTTGAAAAAAACACTTTCAATATTATCACCAAATAAAAAGACCGGAAAATATTTACCCACATTTGAAACTACTGGATTTTTCCATCCTGCATGGTATTTTTTTTCATTAGATGACAACCGATCTTGTAAGCCGTACTTTTCAAGCAAGAATTGTTTTCTTGTGCAATGTTGATTCCGAGAAGAGTCTCTATACCACTGAGGAGCCAAACCTTCAATGGGATGGTAAACTCTAATTTGCTCCAAGCCTACATTTGGAATGATATCATCCACATAAATGTGGAAAACCTCTGACACCCTAAGTCCACCATAATGCATTAATATCGTAATAAGTAAGTTAGCTAAATTATACTTTTGTAAAACTGGACTATTTTTGTGCTGCCCCGATTTAATGAAACCATGAACTAACAAATCCCAGATTTTATCCTCATTAAACGGCTTTTGGGAATCAGCAGAGGTAGGGGTTGTATTTCTATAGCTAACAACTCTTGCTTTGTGAGTTGAATTTTTACGGTGCTTATCAGTGTACGTGTGCTTTAAAAAAGAGCGATTCATCCGGTGGTTATAAGCAGCTAGATTCATCAAGCGTTCAGCTGAAGTGGCATTTTTTTGAGGGTTTAATAATTCCGTAGCGCCATCTTTTTGTTCAAATAACCAATCTGAATACTGAGTAATGTGTCTAATTATTTCATTTGCTGAGTTTTCAGAGCGTGCAGCCCACCTTAGATTTGTAGGATCATAACCTTCACTGTCTATTGTTCCATCAAACAGTCGTTGAGAAAACACTTCAAACATTTTAGCTGGAGTTTTAAATACATTCTTGTTCACAAAGGAGTAATCAATCAAGAGCCTGATGGATTGAATAGACTTCTCCAACCAACCTTTACGCCTTCCATTTAGTTTACACTGGAGTAAATAGTCGAGGTGAGACATTAGAATAGAACCATTTACTGCCACTGCTTTCATATGAATAAGTGAACTATGGTTATCAATTCGAACTTTGACTTTGACTGCTGCACTGCAAAGGTACATATCAACCCCTTATACTATTAGTATATAAAATAGGGGTATGCGTAAAATCAGTCAAGTAAAAAAAAACTGATAACGGAATAATTATGATGAATTGACACTTAATAGTATAGTTTTAAATGGGGGTATTTCTCGATAAAATGGAGTTTCATGTTTATGAAACCGGCGAGCGAGTGATTGCTAAGCAACGTCCGATTGTGATCATTACCTCGAATAACGAAAAAGAGCTGCCAGATGCCTTTTTACGTCGTTGTTTTTTCCATTACATTGATTTTCCAAGTAGCGAAGAAATGGCACAGATTATCGATGTACACCACCCTCACGTTAAACAAGATTTAGTTCGCCAAGCACTTGAGGTGTTCTTTAATCTACGTGAAGTAAACGGCATTAAGAAAAAGCCATCAACCAGCGAATTGCTTGATTGGTTAAAGCTACTGATGGCTGAAGATATAGACGCTAAAACACTGCATGATAAAAGCCAAAAAGGTGGCTTAATGCCGATGTTTGGGGCGTTATTAAAGAACGAGCAAGACATTAGCTTAATCGAAAAACTTGCTTTTATGAGCCGCCGTTAAGATGTTAATTGCGTTTTTCTTTAAGCTTCGCGAATACCGCTTACCAGTTAGTTTGCGAGAGCTACTTGATTTGATCAATGCGCTCAAGCAAGGGGTTATTTTTGCAGACGTTGACGCGTTTTATTACTTAGCGCGTACCATCATGGTTAAAGATGAAACCCATTTTGACCGTTTTGATAAAGCCTTTGCTGATTACTTTAGTGGAGTCGCTGACCTTGATCTTCTCGAAAGCTTAAAACAACAACATGCCTTGCCTGATGATTGGCTGCGTAAAGAGTTTGAAAAGCATTTAAGCGAAGAAGAAAAAGCGCAATTACAAGCCATGGGCGGCCTTGATAAACTCATGGAGACCCTCAAGCAACGCCTTGAAGAGCAACAAAAGCGCCATGCTGGGGGTAATAAGTGGGTGGGTACTGGTGGCACTTCGCCATTTGGCGCCTATGGTTATAACCCAGAAGGTGTGCGAATAGGTCAAGACGGTAATCGACATCGCCGTGCAGTGAAAGTATGGGATAAACGCAGCTACCGAAACCTTGATAGCGACCGTGAAATAGGTTCTCGCACCATTAAACTTGCTCTTAAAAAACTGCGTAAATTTGCCCGCACTGGTGCCAGCGATACACTCGATCTAACCGAAACTATCCGCGCAACGGCAAAGCAAGGCGGTATGCTAGATGTAAAAATGGCTCCAGAGCGCCACAATGCAGTAAAAGTATTGATGCTGTTTGATATCGGCGGTTCAATGGATGATTACATTCATACCTGTGAAGAGTTATTTAGCGCTGCACACAGCGAGTTTAAACACCTTGAGTTTTACTATTTTCACAACTGTTTATATGAACATGTTTGGCAAGACAACGAACGTCGCCACTCAAATGTGATTGATACCATGACCTTGATTAACAAGTTCACCAGCGACTACAAGGTGATCTTTGTTGGCGATGCCACTATGGGGCCCTACGAAATAGCCTACCCCGGTGGCAGCGTAGAACATTGGAATGAAGAGCCTGGCAGTGCCTGGCTAAATCGTATAACCAATCACTTTGATAAAGTCGCTTGGCTCAACCCACAACCTGTTGAACACTGGCGCTATTATCAATCGATTGATTTTATAAAGCAGCTAATGGACAACCGCATGTACCCACTCACGCTAGATGGGATTAGTAATGCCATTAGGGAGTTGAGTTAGAGCCGTCAGCTGACGGCTGAAAGCTGATAGCTCCCTTTACATTACCTTCCAAACCAAAAACACCAGTGCAAAGCCAACTAAATAAAGCAAACCCAGCCAGCTTAGGGTACGTAATAAGGGTGAGTGATGAATGCTAGGTTCTGAGCGCACTAAACTAAAGTTCAGCCATGCAAATACGGGAGTCGTTACAAAAGCGAGGGTCATTGCAAAAGTAAGCATTGGCCCAAGGGCTGATTTAAAAAATAAAATCACTGCCATACCAGCAAATGCTTGCAGTAATAACCACATATTTAAACTATGTTTAGATTGTTTAATCGATAGCAGTTTATGCGACTCATTTAATGTTCTGGCGTAGCCGTCAAGCACTGTTAGCGTGGTACCAAACATACATAAAAAAGCGATACCCGAAACCAGCGGCCTTGCCCACTCGCCCATAGTGAGGGCATACATATCAATTAGCTGCTTAGCAAAGGCCACGCCACCTAATTGCACAGCTTGTGCTTGACCATATTGCACTAATACACCTAGTGAGAAAAACACGAGCGCCAGTGCTGCGGTAAGCCAGTAACCCAAATTAAAATCAAACAAGCCTTGTTGTTTTGTCACCGCTTGTTGGTGCTGCTTTTCTTTTAGCCACAGTGAGCTAATTGCTGATATTTCGATAGGTGCAGGCATCCAGCCCATCAAAGCAACCATAAAGCCAAGCATGGCAAGTTCATAAGGCGACGAGCCCACATAGTCAACAGACGCCGCTGTTCCATTATTCATAACGCCATTATTAATCGCTACTATCAACGCAGCTACTGTTGTAACCGTTAGCAGCCCCATAATTAGCTTAGAAACATTATCGAGCGCTTTAAAGTGCCCCAATAACAGAATAAGCAAACATACAGCCAAAATCAGCCAGCATAATAAGGTTACAGAAATAGTAATAGGTAATGCGTAGTGCAGCAGGCTAGCCGTTAATAATAAAACCCCTGCAGTGTTCACCACAGCGGCAACAATATTAAGCGCAATAAAACTATAGAAATACCCAGGCCCTTTTTGCTTATAGCCCTCAACTAAACTTTGCTTAGTCGCGAGTGTGTACTCCATGCCAAATCGAAAGAATGGGTACTTCAATACGTTTACTACAATGATTAGCCAAAATAGCTGCCAGCCGAATAACGACCCTGCTTGTGTTGAGGCTACTAGATGTGAGCCACCAATGGCGGCTGTAGCCATTAAAATACCCGGCCCTAGAGCATTTAATTTAGATTGCCAATTTGATACTGCTGATTGCATACGCTTTGTGTATTTTATTCTTAGTTACAAGCAACTTACAGCGTTTTAGGTGAGATTGGAAGCAGAGCAAGTTAGCAAGTTAGCAAGTTAGCAAGTTAGCAAGTTAGCAAGTTAGCAACACTAGACTACCTACCACTTGTGTCAAGTAACTCGCTACTCGTTGGTTTTTTTATCTGACTTCTAACGACTGATATCTAATATCTCCATTTTTGTTCGGCGTTAAAACGCCTCCTACGTCTCGTATCTCGCCAACTTTACTCTTTCCCCTAGCAACTCGCTAATTTTTGGAACTTCAATCTGACGGCTGACGGCTGACGGCTGACGGCTGACGGCTGACGGCTG
>CESF01044814.1_pt1 | contig 11999 bp, 13 predicted proteins | sample 356331 | NCBI WGS metagenome assembly CESF01 (sample SAMEA2621779, study PRJEB7988) | marine metagenome | biome: marine biome (ENVO:00000447); feature: surface water layer (ENVO:00002042); material: "saline water (ENVO:00002010), including plankton (ENVO:xxxxxxxx)" | depth 5 m
TAACTGGGTAACTGGTTCGAGGGTTCGAATCCCTCACTCTCCGCCAGATTTATGTTTTAATATATTATGAGCAAACAACTTAAAAATTTTTTAAATGATTTTTCAATTGAAGTAACACCAAGGGCTGTTGCAAAAATTGAAAACCTTTCTGAGCTAATACCACCTGAAACACTTGTCTATATTGCACATATTGAGGGTACTCCTATAGATGAAATGGTTAAAACTGCGAAAAAGATACATGATCAAGGTTATGTGACCATGCCTCACTTTCCAGCTCGAATTATTAAAGACAAAAACACTCTTAAGGACTGGATCTCAAGATATCAAAATGAGGCTAATGTAAATAATGCTCTCTTGCTTGGTGGTGGCGTGAAAAAGCCTTATGGTGATTATGATTCATCAATTCAATTAATTGAATCAGAATTATTTGATATAGCAGGATTCAATAAACTTTATTTTGCTGGACATCCAGAGGGAAATAAAGATATCGATCCAGATGGTTCAACTAAAAATATAGATGAAGCTCTGTCATGGAAAAATGACTTCAGAAACAGAACAGATGCCGACATGGCAATAACTACTCAATTTTGTTTTGATTCTAAAACAGTAATTAATTGGGCAAATGACATCAAAAATATGGGTATAGATATTCCAATACATATTGGTATTGCTGGACCGGCTAAGCTTCAAACGTTATTAAGATACTCTATAGAATGCGGTGTTGGAGCATCTATAAAAATTCTTCAAAAACGCGCACTTGATTTAACAAAATTATTATTACCATATAAACCTACAAACATTCTTTTTGAATTGGCTGAATACAAGTTTAATAACCCAGATTTCAACATTGAAAAAGTTCATTTTTTTCCGTTGGGTGGTGTAAAGCAAGTTTGTAATTTTGTTAAAGAAAACCAAGGGTCTATTTAAGCCTAATTAATACTCAAATATTTTGTATATAAACAAAAAATTTTCTAGTTTTTGTTGTACTATTAAATTTTATTAATTGAGGAGAATAAAATGGAAACAATGGAAACTATGAATATGAGTAACGCAATGGATATGCTTGCATTCTTTTCTGAGGTGCAGGTTTGGAATATGTTAAGCACTGCATTTATTTCAAATGCAATTTTCTTTGCAGCATGTGCGTTTTTAATTTGGGTTGGTTTTAGATTTACAAGCAGAATATACTATGAAGGTAATGTGAATGTAATTGGGAAGATTTTTACAACCTTATTTTGTTTATCAGTTGGAGCCTTTACCTATTTTACAATGATTCAAGGTGCAGACTTACAGGCGGGAACTGCAAATGCATTTAATGCGTTAAAACAGGCACAATCAACAATATCACCAAATGCACAATCTTTTATAGATAACTCAAATGGGAATCTAAACATAGTTCAGTGGGTGTTTATAGGTTCTGTTTTAGTAATGCAGCTAACTCAAATTTGGACTAAAAAGCCTGAATAAAATTCTTTATTCTAGTATGGAGTTTTGCTTCATACTAGAATAGTTCCGTAAGCATACATCTTGCAGATCCTCCTCCATATTTTTCGATAGTGGGAATGTCTGAATGAATTATTTCCTGGTAATGCATTAGAAGCACATCAAGTTGATTTTGATTTAGAGCATTATATGCTGTAGTTGACATTACTAAAAAAAGATCATTATTTTTGTTTTTTGCTTCGATTGCATTTCCACAAAAACTTTGGATTTGATCGCTTGTTAACTCAAGTACTTCATGATACCGCCGCACTTTTTCTTTAACATGCTGTCTATATTCTGGTTTGATAACATCAAAACATATTCCAATAATACTTGTACCTACATACATTAAAACATCAGTATGATAAATGGCATCACCCAAATGACTTTCTGTTTCAAAGACTATTAATTCAAAATTATTATCTGCACACCATTTTTTAAGTTGATTCTCATTTGTTCTAGGAGAAATACCCGCATATACAGATCTATTTGTTCGATCAAACACCATACTGCTTGTAGACTCTAGAAATATATCCTCTTCCTCTAGATATGACATATCATTAGTTAGTTTATAGCTTTTTCTGAGATGCTTTATCATCTCGGTTTTTTTCTCAAGGCGCCTATTTGGTGCCATCATGCTAAATATTTGCATAGTTTTATCACTAAATGTAATAAACCAATTTGGAAAAATATGATCTGGACAGTCCTTGGTTCCCTTTAGAGCGGTTACTTTAATCCCTCTATCTTCAATAGCTTTCTTGAGAGTATGAAATTCATTTAAAGCTGTTTTCGCAATAGATATGGGATCTTCAGTAATATTATTTTCTTGATAGTGATTTGATGAAGCCGTCTGTTCATTCCCATAAAATGCTTCTGGTTCTATCATAAATAAGTGCGAAGTTGATTGGTTAGTCATGATCTCCCTTGCTGATAAAAACAATGTGGTTAAAATACACTTATGCAAAGAAGTTTACAAGATGAATTTATAAAAAAAGAATTGCTTCATGGAGCTCAAAATTATTCCCCTCTCTCAGTCGTGCTTGAGCGGGGTGAGGGAGTCTATCTTTGGGATGTTGATGGAAATAAATATCTTGATATGGTTTCCGCATACTCAGCTGTAAGTCATGGACATTCTCACCCAGAATTAGTAAAAACTATTAAAGAGCAATCAGCAAAATTGGCAATAACATCAAGAGCATTTTATACAGAACCATTTGCAAATTTTCTAGAATCATTAACAAATATATCAGAATTTGAATCTGTATTAGCAATGAATACTGGAGCTGAAGCTGTTGAAACTGCAATAAAGGCCGCAAGAAGATGGGGGTATTTCACAAAAGGCATATCGGAAAACAAAGCTGAAATTATTGTTGCAGATGGAAATTTTCATGGAAGGACAACGACCATAGTTGGTTTTTCATCTGAGGAGTCATATAAGAGGGGCTTTGGACCATTTAGCAAAGGTTTTATAGAAGCAAAATTCTGTTGGTCTGGATTCAGTAAAGAAGAATCAATTAAATCATTTAAAGAAAAAATTAATAAAAATACTTGCGCAATTTTGGTTGAACCAATTCAAGGTGAGGCTGGAATAAGAGTGCCAGAACAAGGATGGCTTCAGGAGTTGAGAGAGTTATGTGATGAAAATAATATTTTGTTAATTCTTGATGAGATTCAATCAGGGTTAGGCAGAACAGGTAAATTATTTGCATTTCAACATGAGGATATAGTTCCAGATGGCCTAATACTTGGTAAAGCTTTAGGAGGTGCCATGATGCCAATATCAGCCTTCCTAAGTTCAAAAAATGTTATGGACCACTTTAATGCTGGTTCCCATGGTTCAACGTTTGGCGGTAATCCTTTGGCCTCAAAGATAGCTACAAGAGCATTAGAACTTTTATATGAAGATAATTTAATTGAAAACAGTTCTGAGCTTGGTAATTATTTTAAATCCATGTTGAGATCAATAGATAATAAAATCATCAAAGAAGTTAGAGGAAAGGGCTTATGGATTGGAATGGAGTTAAATCAGTCCGATTTTAATGCTAAAGATTTATGTTTAATGCTATTAAATGAGGGGCTATTGTGCAAAGAGACTCATAAATCAGTTATCAGGTTTGCACCACCTTTAATGATTACCAAAAATGAAATCGATTGGGCAATTAATAAAATTACAAAAGTCATTTCTTCAATTTAATGGAAAAGTCTTCTCATTTTCAAAAGTTAGTATGGAAAGAAATTGAAAAAATACCCTATGGAAAAACTAAATCGTATAAGGATATTGCAATTCAAATAGGCAATCCCAAATCATCTAGGGCAGTAGCAAATGCTTGCGGTAAAAATCCTTTACCAATTATTAGGCCTTGTCATAGAGTAATTTGCTCTAATGGAGAAATTGGCGGATACAGCGCAAACGGCGGCACTAAATTAAAAAAAGCCTTGCTAAAAATAGAGGCTTTAAATTAGTCTTCTAAAGCCTTTGATACTTTCCAATTTAAAAACTGATAATGAACTTTAGTTTTTGAATCACCATACTGTGTTTTAGTGAAGCTTCCTATATCTACTAAAGAAGCATATATAGCTGCTTTAGATATTTCATCATAGTCATCATCATTTAAAGCACTAATTAAGCTGTCCACATATTTTGATTGAAGGTTCATCTTAAAAGTATTAGGCGCCTCTCTTCTAACGAAAATGCCATCAAAAAGATCGCTCAAAACTTCATCTGGCATGTAAGTATTGCCATATTGAGAGCTATCAACAAGTCTCATCATTACAGCGGGATGAAGAATATGTGAAATTGTTCTTCCTTGAAGGCTTAAAACAAAATCATGTAACTGTGGGTCTTCATTGCCTCTTCTTCCAGAACTGTATGCTGCTCTTTTTTCACTTTGAAGATATCTCAGTAAATTTTCATCAAACGAGAATGAATTATTTGATAAAAGTTTTTCTTTAATTAAATTCATAGCTCTTTTTTGGTCTTCATAGGATACTGCCTCAAAAGGGGTGATGTTTTTGTTAGAATCATTAACAATTCTATTTGAGTAAACTCCTCCAATTAACCTAGAGACATTATCGAGGAACCTACCTTTTTCAGATGTTAAGCTATAAAATACAGATCTGAATTCAGTTGAAGTCTTTCCATCAACAAGATAAATATCTGGCAGCTCAGCAATTTTGGCATCTAGCGTTTTAATTCTGTCTGATGTATATGTAATTGGGTCGTTTGACATATCTCCTCTAAGATTTCTTGGATCAATATTTACTCCTGGAGAGGACATTGCATCTCCATCAGTTCCAAAAATATATTCTGGCTCACTTGATTTTGAGAGAAGATTTTCTCTTTCTTCATCAGATAATGATGGAGTATAGCCAAACTCTATCGCCCACATGTCATAAGACCCTGGACCACTTGGAAAGTAGTTACCTTGAGTAACACCCTCAGGAGCTAGATTAATAGGATCATAATCCATTACTGAACCAATATGGTTATCACCGGTAATAGATACATCATGAACCTCCTTGGCATCATATATCCAGCTTGATTTAAAGTTATGCCTTAAACCTAATGTGTGTCCTACTTCATGCATAGTCAATGAAATAATCCATTGCTCTAGCGGATCGTTATCTTCTGTATATCCCCATAATTTTCTGTAGGTATAACCTCTTTTGATAGCATTAAATTCTTGAACAATATCCGCAGCTATAATCTCTCCAGTTCTTGGGTTCGCAACACTTGGACCATATCCGGAATATCTTGGATCAGGCGTAGAGGCCCATCTCACAACATTATATCGAACATCACCGGCATCCCATTCAGAATCATCTGGTTGTATCTTTGCAACAATTGCATTTTTAAAGCCTGCTTTCTCAAAAGCTTTATTCCATGACTCAATACCTTTAACTACAAATGGACGAATCTCTTCAGGTGTAGAATTCTCTACCCAGTATACTATTGGCTCTTCAGGTTCTGATAATTCTGCTTCTGGATCCTTCTTGATAAGTCTCCATCTATTCATTAAATCTCTTGCAGTATTTGTGTCGTATGTTGATAGATCAGTAACTTTTTCTGAGAAATATCCAATTCTTTGATCTGCAACTCTTGGCTCAAATTTATCATCAGGCATTTCGACAAATAAATGAAGACCATCGACATATGTATATCTTTTATCTGTTACTGCGTCTATTGATCCCCCAGATTTAGGTTTTGGATTATAAAACCCATATCTAACTCTAAATGAGGTATTTTTTTCATAGTTTTTAACTTCATCAATAAATGTTTTAGATTTATCAGGTCTGCCAAGTATTAAGTTGTAATACTCCATGTATTCTTTAGGTATGTTAGGGGTAATTGCAACCAACATCTCACTTAAGAACATTTTATCTATGTTAATAAGGTATTGAGTATCCTCTTTAACAACGACAGAAAATCTTCCTAAAAAAGCTTCAATAATATTTGTTAAATTTGATTGAGATATTTTATTAGATTCATCATAGATAAATTTTGTATTTTTTTTATAAATACCAATATCTTCCTTAAATTTCCTAAACTCCATTATGAAGGCCTCACCCATATCACCGCCACTTGGACCCGCATCTGATGGCCCGTTAAGAATGTAGGTAAAGTAAATAAATTCTTTATTAAGTTGGTCTTCATTTAAGACCATGTAGTATTTATCTTTTTCTGTTTCATGAAGAATATTCATAAAACCTTCCATAGAAACATAATCACCATCTTCTAAAAATTCATTAATGGTCTTATATTCCTTCTTTTTACCAGGCATGCCTTTAGGTTTTTTTGGTGCATCACCATTTACCTTCTCTTCAGATGAATTTTTTTCTGTATCATCATCTTGTGCTAACAAGTTAACTGGTGAAAAAGCAAAACTAATGAATATTGATGAGAAAATGAATAGGTTTAAGAATTTAGATTTTTCTTTCATAAGTAGAGTCCTTTAAAAATAGCTTGTAATTCTATCCTAGAAAGAGGCTTACTGATAGTATATACATATGAAAAATTCGTACGCATTGATAACTGGAGCATCTTCAGGTATTGGTTTAGAGATTGCCAAGAAACTCGCACTTAAAGGATACAATTTAATATTGACAGCTCGAAGAACCGAGCTGCTTGAGTCTTTAGCAAAAGAAATTACCGACAAAAACAATGTTCATGTTGATCTTATTTCAAAAGATTTGAGCAAATATGAGGCTCCAAAAGAAATATATGAATTTTGTGAGTCTAAGCAATATAAGGTTGATTTACTGGTTAATAACGCTGGTTATGGAATAAAGACATCTTTTCATGAAACAAGTATTGAAATTGAAGAAGACTTTATGAGAGTTCTAGGAACCTCTGTAATTATGCTAACTAAGCTCTTTATACCTAAAATGCTTTCCAATGGAGGCGGCAAGATTATGATTGTTTCATCTGTTGCATCATTTGCAGCTCCTTCAGCTATTCAGCCTTTATATGGACCAATAAAAACTTTTATGAACAGATTTAGTGATGCAATAAACATAAATTATAAGCATAAAGGAATAACATCAACAGCAGTTTGTCCAGGATTTACGACCACTGGTTTTCATACGGCAAGTGGAGTTCAAGAAGAAATGGATAGAGTTCCTAAATTCATGGTTTTTTCTGCAGAAAGAATTGCTAAAGAGGCAGTAGAAGCTACATTATCTGGAAAAAGTCTTTGTGTTCCTACAAAGACATACAAGTTTTTAGTATTTATGTTGAAGAATATTCCTCAACCAATTTTAAGGCTTATTGGAACTGCATTAGCTCCAGGAAGATACGACAGAAACTAACTTAAACCAAGAGCTTGATCTGAAACAAAGGGGTTAGATTTTCTTTCTGCTTCGAATGTTGAAACTGGACCATGCCCAGGTATAAAATCAACATCCTTTCCAAGTGGCCACAATTTATTTTTCACCGAGTTAATAAGTTCTTCAAAATTACCCCCAGGTAAATCTGTTCTTCCAATAGATCCGTTAAACAATACATCCCCAACCAAAGCTAATTTATTTTTTTTATTAAAAAAAATTATATGCCCCGGCGTATGTCCTGGACAAAAATAGATTTCTAAAATTTCATTACCTATTTCAATAATATCACCTTCATCAAGCCAGCTATCAGGATTACAGTTTTTTGAAGGCAGGCCAAACATTTCACCTTGCCTCTGAAGCTCATCAAGTAAAAACTTATCCGCTTTATGTGGCCCATGAATTTTGATATTAAGTATTTCAGACAATTCAGTTGCGCCGCCTGCATGATCAATATGTCCATGCGTAAGGAGCACCTTATCAGGTATCAGATTATTATCTTTAGCTATATTTAGTAAAAGCTCTATATCGCCTCCAGGATCTACAATCGCACATTTTTTAGTCTCAGAACAAAAAACTATTGATGCATTTTGTTGAAAAGGGGTCACTGGTTGGATCAACGTTTTTAACATAATTATTTTAAAAATATTTAAATGGATAGTATATATAAAGAATAAGAATGATGTTTTTTAATAATTCTTAGTGTCGTAAAATACGTTTTAGGTTTAATTTTTAAAAAAATGTTATAGAATAGGCATTTTTAAACCTATTAAAATATTAAAATGAATAAAAAAGTATCAAAAGATGAAGCTTTAAAGGCTGTAAAAACCATAACTAAAGAAATATCTGAGAGCTCACTTGAGCAGGAAGCTCTAGAGGCAGTTAAAACACTTATACTTTGGGCTGGAGATGACCCTGAAAGGGAAGGCTTAGTTGATACTCCAAAACGTGTAGTGAAAGCTTACAAAGAATTCTTCTCAGGATATGAAGAAGATCCTGAAGAAATCTTAAGTAGAACCTTTGAAGAAGTTGAAGGTTATGATGATGCTGTTATAGTTAGAAATATCAGAGTTGAATCACATTGCGAACATCACATGGTTCCAATTGTAGGAGTTGCTCATATTGGTTACATTCCACGAAAAAGAGTTGTTGGAATCAGCAAATTAGCTAGATTGGTAGATTTATTTGGCAAGCGACTTCAAACACAAGAAACAATGACAGCACAAATTGCAGATACAATTGATACTGTTCTCCAACCAAAAGGTGTTGCTGTTGTTATTGATGCTAATCATCAGTGTATGAGCACAAGAGGTGTTCATAAAACAGAATCAAGCACAATCACATCAAGAATGTTAGGAACTTTTAGATCAGACAATAAAGCTAGAGAAGAATTTATTAGCCTCATCCATTCGCCTAAAAAATATTAAATGATTAGATCTCTGGAATATTCCAGTATCAAACCATCAACTCCCATTATTCTTGCTTCTGGTTCACAGAGTAGAAAAATAATGCTCTCAGAGGCGGGCATAGAGTTTAATATTGTTGTTTCTAATACCGATGAAGACTTATTAAAGAAAAAGATATCTAAATTACCATTTAGTGAGCAAGTTATTCATTTGGCAAAAGCAAAAGCACAAAGCGTTAGCATGAAAAACAAAGATGCTGTTGTCATCGGTGGCGATCAGATGTGTGTATTGGATAATACTGTTTTTAATAAACCTGGAAATAAAGAAAAAGCTATTGAAAATCTAAAACTACTATCCGGAAAAACACACTTTCAAAATAGTGGAGTGTGTCTATATCTAAACAATAATTGTTTATGGGAATATAGTGAAACTGTTGAGCTTAAAATGCACAATCTTGCAAAGGAAGAAATTGAAAATTATGTTGAAATAGAGAACCCTATTAATGCAGCTGGAGCATATAAATTTGAATCATTAGGTTGTAATTTATTTTCTTCTGTAAAAGGGTCTTCTTATACTGTTAGAGGAATGCCCTTGCTTCCTTTGTTAAACGCATTGAGAGAATTACAAATAATTAGTTTAAAATAATTCAATGAATACTCTAAAAATATTTAATACTTTAAATAGTAAAAAAGAAGTATTTAATCCAATTGATAAAAACCATATCAAAATTTATGCATGTGGTCCTACTGTCTATAATTTTGCACATATTGGGAATGCAAGAATGGCAGTTGTTTTTGATACTTTTGTGAGGACTTTAAGAGTTATTTATCCAAACGTTACCTATGTATCAAATATTACTGACATAGATGACAAGATTATAGAAGCTGCAAAGGAACAAAATGCTGAAATATCCGAAATAACAGAAAAATATACACAAATCTATAACGAAGACATGTCTATGCTTAATGTCATAGAACCAGATATCCAACCAAAAGCCACAGAATACATTCCTGAAATGATTGAATTAATTAAAGATTTAATTAATAAAGAATTTGCCTATGAAAAAAATGGACACGTCCTATTTCACGTCCCTGCTTATTCAATGTATGGAAAATTATCTAATAGAAACAGAGAAGAGCAGATTGCAGGAAGTAGGGTTGAAATCGCACCTTTTAAAAAAGACCCATCGGACTTTGTTTTATGGAAGCCTAGTGACAATAAGCAGCCAGGTTGGGATTCTCCTTGGGGTTTTGGAAGGCCAGGGTGGCATACGGAATGCTCTGCAATGTCAGAAAAGACCTTGGGCCTACCTTTTGATATTCATGGAGGAGGCAGAGATCTTATTTTCCCGCACCATGAAAATGAAATAGCTCAAAGTTGCTGCTCAACAGCAAATATAGATGAGCCAGATTCATATGCTAAGTATTGGATGCACAATGGCTTTGTCACAATTGATGGTGAAAAGATGTCTAAATCTCTTGGTAATATTATTTTAGTCAGAGATTTAATTGATGACCATCACGGGGAAGTAATTAGATTAGCTCTTCTATCTTCGCATTATAGGCAAGGTCTTGATTGGAATGAAAAAATAATTCATCAGTCTAAAAAACTTCTTAATAAGATGTATGCGATTCTTGATGATTTAAAAAATATTAATGTTACTACCAACAATAAATTAGATAATGATGCTATATCAATTTTGCTTGATGATCTTAATACTCCTGGATTAATTGCAGAACTTAATAAGATCGCAAAAGATTATCACTCAGATCAAATTAATAAAGATCAAATTAAATCAAAACTTTTATTAATTGGCTCCGTTTTAGGTATCTTTCAAGATGAGTCTTTTAATGAAATATCAGATGAGTTAAGGGAAAAAATTGAAAATCTTATAATTAAAAGAAATCAAGCGAAGAAAAATAAAAACTTTGATGATGCTGATGAAATTCGAAATGAGTTAAGCGCGCTTGGTGTTGAAATAAAAGATAACAGCGATGGAACCACTTGGAATATAAAATAATGACAAGTGATTCTGTTATAAATATTCCAGATAGTTACTCAAACGTCCAAGAAACGCTTAATGTAGCTGAGAATATATTATCAGATGCTGTCGACAATTCTAAAACTCTATTTCATACACTAGTAGTGTCCTCATTTAATGGATCTAGAATTTCTTCAAGAGTAATGGTTTTAAGAGAATTTGATATGGGCAAAAAAATTATGAGATTTCATACTGACTACAGGGCTCCAAAAACTCAGCAATTTTTAGATGAATCAATAGCAACGGTTATTGGTTATGATCCAAATTTAAAAGTACAGATTAAATTGCAAGGAAAAATTAACGTGAACTATGATAACGAGATCGCCCACAGTGCATGGAAGGGATCAACTAATAGATCTAAAAAATGTTATTCGGTAAAAGGTGGCTCTTCAAAGCAAATCAAAGACCCTAATGAATATGATATTCAAGAATACGAAGTTGAAAGTGGATATAAAAACTTTTCAGTTTTGATTTTTTCTTTTGATTCGCTTGAATTTCTATACCTAAAGAGATCAGGCCATAGAAGAGCAATTCATAAATGGAATGATCGCTTAGAATCTTATTGGCTAGTACCCTAAAAATATTTTCTATTTGATTTCTGTATACAAATAAAGAATATAAATCACATACAATACTGTATTATTAATGTACTTAAATTTTAATAGGAGATAATAACGATGAAGAATTTATTTTTACTTAGCATGATGTTTTTAACTAGTTTTGCATATGCAGATGGCCATATGTCATCAGAAAAAGCAGTTCTAAAAGCACTTGATAAATATATGGAAGCAAGAAATTCAAGAGATTTTGAAACTGTAGTTGCAATGTCAAGTAAATCAGGAACTCTTGACACTAACTCTGATGGTAGTTTTCATAAACCTCTAGCAAATCAAACTGTTGATGGTTGGAAAAACAGCGGTGATGCAACTACTATGCATTTCTATTCAGAAGCTACTGCATTATCTGATGATGTTGTGCATGTAAGATTTTATTCTGAGGGCATGGTAGGAAATGATGGCAAAATGAGTGATTATAGAACTAGGGTTTCAATGAATTGGGTAAAAGAGGGTGGCAAGTGGGTACTTAAAACTGCACATTATTCTTCTGCTAGTTATGGAGGAGTACATAAAACTCAAGCATCTGATTTTGAAGACTAATTTTATTTTAAAAATAAATTAATTAAAGCTGGCTTATGCCAGCTTTTTTATGGTGCCCTCTGTAGGAATCGAACCTACAACTAATCCTTA
>CESF01040416.1_pt1 | contig 11978 bp, 12 predicted proteins | sample 356331 | NCBI WGS metagenome assembly CESF01 (sample SAMEA2621779, study PRJEB7988) | marine metagenome | biome: marine biome (ENVO:00000447); feature: surface water layer (ENVO:00002042); material: "saline water (ENVO:00002010), including plankton (ENVO:xxxxxxxx)" | depth 5 m
CCATTACATTGCTATAAGCGACAATGGCGAGCATAAAAACAGAGATTTGGCAGGGCATCAAGTCGGACTGGCTCACTTTGCTTACGTTACAAACAACCTAGACGCTGTTATACAGCGCTTAAAACACGCCGGGTTTAACATTGATAAAGAGGGTGCAGAAAACCCATTTAGAAAAAACGTATATTACTTAGACCCAGCCGGGTTCGAGGTTGAGTTTGTGCAGTATATGAGTGACATTCCAAGCGAGCGTAATAACGACTTATAAAATAGGCATAAATAACGGTGTAGAAAAGCGCATAATATGGCTTTTCTACCCATTGTGTTTTTACCCGTATTATTTATTACTCACCCCAAGCTGGGCCTTTAAATCATTAGCAAAACTCACAAACTTTTCTTTAATGGTGCGTTTAACTTTTACCTCCACCGAACCTAAAACTGTTTTACCTTCTAGGTTAATTGTGGGGCCTTGGCGCTTATTAAGCGACACCGTTTTGTTTTCAAAACTGCCTAATATACAAAACATTTTAGAAACTACATTAACGTGCTCTGGTACGTAAATTTCTTCGCTGCCAAAAATACAATTTACATGCACGGTAACATGTTGGTGGGCAAAAATGGCATCAGTAAAATCTAAAACAATCGACCCCATATAGTTTTGAATATAAATATTTTTAGGCACCACCCATTGGCCGCTACGCTCGCTTGAGCCTAAAATGCTTCGCAGTGTTAAGTTTTCTTCATCCGCTTGTTGGGCACTGTAGTTAGGGGCAAATTGCGTTTGCTTTTGAGCACTGTACTGGGTATCTGTAGTAAGGGTTAAATCCTCTACTAAATTAAGTAACGCGATATTATCGGTTGCTTCCATTGCACTGTCTAAGCGCCTTTCAAAGGCTTCAGCTGAAATAACGCCATGGCTGTAGTTATAAATAAGTTGATCTATTACTTGTTCGCGAACTTGCTCTATTGGGCGGTCTTCAATTTTTACAGACATGGGAATAATCCTTTTTATATGAGTTACCACTGTACATAGCAAGTGCTGTACCAAAATTTAACTGTTTATATATCAATGATTTATTATTTTAGTAGCGCCGCTTAATTTATTATATTAACGATAGATTAACCAAAACAGCAATATAATCGTTATTTTCACCACTTAAGAAAGTTTTACCTAATAGCCTGTAAATGTTTACTCGGAGGTATTTTTATTTATACCCAATAAAATAGCTAACTTTATGAATTTAAAGTGTTAATAAAGTTGGCCTAAAGCTCGCATACATAAAAGTGTCTTTAATCAAAAGGAGAAAGATTATGAAAACATTCAACAAATCTATGATTGCGGCTTTAGTTCTAGGTACTACAGCTATGGGTGCTCAAGCGGGCACTTGGGAAAATGAAAGTAAAGATGCTTGGATTGATGGTAAGGCAGAAACAGTGCTTCTTATGAACACTAATCTAAACAACTTTGACATTAACACTGATGTAAAAAATGGCAAGGTAGTACTTACAGGTAAAGTAAACAGCGACCTTGATAAAGAGCTAGCTGAAGAACTTGTAATTAGCCTAGATGGCGTATCTGATGTAGAAAACAACCTAACTGTTGTGAAAAACATGGATATGGACGACAGAGATCGTGACACTATGGATGATGACGATAACGACTTAACTGACGCTAAAATCACCACAGTAATTACTACACGTTTCTTATTTGACTCAGAAGTTGACGGTACAGATATCGACGTTGATACCGACAACGGTATAGTAAAACTTAAAGGTTCTGTTGAAACCGAAGCTGAAAAGCAGTTAGCAGTAAAAATTGCTAAAAATGCTGAAGATGTTCGTGACGTAGTAGATGAACTAACTATTGTTGCTGAATAATACACTATACTAAAAAGCCCAGCTTAGCTGGGCTTTTTGCTTGTCATTTTTAAAGGAGCTATATCATGGATATCATTCGTATAATACTGTCGATTTTATTACCGCCACTGGGTGTATTTTTACAAGTTGGTTTAGGTATGCATTTTTGGCTAAATATTTTACTAACTTTACTAGGTTACTTCCCTGGTTTAATTCACGCTATCTACATTATTGCTAAAAAATAATGTGTGGTGTGTTCAATGTGAGCCGGCCACTTTTTTATAATTATTAAAATTGTAAAAAAGCGGCTTACATACTTCTGCGTTTATTTTTCTGTTATTTCCTGCCTATTCGCATGCAAAAAGATTACTATTTAAGCAGTCAGCTTACTGATTGTTAAAATAAAGGTTTTTGCTAGTGACAAGACTTAAAAAACTTTTTATACTGCAACCCGCTTTAGTCGCTCAGTGGCTAAACGCTTCAAAAATTAACTACCTCGTAGTTATACAAAGTTGGCCCCTTAGCTCAGTTGGTTAGAGCACACGACTCATAATCGTTAGGTCCCCAGTTCGAGTCTGGGAGGGGCCACCACTTTTACACGCTTTCCAAGTAAACACCCACTAACAGAAATTACCCTGTGCTACCTCTGTGCTACTTTAAGATATCACGATTAAATGCAATTTCAATTTTCTTTCAGTTAGAGTGTGTTTTTTAAGGCTTATAAAAGCAGGGGGGGAAAATATTTAAAGTGACAATTTTGAGTTAAGTTTGAACATATTATCTTGGTCTTGATGAGCAGAAATATTATTAACTAGCCGCTTCTATTATTAACAACAAAAACGGCTTTCGAAAACTCTGTATATTATAGTTTAACTAATTTACGTGAGTTATTAGGCATCTCTTTTATAATAAAATCTTGAAAAGCAGCTGGAGCTTCCTTGCTGACTATTTGAAATAATTCGCAAGATACCTCTCTCATCTCCCAATCCCCCTCTAACGCCCCCCTCATTGTGAAAAAGTGCCTTAAAGCCCGAGCATTTGCAGTTATGACTATTTTCGTTTCTGTTGCATTTGGTAGAACTGATCTAGACGCAGACCTTAAATCTCTTAGCCTTTCTTTTTTCGATGAATGACATAGCAATTCATCATTATTGACTTCATAAATTAGTTTTTTGTATAACGTTAAATTATTTTCTATAGACTCTTGCCATTTAGAAAATGTCTTAGGGCAACACCTGATAGATGGAGGAACAACAAAGCAAGCTTCTGACTCATCGTGATATTGTTGTGAAAGTTGGCTATATGCAAATCCAACTCTGTGTCTTACTAATTGATGCGTAAAAGCTCTTGAAACTCCAGAAACTATAAAGGTCCAATTAATGTGCTCTAGTACGCTTTCATGACCCTGATCAATGAGATGTTTAACGTATTCTTTATTTGTTTTATCTGACTGTCTTCCATCTCCAAAAGACATGTAGCAGACTCTTCCTGAAGCTTCCACAAGTTCATCTGCAGGCTCACATTGAGATCGCTTCCAATTGAAAGAATGTTCTTTTAGAAAAGTCATGAACATATCTGTATCGAAACTCGGTCGCGAAATACATTTTACATCTAGCTCAGCTATGTTTATCAAGATTTAATCTCCCTCTCCTAGCACTAATCATTATCACAGTACTTTGATTTTGCTTCATTACATATAAGCTTAATCTTTTCTGATAGATCGTCTAACTTTTTATATATGATTTCATCGCGTTCTTTAATATTCTTCTCAATCTCAGATTTCATTGGAGCAATTAACTGTTGAGTGATTTCAGATTCTTTCTTTAATTCAAGTCGATATTTACTTAACTCAGGGATCAATAAAGCATATGCAGCAAAAACTAAACCGATTATAGCCAAAGAAACTCCTATGCTTTTAGCCATATAATTAGCTATTGCGGTAGGAAGCCTTTTATTAAGAGCTGCGAAATCTTTATCTAGACTATTGAGTTGATGTTTGTCGACTCCAATCCCTACCGGACCAGTATACCTCTCAGTCTCTTTGTCCAAGGTAAAAACTAGCAAACGGGCAATGACATCCCCTTTTTTTATCGTAACTATTTGCTTTCCCATGTTAACCAAACAAAGTGTTATTAACCCACTATAACCAGGATCTACATGTCCAGGATTAGTCATTAATAATCCTTCTTTCGCCATTCTATTGGGAGGGAAAATTATTCCCCCCAAGTTTCTAGGCATCTCAAAATCTTCTCTAACTTCTACAACGACCATTTCTCCTGGTCCAATAGAATGTCTAGTCGTAGCGCTGTTATCTATTTCTTGAGGGGTTTGTATTGTTATTTTATTACCTGTCGGTTCAAAAATTCGCCCTACAGTAAGGTCGAGTGATGAACCTTTTTGACATTCAGGTTTTATTCCTGGTTGAGAGTTACTAGTTCGCTTTATTACCAGTCCAATATTGATCTTTTTCTGAAGCGATAGTTTTGAAAGTAACATTTATAAAATTCCATGTAGACACAAGCAAATCGATTTTAATATTAGCAGCTTGAAAATAAATAGTCTTTCTTACTTTAATATGTCGTATCTACTCGAAGAGGTAGGGACGACTCACAGAGTCGCCTATCTCAAGGCCACTGCTCATGATGCCTTGAGACCTATTATCCAACCGCAAAATCGAAAGGCCAGAAGAGGGAAGGGCATCCACTTGAAGAAATAGCTACTTGCAATCTAAGATCAATATGCTAGTTTAAATATGAACTAGCTCAATTTGAGCAAACAAGAAAACGGGCGTTTTCCAACTGCCCTCGACACGTCAAGAGGAGCTACATCCGTAGCTGTCAGGCTCAACAGAGCCAGATTAATAATTACCAAAACCACTATAGTCTGCGCCTTGAATCAACAGACTCAGCGCCGCTTTGCTTGTTTGCTTTTGATCAGCCAGCCCATGTGTCCTGTGACAACTTTTTTAGTTATGCACTAACTAAGTGGCTTTAAAACTTACCTTTATTGGCTTACGCCCCCCTGATCTTCGGTTTTGGTTTTATATCTTCCACTTTAATTTTGAGGAGTTGATATGAGCCAGTTGGGATATTCACTAAATCAGTTAAACATTAATAATAAAGAGCGGAGTCATGCTACACGCCAAAATAGAAAGAGCATTTTTAATCTTGTTGCTAAACAGCTTCATGGCTTTGGCTTTAAGTTAAAAGATGCAAAAGGGTTAAAACCTAAACACGTAAATGCTTTAGTAAAGCATTGGCAAGATCAAAAGCTTGCAAATAAGACTATCAAAAATCGAATGTCGGCCATTAGATGGTGGGCAGACAAAGTCGGTAAACGTAATGTAGTCGGTCGTACTAATGATGAATATGGTATTGATAAGGTACGCAATAGCCCTTTGGGGAAATCCAAGGAGCTAGATATGCAGAAGCATGCCCAAATTAATTGCCCTTATGTAAAGTTTTCACTGCGCTTACAACAAGAGTTCGGGCTACGCCGAGAAGAGGCGATAAAGTTCAATGTCAGCTATGCAGATCAAGGCAATTATATCCGCTTAAAAGGCTCATGGACTAAAGGTGGTAAACCCCGCTCTTTGCCTATCCTGAAAGAGTCACAGCGCTCTCTGCTTGATGAAGTTCGCTCTTTTACACGCTCATCATTAATTCGCGCGACAGACCGCTACGTGGATCAAATGCGCCGCTATGAGCGCGAAACTAATAAGGTAGGCCTTAGCAAAAATCATGGCTTACGCCATCACTATGCCCGTCAACGTTATCTAGAACTAACTGGTTGGCAATGCCCCGCTAATGGTGGGCCACGACGTATGCATTTAATAGGAAAAGAGCGAGAGCTAGATTACAAGGCACGAATGATAATTAGTGAAGAGTTAGGGCACGAAAGATTTAGTATTACTTACACATATTTGGGTAGTTAAATAAAAAAAGCAGAGAGCGTTCGCTTATATAAAAGCTTCCCTTTTAATGTTAAAGTACTGACTATATTGTGCAAAAATACAGTGAACTATTCACTTATAGCTAGTAAGGGACTATATGAGCTTAGCTAATACATTAGTTAGCGTTCCTCAATCAGAAAGGGGAGGAGAGATCGCTCAGCGAGGCTTTGATTACCAAACTTGTTGGGCGTTAACACAGATGCTGGAATATGAGCTGGATGGAAAAAGCTATGTGTTTATTTTCGAATATCATGATGACATTTTAATTCTCAATGACTCGATAACACCCACCGATTTAACATTCGCACAAGTTAAAACTAACGAGAAACATTGGACAGCAGCAGCACTGAGTGGCATCACTGCGAAAAAACCAATCTCAATTATTGGTAAGCTATTCATGCATCAAAGGAATTTTGGAAATTATTCTCCTAAGCTTCTATTTGTAACTAATGCATCATTCAACCTTTGTGAAAAAAATGGAGGCAAGTCTTCATTTGGAGCAGATGAAGTAAAAATCGAATATCAAACTAGATTTAAGAAAGCACTTCAAGAACAAATAAAGCTTGATGAGTGCGATATTGATCTATCGATCATGCGATTTGTGCAGTCATCATTGAGTTTAGATGATCACATAACGCATCTGAAAGGTAAGTTATGTGACTTTTTAACTAAGAAGTTCGGCAATACCTCAAACTTTAATGTAAATGCATTGGCGTCCTTGTTGGAAAAAGAGTGTCGTGATAGGTCAAAACAAAAGTCTGCTGACATATTAGATTTTGCTGACCTTATATCTCGAAAAGGCTTTTCTTCAGATGTATTAAATAGTGTACTTGATTCTCTCAACGTAAATAACAATATGAAGCCATCTTGGGATAAAGCTGTTTCACTATTTAGAGATCTTGGTAAATCTAATATTGAGCTGATTCAACTCGAAGCAACGTTTGCACAAACTTGCATAGAACTCAGCCAAAGTAAAAACAACCCATCAATCGAGTACTTAAAGTATGCAATAAGCCTCTATGATGAGGCTGAAGTTAATTTGAATATAAGGTCATATCTTGCTAAAACTCAAAGTAAAATTGAGGGTTTATGTCCTGATTATGCATTACCACTGAAGTCAAGGAAGAAAGAATGTATTTTAATCTACTCCATAATTTTGAAATTACTCGAAGGAGATAACATATGAACAGTATTTACTTTAGAAATGCTTGCATCTTGTCTCTTCGAGATAGAAAAGGGTTTTCTTTTAATTTTTCACCAAAAATAAACATCATCACTGGTGAAAACGACACAGGTAAATCAAGCTTTATAAAAAGTCTATACTACACATTAGGCGCTGATATTCGCCTCGATAAAAAATGGAAGGATGACAACTTCATTTCAAAAGTAGTTATTCGTGTAAAAAACCAAGATTACGCTTTTATTCGGTACAATAAACAAATCTCAATATTTGATGTTTCAGCTGGTATTAACCAGCACATTATCACATCAAACTCCCGGACAGATATAGCTGTAGCTGTTAAAGATATTTTTGATTTTAATTTAGAGCTAGCGCTTAAGAAAACACTTGTCCAAACACAAGCTCAACCAGCAAGTCTATACATGCCCTTCTATATTGATCAAGACGATGGCTGGGCTAAGGTCCTAGGTTCATTTTCCAATTTGGCTATGTATAAAGACTGGCAAAATAACATTATAAACTTTCACGCAGGTGTTAAGCCAAAAGAGTATTATTCATTAAAGGGAAAAATTAATTTAGCTGATGTTGAGCTTGATGAAGTTCGAAATACATTAAAAGCATTAGAAGCTGCTCGAAAGCGCTTTGAAGAATCGTTCGGAAGAGTCCTATTTGATATCGACATTGAATACTATGAAGGGCTACTCGAACGGTTTTTAAATAGGTGTCAGAACCTAAATAGAGAAGAAACTGAATACAGAATAAAGCTAGTTGAGAGTTTATCCTTGCGAGACGAGATTGTGTCAGAGATTGATGAGTCAAAAAAGTTGCTAGCAGAGTTCGATGTCGACACACTAAACCCATCTTCTTATATTGAAGCGAAATATACTGTTCTTGAAAATAGAGACAAATTATTGCAGCTACTTCCAAAGCTGTATGAACAAAAAACAGTATATGATGAGCAGATTAGCCAAACTAAAAAAGATCTTAGAGGCTCTCAAATTTTGAGTGCTGAGCTTAAAGAGATGCTTCAAGAGGTCAAAGACAAACTAACTTTGCAAGACATTATTAAGGCGCAAGCAAGTAAACAGGTAGAGTTCACTTTCGACGAGCAGATAAACGAGTTGCTTATAAAGATTGGAGAACTGGATGTTGCGAGATCTAAATTAGTTGAACAAATAGCGAAATTCGAGAATAAGAAGCGAGCAAAAAAGATAAACGATCAATTCAAAGAGTCACTCACTTTTGCGCAAGCGGAACTCAATATGAGAGACCCTAAAATAGGAACGATACTCCAATATGGTCCTATTTCTAAAAGTGAAACTGGAAGCCGTGCTCCACGAGCCATATTGGCATATCACTATGCTCTTCTCAAAACGATAGAAGGTAATTCAACTAATCCGATGTTGCCTGTGGTAATTGATTCCCCTAAACAGCAAGATCCAGATAAAAACACAGCGAAAAAGTTATTGGATTTATGCATTGATGGTCTATCTACAAGCAACCAGTTAATTCTTGGCTCTGTATCGTGTGAGCGAGATACAAGCCAATATAAGACCCTGATCATGACAGAGAAATATAGTCTGCTAAAATCAGAGCAATACCATAAAGTATATAATGAAATCATGCCTCTATATCAGCAGGCCGTATCTTCATAAATAAATTTGCTCCCTTTCTAAGATTAAGTTTGGGAGTACCAAAATTAGGCATGCCTAACTCTACCTGATAACACCACAATCATAGGAGTCTGCAATATGCTACCGCTAATCGTAAGCAATATCATGATCTTATCGCTTGTTTTATTTTTCTGGTTGCTGTTTCGACGAACGAAAGTGCGTAATTATTAAAAAGGCGGTCTAAACCATTCCCCGATTTGGCATGCAAAATTGAGCTCTCTCCCAGCACTTCAATTGTTCAAAAAAAAAGCTCCGGAAAAGTCAGGGGGGTTTTTCTGAGACAACGGTAAATTCATTCCCATAATAGTAAGGCATTCCATATATTAGTAAACGGAGTGCTTTATGCCGAAAATCAAACCTCAATTTTATACAGCAGATGAAGTTGCAGAAGCTTTATGCTGCTCTAAGCAAACCTTATACAATAAGCTAAGTGAGAACAGGCAAGCAAAAGCGCGTCACTCACTGCCTCCTTATATCAAGCAAGGTGGTAAAACACTCTTTCCTATATCAGAGTTCCACCACTGGATTGAAACGCAGCCTTTAATTCGCAGCGGGGAGGTTCATTACTAATGGCTCTTTCTCATAACAACATAGAGATAATTACAAAGTGCCCTATAGAAGAGCGCACCATTGGGTTATACCCAGCATTTTTGATAGACCCATGTATTTTGCCTCTTAAAAAGCTTGAGCAATCGACTGTCAAAGGCTTTGGCAAATACAAAACTGTAATGTTGAGCAGTCCTCAAATCTTGCCTCATGGTCACTATGCAAGGTTGATCATTGCTCATCTTACAACACAGATCAGTCGAAGGCCTGAACTACCTTCATACGTCATAGCTAAATCGGTAAGCGACCTGTTTCAGCAAATAACAGGTCAAGACTGTATATCAGGTGGCACATACGCTAATTTTTTACTCTCTCTCGAAAGAGTGTTTGATACGACATTTACAGTTGTTTCAACTAATAATTCAGAAGATAAAACTCGAAGAAGAGGGTTTTTCGCTGAAGCAGATAATGTGATCACGAATGAGTATGACGTTGGTCAATTCAACGCTAAATACAAGCAGGTTCTCTACACTCCCTCGAGCAGTTTTAAGGCGTTGATTACCGATGATAAAAGTATCATCCCCATTGATTTAAGATTCCTTCAACTTGCTCGAGCTAAGGACATTGTTCTCGCCCATGATCTCTACCTATTTCTCATACGTCGAGGTTACGGACGCAAAAGAGTTGGTTTTGTTCCTTGGGTGACTCTCCACAAAGACATCTTTCCTTATTTTAAACGATTAGCCTTTAGTAGATTTAAACGGCGATTTTTGCTCGCTTTAGACTTCATTCTTGACTGCCATCCTCATTCAGGCATTCGTGTAGATAAAGAGGACAAAGGTTTAGTCATTCCACCTAACAACTATCTACTTCGTGGCAGAGGAGGCTAGTGTTTAGTTGCTTACAAATTATGTATAAGTAGTTGCTAGTAATGTCACTGGCGGACAAAAGTTTGTCACTGGCGAACAGTTTTATGTCACTGATAACCAAATGTTTGTTACTGGCGTGCAAATGTTTGTCACTGAAGGACAGTACCACCAATGCAGCCCTTTATTATCCAGGCCTCTAGCTCCCAGCTTAATACCTTAAATTCTCAATATCCAAAAATCTTATTATTAAGGACACTTAACTGTGAATAAAAAAACTTATAAGTATGAAAAGTACATGAAGAACCTGCCTTACATTAAAGACCTTCAGTTATACAAGGCTGTGGGGATGACTCTTTATCTTATCATTGATAAAAAAAGAACTTTAAAGTTTGCACTCTCTTCTGCAAGCACAAAGCATAATTTTAAGCCAAAAAAGCGAATTGAAGACCTGATTCGAATCGCTCTCCCTGATGACTTCTTCGAAAAAAGGCAAAGAGCTAATGCACCAAAAGAAAAACGAGAAGAGGCTGCCCAAACTCATAGGGTATATTCAGAATTTGAATCACTTGCTAATAGGCACTTAAGTGACATAATGAATAGAGAATCATAAGGCTTCATATGACACCAGAAGAATTAGAGCGACAGGCAATTGCCTATGCTAAAAATAATAGGACTCGTATAGCTCGCGAGTTAACAGATAAAGATCGGTTTCCTCCCGATAACAGGCCGGTTTCTGTTTTTATGGCAGGTTCGCCTGGCGCAGGAAAAACTGAAGCTTCAAAAGCTTTTTTAGAAGAAATTGGTGCTGATAATGTACTCAGGCTTGATCCAGATGAGTTAAGAGAACTAATACCTGGTTATACAGGTGATAACTCTTATTTATTTCATCGTGCTGTATCTTTTATTGTTGAGAGAACACTTGATCATGCTTTTAAAAACAAGCAGTCATTTTTGTTAGATGGTACCTTGGCAAGTTATGATGTTGCAGAAAAAAATATTGAGCGTTCTATTCGTAAAGGTCGAAAAGTGCTTATTTTGTTTGTGTACCAAAAGCCAGAGTATGCATGGGAATTTGTTGAAGCCAGAGAGAAGTTAGAAGGGCGTAGAATTTTACCAAATACTTTTATAGATCAATTTTTTGCATCACAAAATGTTATCAAGGAACTTAAATTAAAGTTTGGAAGTCAAATTAAAGTAGATTTATTGGTTAAGAATAATAAGGGTCGAACACGTTTTTATCATGATAACGTTCAGGCAATTGAGCATCATTTAGATGAAAAATTCACTAGAGAAGATCTACAGAGCCTGATAGAATCACCGTCCAGCTCAAAAAACGAGCTTTAGGAGTACCTATGTTTTCAAATTTAATAAAGCCAAAGCAAGCTCAAAATTCTAAGCTTTCAGACTTTGTACTTGACTCAAGTTCAAGTGAGAAAAAGCGAGTTTATAATCAAGTTATTGAGCGAGCAATTTCCTCTCAAGTACAGGTAGTAAACAAAGCACCTGTAGGTCAACGATAATTAATAAAAAGTCCCGTATAGGGACTTTTTTGATTTAGAAGAAATTTATAAATATCAACTTAACAAAGTGCTCATCAACTCAACTTTTTGTTCCTTAGTTAAGCTTGCTAACAGACTTTTCATTTCACTCATTTGATCATCAGGCTTTTCTTCAATCAAACCTGCATATTTGGCTATCGTTTCTGTTACTTTCTCTGCGGGCTCTTTAAGCTCCTCAGCGGTTAAAATTAAATAGCCAGCAGTTACATCACTTTTATCTGTAATATGGTTTAGAAGGCGTTTTAGGAGGTACCCTGATACACCGCTACTCTCAGCCATAGATGTAAATGTTCTGCGTAAATCATGCGAAGTGATTTTTACTCCTGCAATTTGGCATACATGTTT
>CESF01139105.1_pt1 | contig 11948 bp, 12 predicted proteins | sample 356331 | NCBI WGS metagenome assembly CESF01 (sample SAMEA2621779, study PRJEB7988) | marine metagenome | biome: marine biome (ENVO:00000447); feature: surface water layer (ENVO:00002042); material: "saline water (ENVO:00002010), including plankton (ENVO:xxxxxxxx)" | depth 5 m
ACCATTATTTAATTCCTGATATACAGTATTTAATTGATATTTTTGTACTATATTTAATATTTTATTATTTGTTATTATTTCGTTACCGTACTTAATATTATATAACACACTTTTATCAAATAATGTTGTTCGTTGATTAACATACATTACTTTATTACGTAAATATTCGGTATCTATATAATGAACATTTACACCATCTATTTTTATTTTTCCTTTTTGTGGTTGATGTAAATCAATAATCATTTTCATTAATGTAGTTTTACCAGATCCCGATTGACCTAATATTGCTACCTTTTCATTTGATTTTATGTTTAATGAAAAATCTTTAAATAAATAATTAGAATCATTTTTATTATATTTAAATGAAATATTGTCAAATACTATCTCTCCATTATTAATATTATTCTTAATATTTTTTCCAGTATCATAGTGCAATAAATCATTTATCTCCGTTGAATAATAATCAATTGTTGCAACAAACCAAGAAAACGTTGCTTTTATTTGCCATATAGTTTCGGTTGCATCATAAAAAAAAGTAGTTAATATAATAAATGCTGAAATAACATATTTTGTTGAAACTTTATTTATTTTATAAATATGTAATAATCTAAGAATTGCTACTGCAAAAAATATCAATGAGAAAAACTGTGTAATATGTGAATATATATTTTCAAAATTTCTAGCATTTCTATCATGAATTATATATTCATTATTTATACTATTAAATTTTTTAGTTTCTTTATCTATTCTATTATTTATATAAATATTCATTAAATTATTCATATTATCTGTTAGCTTATCCCATACTTTTATAGTAGCAGTTTCTTTATTAAATATATATTGTTTATAACTATCGTAACCTAACATTAATATAATATATGGTATAAATATACTACATAGTAAATAAAATCCTAATGATAAATCAGTATATAAGAAATAAATAGAGATTACCATCATTGTTAGAAATGCTGGTAGAAATTGTTGTGTAACAAATAACCATGCGTAGATAGATAATCTAAGAATAGAATTCAATATTACTGTTAATTCACCTATTTTTATATCTTTATAATCAGTTCTATATCTATAAAATATTTTCTCATTTATTATACTATATAGATGATGATACATTTCTGGTTGTAATTTTAGATCAATACCATTTTTTAGTGTGTGACCTAATATATAAAATACCCATGTTAGTATGTATATATACACATAATATTGTGTATCTTTTTCTTTTAAATGTGTTCCAAAATCAAAAAATGATTTAGTTTCTTTATATTTTGGTAAGTTTTCAAATAGATATGTTAATACTTTAGGTTGAAGTAATTTAATGGCTGGAAATATGATAATATTCACTAATATTAATAAAATAATCCAAAACATCTTTTTTTTTATGAATGATACAAATAAAACATCAACTGTTTTCAACAATTTATCTTCCATAATATTTATTAATATATTAAAATAATAAATATTAATCACTTTTATCTTTTGAAGAAGTAAATTCTAGATTCGCTTTTTCAAATAACTCTTCCTTCAAATTTAATGATTCTACTCTTTTTTGATTTTCTGTATTATTTACATCTATAATAGCACATTCATCAGGTATAGCATCATAATCTACCTCACGAACATTTACCAATTCACCGTTATCATTCATGATTTGAGTAAGTACATTATTATTTTCTTCTGCCAATTTTTTATTTTCTTCCATTGCTTTTTCTTTTGTTTCTTTGATTCTCTTATCAAATTGTACTTTCGCATCTTCCTCATTTTTAATTTTATTATGCATTAGATTATTTAATTCTTCTTCTAAATATTCAACACGACCTGTTTTATAAGCATCAGGATCCCATGGCATCCATAACCCTACAGGACCTACATATACATCATGATTAGGATCAAGTTCGCGTAATAATTTACATCTCGATTCTGCTTCTTCTTGTGTTGAATATACACCTCTAACCTTTAATCCACGAGTACTTGTTTGAAATTTATGTTCAATATTAAATTTATTTGTTAGCGTTTCTTCATTTTGATCTAAGAAATTTTTATAATCATCTTCAATTGTAGTATTCAATAAATTATCTTTTTGATCTTTTACAAATTCTTCAAATTCTTGATTTATTGTTGTCAATTCTAGATTGTATTTTATAGATAAAAAGTTAAAAAAATGTTGATACTTTTCTAGTGATTTAGTAAAATCCCATGTTCTAATAAATTCATTAAATAAATAAATTTCTTTGTTCTTTAGTATTTTATCCGGAGAAATGAATGATACACATACAAATTTTTGTCCAGAAATTGGTTTATCCTCATCTAATACATCTACATAATTTGTGGGTTGTACTTCTTTTGATAGACTCATTATATGTTTTATATAATACTTTTTATTTAAGTGATTTAAAAGTTAGAATATTTTTTTCTATATTATTAATATATATATGTTGAACTCTATCGATTTAGGCGAGTTATTAAAGCGTGCTATTAAATATTTAGTAGAAGGTCTAATGGTTGCAATTGCAGCATTTGCCATTCCAAAACAAAAAATGAACCTTGACGAAGTTGCATTAATTGCATTAACTGCTGCAGCAACCTTCAGTATATTAGATACATATATTCCTAGTATGGCAGTATCAGCAAGATCAGGTGCTGGTTTCGGTATCGGTGCAAATCTAGTAGGATTTCCTAGAATAGGAATATAATAAAATAATATTAAAATTAGTTATTATCTTAATATTATTTATATAAAAATTGAAACGTACAATATATTTATTAATATGTATTAATGAAATATGTTGTTAAACTCAGGAGAGCTGTTTAGAGGTAAAATATTAAAACGTCCATCAATGGTATGTAAAACACCATATGTTGCTGATGTATTATTGGATGATGGTACATTAACATTAGCTCATACTGCATCTTTAGGGTGTTGTGGATTATGTGATAAGGATGCATATGTTTATATGATTAAAATAGATAATCCTAAGAACCTTTGTAAATATAAAATAATTATTGCAAATAATACAGAAAGAGATATCTCTCAACTTATAGGTGTCGATCCTAAGTTTGCAGAGAACCTAGTTAATAGTTCATTGCAACAGAACACTTTGTCTTGGTTGAAGAATGTCAAAGAGTTCCAGAGAGAAAAGAAATATTTAAATTCAAGATTTGATTTTTGTGGAATTGATGAAAATGATCAAGAATTTATATTAGAAGTTAAAAATGTTCCACTTGCAGATTATGTTGATATGTTAGATAAAGATAAAAAGAAATTAGATTTATCAGGGTATGAATTCAATAATAAAATCGCATATTTTCCTGATGGATATCGTAAAAAGGTAAAAGATACTGTTAGCCCACGTGCTTTAAAACATATTCAAGAATTACAAGAAATTAGAAAAGAAAGAAATATTCGTACAATATTATGTTTCGTTATACAGCGAGATGATGTATCATCATTTCAACCATCTAATATTGATCTTATTTATAAAAATGCAGTAACTGAAGCATATCACAATGATGTTGAAATTAAAGCAATACAAATCAAATGGGAAATAGATGGTAGTGCAAATCTAATTAATGATAATGTAAAAATAAATATTGACTAAAACGATATTAAGTTAAAAATATAGTTAATATATGAAAAATTACAATATATTAACTAATTTTTTTAAGAAACCAAATAAAAGAGTATTAGGATTAAAAAATAATAATAATTGGTATTGGATGTCTAATGAACATATGATTAAAAACATAAATGATGCTAGTAATATATTAACTAGTTTATCAGTAAATAAAGGTGATAGAATAGTATATCAAGGAAAAAATTCACTTGAATGGTTATCTTGGAATTTAGCCGTTCAATCAAAAGGAGCAATATGGGTTCCAATGTATGCAGATCAAAGTAAAGAATATTGTCAATATATCGTAAATGATTGTACTCCAAAAATAGCAATTACCGACGGAACAAATTATTACTCAAATACAGTAAATATTGATAATAAAATTAATAGTAGCGGATATAGTAATGAAAAAGAAATAAATATTGTTGATACAAATAAAGATGATATCTCAACATTAATATATACATCAGGAACTACAGGTAATCCCAAAGGAGTAATGCTTAGTCATGATAATTTAACTTCAAATATTAAAACTCTAGAAAGTCGTTTTAAAGATATTAATTATAAAACTACTAGTTTGAATATTTTACCATGGGCACATGTATATAGTTTAACTACTGAATTATATTATAATCTATATAGAAATAATTCAATTGCTATTACAAGTGATAAAACAACATTTATAAACGAAATGCGCGAGGTTAGACCGAATGTATTATATATAGTTCCACGTATATTAGATTTAATAAAGCAAAAACTAGATAAATATGATATACCATTATTTAACCATACTATATCGTATATATTAAAATATATGTTGGGTGGTAATATAAAATATATATTTATAGGAGGTGCAAAACTAAATGATTCTACTAAATTTTTTTTTATTCGTAATGGAATTAAAATATGTGAAGGATATGGAACAACAGAAACATCACCTATGATATCTGTAAATCATTATTCACATCCTCGTAATATTTATAGTATTGGTAAAATACTAGATAATATTGAAGTTCATATAGAAAATGGGGAAATATTAGTAAGTGGTCCAAATATAATGAAAGGTTATTGGAACAATCTAGAAAAAACAAATGAAGTATTAATAAATCGTAATAATAAACTATGGTATAAAACTGGTGATAGTGGTTATTTAAGAAAAGGATTTTTATATTATAACGGACGAATTGGAGATAACTATAAATTAAGTAACGGAAAATTTGTAAATGTTAATGAAATAGAAAGCAAAATTAAAAGATATATACCTACAAATTTTATTGTGTATGGTGAAGGCATGGATTCAAGTATTTTAATAGTTGAAAAACCTTTTAATAATTCTACATTAAATATTATTAATAAAAAATTAGATAAACATTTACATATAAGTGATGTAATACATGTTGATGATTTTTCGAAGTATTTAACACCGAAGATGTCAATTAAAAGAAAATTACTAATAAAAGATTTTATTAAAAATTGATTTTATTTAATTATTGATTTATAATTAAATAAAATGACAGATAAAACTGAAAATAATTGTTCAGGAGATCCTTGTATTTGGTTATGTTTTCCATGTATATTTACATCAGTGATAGTCGAAAAAATAATACAATCATGTTGTATGTGTATATGTTGTATAACTCCAAATACACAAGAAACAATTTATATTGAACAACAGATCTAATTATATATATATATAACTCCAATATTCGCAAGTAAATAATTTAAACTATGAACATATACTGCATATTCTTCATTTTTTTTCAAATATTTAAAATAATTACTCATATTATTTATATATAATGCTAGTAAAATACCACAAGATACAATAGTATCTTTATTATATAAAACAGATGCATAATAATACAAAACAACAGAAGTTAGTACTACAAAGTAATCAATAAACATAATATAGTTTCTTCTCGGATTTCTCCAAAAAAAATAAGAGGTAATACATATACACCCATGTGGGATACATACAAATATTCCATGTTTATTACATAAATAATATGTTGAATACATATTTAACATATTCATATTCATAATTAACTCACTATTACATTTTTTATATAGTACCATATCATTACTCATTTATAATATCAATAATATATTGTTTAATACATTTTAAAAACTAAATAGTTGGAATAAATTCCCAGTCTAATTCATTACATATTTTCTTCCATATAACATCTTGTTCTATTCGTTTTTCTCTATCTTTTAACATAGGAAAATATGGTAGAAATTGTTTTTGATCTAATAATTCACATAATTTATAAACAGTATAATAATAATTTAAAAAATTAACACGATCATCTGGACAAAACTTTGCATATGGTGCCTGTATTTCAATAAAAAGATTACATAAAGTGTCTTCTAATTCTGGCGTCATAACAGGAGGTTTAATACCTATCATATCTTTAATAAATGGTATATGTTCATAATATTTATTATATCCTAATTTTTTTAGTATTTCTTTTGCTTTTATATTTGTTATTTGATGTAATTCAATGCGTTCTTTTTTAATTTGTAGTTTTATATCTTCAATTACCTTCTCTGGTATTTGCGTACTTTCTTTTGCTTGAAATTGAGCTAATATTTCTCTAAAATGATTTATTCGTTTATATGCATAAAAGCATACTTCCTTAGGAGGTTCTTTATAAGATGGTTTTTCATTTTCAATTAAATACTGTACTTGTATATAACAGTTATTACATACTAATACTCCTTCATCGTCAATCGGTATTAATTCTCCTATATTACAATATTTACAAATTTCATCATTAGTTGTATAATTTCCTAAATCTATAAAATTATCATCAATATTTGATAAATAAGAATTAACAATATTTACCTGTTTATCATCATCTTCTTTATTTTTATTAATATTGAAAAATGAATCAAGAGCCTTTGTTTTTGTATTCCCTTTATTTATATCTTTTTTATCCTCAAAATAATCAAAAATATATTTCGAATTATCTAAATAATAGTTTTTCTTTTCGTTTTTTAGTTTGTTAATTTGAAACTTAATTTTCTTAATTTCATCTCTTAATTCCATTTTATCTTCTATACGTAGTTTTTGTGAATTTAAATTATTAATAAGTTCAGTTCGTTTTTCTTCTAATTTAGGAATTTCATTTATTTCATTATTATAAAAATTATCACAAAATTCTTTATGTTTTTTATCAAGAGTTACAATTGACTTTGAACTAACTGTTATTTTTTTTGTAACTTTTGGTTTAAAACTTGGCATATTTAATATTTTTTATATACTATTTTTATATCATTACATTCCTTAAATAGTTAAAAAAATAAAATAATTTTATTTTATTATTTTAATGAACGAATATAACGATAAAGACTTGGCTAAAATAAGTTTTATTTATAAAGCTATTGAAGATGGCTGGTCAGTTAAAAAGAAAAATAATACATATATATTTAAAAAAAAACATGAGAATCAAAAAAAATATGTTTCAGAAGAATTTTTAAAGAAATTTATACTAAAATATAATAAATAATTAAAAATAAATAATTTATTTCTAATTATTTTTAAGATTATAACATGGTGCGGATACTATAAAAAATAAATAATTATGCTGTAAAACTATTTAAATGAATTAAAATAAAAATCAAAAAATTTTTATCTTTAGCAATATTATAAAATGGGTGGCGGACTTATGCAACTCGTAGCTTATGGAGCTCAAGACGTTTATTTAACTGGTAATCCTCAAATTACCTTCTGGAAAGTAACATATAGAAGATACACTAACTTTGCTATGGAATCAATTGAACAAACATTCAATGGACAAGCCGATTTCGGTCGTCGTGTAACATGTACAATCAGCCGTAATGGTGATCTTGCATACAGAACATACTTACAAGTAACACTTCCTGAAATTAACCAATCTATGGGATCAAGCGGAAGCAACAAACAATGTTACGCTCGTTGGTTAGATTACCCTGGACATCAACTTATCTCACAAGTTGAAGTAGAAATTGGTGGTCAAAGAATCGATCGTCAATATGGTGATTGGATGCAAATCTGGAATCAACTTACTTCCTCTGCTGAACAAGCACGTGGATACGCAAAAATGGTTGGTAACACAACACAACTTACATACATCACAGATCCTTCATTTGCTGATGTAAATGGACCTTGTGGTGGTGATGCCCCTGTCAATGTATGTGCTCCTCGTAATGCACTTCCTGAAACAACACTTTACATTCCTCTTCAATTCTGGTACTGCCGTAACCCCGGTCTTGCCCTTCCTCTTATTGCTCTTCAATACCACGAAGTAAAAATCAATCTTGATCTTCGTCCTATTGATGAATGCTTATGGGCAATGAACTCAATCTATGAAGCATCCAGTAATCAACAAGCAACAACTGCATACAACCAATCTTTAGTTGCTGCATCTTTATACGTTGATTATATCTTCTTAGATACTGATGAACGTAGAAGAATGGCACAAAATCCTCATGAATACTTAATTGAACAACTTCAATTCACTGGTGATGAATCTGTTGGTTCTTCATCCAATAAAATCAAATTAAATTTCAACCATCCTTGTAAAGAACTTATCTGGGTTGTACAACCTGATGCTAATGTTGATTACTGTGCATCATACACTGGTGGAGAACTTTTATACAAAGTTCTTGGAGCACAACCTTTCAACTATACTGATGCAGTTGATGCTCTTCCTAACGCATTCCATGCATTCGGAAGCAAAGATGCTATCACACAACCTGATGGAAACAGTGGATTCGTTGCATCCAACACTAATGCCGATGGTGTAAAAGCTGATGGTATGTTTGAAAATGCATTTGCCAACAACATGGCATCTCAAGCACAAGCAGGTGCCACATGGGATAACAATGCCGATAACATCGCAGAATCTGGTGTATCTGATGCCGGTACATTTGTACTTGCTGAAACCGCACTTGATATGCATTGTTGGGGTCTTAACCCTGTTGTTGTTGCAAAACTTCAACTTAACGGTCAAGATAGATTCTCTGAACGTGAAGGAACATACTTCGATCAAGTTCAACCATGGCAACACCATACCCGTGCCCCTGACACAGGTATTAACGTATATTCTTTTGCTCTTCGCCCTGAAGAACATCAACCTTCCGGAAGTTGCAATTTCTCCCGTATTGATAACGCCACTTTACAATTAGTCCTTTCCAACGCTACAGTTGCAGGAACTTCTACCGCAAAAGTACGTGTATATGCTACAAATTACAATGTATTACGTGTAATGAGTGGTATGGGAGGTTTGGCTTACTCAAATTAAGCAAATTATTTTATATATATTATTTATTTTTTCTAATATAAAATCATAATAATACACAATAATAATTATTATTATGTATTATTTTCTAATCATATAGTATTATGGATATAAATAATGATGAAGAAGAAAACAATACTACTACTAATAAAAATACAGATATAGTGTCTAGAATATATAGATATTTATCAAAATACGATATAACTTGGTGTAAATATTTAAATATTAAAAACCCATATATTAACCCAGATAATGAATTATTTTCAAAGAAAGTTCCTATATATGATAAAGCTGCTGCAAAAAAATATCCTGAATATGAATATGTATATGATAAATTATGGGTTGCAAATAATCAAGGTTTAGAATCTGGAACATTAGAAGAATTATTAAAAAAGAAAAATGCATCAAAATTTCCTATTTTTATTAAACCAAGGTATGGTACTAATACTGCACGTAGTGTTGGTTGTTATAAAATAAATTCGTATAGCGAATTAGAATATCATAAAGGGAAAAAAGAAGTTATGTGGTCTGAATTTATTGATGGTAAAGAAGAAATGACTGATTTTATTTTATGGAATGGAAAAATTGTATATCAATTAACATATCTATATTCAGAAACACAAATCGAATTTGTTGAAATATGGAAACATATAGATAATAAAACAAATCCACCAAAAAATATAGAAAAATGGGTATTAACATACATGAAAAATTATTCAGGTATAGTTAATGTTCAATATAGAAAAAATACTATTATTGAAGTTAGTCTTCGTCCTGCAAGAGGAGGATCTTATTTAAAATCTAGTAAAAATAGAAATATTATCAATTCTATTAATCATCTATATGATAAAAATGAATGGTTAATGATTCCCAAAGATGATATGAATTTTAAACCATTTTACTCTTTTAAATGTCATACTTATTTACCTATACTTTATATACCACCTTTTTTTGTCTTAGACACTATTTGTGATAATTATAAAACATATGATTTTAATGAATATTATTTCGAAAAAGCTGGAAACAAGGGGTGCGTATTTTATCAATTCTATCATGATGATTTTGATACAGGATTAAAATGCAAAAATACAATTGAATCTATATTTAACTTATCTCAATTAATAATATATTTATTAATATTATTTCTCATTTTAGCATTATACTACAAAAAAAATTATTTTATAATTATACTGTCTGTATTTATTTTGATATATTTAACACGATTTATTAATCCAATAAGTTCAAACTATTCGATATGGAAAACATATATAAATAGTTAATAATTGTTTTTTATTACTATAATATAATGATAATTACAGTAATACTATTTTACTTATCACTATGTAATTCATTCTTATTTAAAAATAAGATCTCTCCAGATACTGCTCAATTAATTAAATATAATTTAGGTAATAGTATTTTAAATAAAATTAAAAATAATATAAAAAATGATACATCTGAATTTTCTATCGACGATAAAAAAGTAATTAAAATAGCACCAGGAGGACTTAATGGATATTATATGATGGGAATATGTACATACATTAAAGAACATTATGATCTAGATAATTATATATTTTCAGGCGCGTCAGCTGGTGCATGGAATTCATTATATATGTGTTATAAAGGAAATACTACTACGTTTTATAATAATATATTAAATCTTAATTTTGAAAATGTAACTTCTATTTTAGAAATACAACATTTATTAAAAAATAATATTATGAAAAAATTTTCAGAAGAAGATTTCGATCTTAATCGTTTATTTATAGGAGTTACTATATTTGATAAATGGGGATTTCAAAATACTATATTTTCTAAATTTACTAGTCTAGAAGACGCTGTAGAATGTTGTATTGCTAGTTCTCATATACCATTAATAACTGGAGGATTTTTTAATATTTATAAAAATTTTTATGCTTTTGATGGTGGATTTTCTGTTAATCCATATATAAAAAAAAATGAAACAATGTTTATTAAATATAATATGTGGTCAAAAAAAAGAACATGTCCATTAGATATTATATCTTACAATATAACTGAATATAATTTTACACAGTCTTTTATTAACGGTTATAATGATAGTAAAAATAATAAACAAATATTAGATAAATATTTAATTTAGAGACATATAATATGGGAGAGTTTTTTTCTGAAAAAGATTTAAATACTCAATTTTCTATATTAGAAAATAAAGGTGATGGTAATTGTTTATTTTTAGCAATTGAACAATTAGATAAAACATATAATCATACTATACTACGTAAAAATGTTTGTAAAAAATGGAGCGAAATAAAAACAAAGAATCCTGAATACTATCAAATAATAGCATTATCGGATGATTTTATTGATGATGACGGTCGTAATCACGATAAAGCCGTATGTGATGAATTTGTATGGGGTAGTTTGCAAGATGTTGCTATTATTTCGGAAATACTAAAAAGACCAATTATTGTGTATTCTAGAGTTACAAATACTATAATCAAAGGAAAACGAAATCCTAATTATGGCAAATTTTTAAAATTAGACACTTTATTACCAGGTACCATATTTAAAGATAATAAATCATATACAACACATGACCCCATTTATTTGAAATTAACATTAAAAAAAGGATATGGTCATTTTGAAGCGATGGAAATAAAAAATACTACGTCTCTTAGGCCTACTTCAAGTAACGGTTCCACAAAAAGCTCATTTAAAAATACTCGAAAAAAAAAAGGTAAAAAAAAAACAAAATCCATTACAAAAAATGTATCTTCAACTTCATTAACTAAAAAAAAATCAAAAACAACAAGAACTACGCGTAAATATAAAAATACATCCTCTACTAATTCAGAAGATCGTGAATTAAAGGAAGCTATAAAAAGAAGCGAAATAGATTATTAATAATATATATAAAAATAATTTATCTATATATATTAAATTACATGGTTGATGGAACACATATATTATATACCAATAAAGATAATTATAAAAAACCATTAGTGAAAAAATCAAAATCTAGTAATAATATTATTTATTATTTATTTCCATG
>CESF01121942.1_pt1 | contig 11937 bp, 13 predicted proteins | sample 356331 | NCBI WGS metagenome assembly CESF01 (sample SAMEA2621779, study PRJEB7988) | marine metagenome | biome: marine biome (ENVO:00000447); feature: surface water layer (ENVO:00002042); material: "saline water (ENVO:00002010), including plankton (ENVO:xxxxxxxx)" | depth 5 m
TATTTCTCTTAAAGACATTTTGGTTGGTGATTTTTTTGTTTTTGATTTTTTTGTTTTTGATTTTCTAGTTTTTGATTTTCTAGTTTTTGATTTTTTTATTTGTTTATTTTTTTTTGTTTTTCTTTTTCTACATTTACCTTTTTTTGGGTTACAAATTTTATTTTTAGATGCACAAACTTCTTGTTGTATTCTAGAACAAGAACCTTTGATATTTCCCTCTAAATCTTCTAAAACATTATTCCAAGGGTCATGTCTAATTTTTAAATGTTCAAAAAGTTTTATAAACTGTGATTGCCAATTTCCTGGTCTAACACGAACTACATCACCCGTTATTCTATGTTTTTTTATTCTTAGTCTGCTTCTACCATTTTTTCCTATAACTGCAAAAATTTTATCTACAATCCCTCTTCTTTGCAAATCCATATTTTCTATTTTAAAAGGTATAGGTGCTAAATAATCTTTGTTTTTTTTTTCTTTTTCAACTTCCATAATAATATATTATGAGATTAAACTATATTTATGTAAAACTTTATTTATATTATTAATTAATTCAATTCTTTCTAAATTATAAGGTCTTATTTTTTTTAAACATTCTTCTAAAGATAACCATTTCATCTGGCTAACTTCACTTTTTTGAAAATTAGAATGTTGTTTAGGATTGTCAATATATGCTAAAAAATATTTATGTTTATATGATTTATAATTTGAACCAGTAAAAATTTCTTGAAAAGGTTTAATGTTATTTATCATGCATGGTTCTTTTCTTGAATAACCTGTTTCTTCTTCGAATTCTCGTAATGCACATAAAATATCATTTTCTTGATAATTTCTTCTACCTTTTGGAAATCCCCATTCTGGTTCTATCCAATTAGTTTTACTTTTTTTAATTAAATTTTCAAGATTAAATAATGTATCTGTGTGAACATCATAAACACCTTTTTTTAATTCATTCATTTTATCAGATGATGATTTTTCTTCTTGTCTATATTGTGTATGACTAAATTTGCCCCATAATTCATTCCATAATATAGAAAAACTTTTTGTTAATAATTTTTGTTTTTCATGAATAGTCATTTCATCAATTAAATTTTGTATATAAACTTTATCATATAAGTTGTATTTACCTCTTAAAAATTCTACATACCCTAAACTATCTTTTCTACATATCATTAAATATTTAATTATATCATATGATTTAGTTAATACAATAATACCTATGCTTGTAATTGGTTTAGAGCATTGATTATATGTATGTCCTTTTTTTCCACAATTATTGCAATAATGTGTTAATTCATAACTGTCACGAGATTTTATCATAATATATATGTTAAAATCGTTATGTTTTTATATCATTTCCTATATAATGGGTTTGAACCACAATGTTTGGCTTCCGCATTTAAAATTCACATTGCAAACTATGGCAATTACATATCCAAAGCACCCAAATGATGTGAGTATTAAAAAGTATTATGATTTTATTCAAAATCTACCAGTTTTTATTCCAATGAGCCCCATTGGTAATAATTTTTTAGAACTTTTAGACAAATATCCTGTAACACCGTATTTAAGTTCACGCATGTCGTTTATGAAATGGATACACTTTATATTTAATAAAATTAATATTCAATTAAAAAAAAAAGAAACAAATTTTTATGAAGATTTAGAAAATTATTATGAAGAATATAAACCAAAAGAAATGAAAAATAAAGAATTTTTAAAAACAAGAAAAAAATATATTGAAGGTGGAATTATTATAGTTTTAGTTTTAGGGGTTCTTTATTTTTATAGAAAATAAAGTTTAGGAAATTCGTTCGTTAAAATAAAAATATAGTAGAAATATATAATGGCTAGAAAAACACGTAAAAGATCACGTTCTAGAAGACGTAAAAGACAGAGAGGTGGTAATGCTGAACCTGCCCCTGATGCTGAGGAACAGGCTCCCGAGGTTGCTGCTGCTGGAGAAGCAGAAGTTGGTTCTCTTCTCGGAGGAAGACGTCGCAGAAGAAAAGGTAAGAAATCTAGAAAAACACGTAAAAAGAGAAGAACTCGCAAGAAGGGCAAAAAGAGAGGTCTTAATGGATTTTTCAAACTTATGTTGAATGCTAAAAAGAAGGGATTAGCTTCTTTTAAGTACAAAGGAAAAACCTACAAGGGAAGAAAACACAACCGTTTAGGTATGATCTACAAAAAGGCTTAAATTATATAAATTATATAAATTATATAAATTATAACTAAGTTTTGTATATATTATTAAGTTTTATATATATTATTAAATATATATGAAAATAAATTTTTTGATATTTGTTATTACCGCATTTTTAGTAGCAAATACGTATTATGATGGAAAATTTACTGAATATATAATGAAAGGAAAAAAATATTACAGAATGGCTACATTTGCATTTGTTGGTTTAAGTATTTATTTGTTTGTAAATAAAAATCCTAATGAAACAAAGAATTTAGTAAAACATGCAACAGATCTTATTAAATTTATGCCAGTAGATAATAATACAAGAGATATGTTAACTCCTTTATTTGATTTTACAAGTGCCAGAGAAAAAGTAAACCAATTAGGACAACAGTCTAATGTATCATATACTATTCGTCAACCACAGGGTTTTCAGTTTGCACAACCAAAAGTAAAAAGAAGTGTAAGTGAAACAAAAAAAAAGTATGTTGCTGCACAACAAGGATGGAAATGTAATATGTGTAATCAACAACTTACACATACATTTCAGGTTGATCATAAAATAGATTTACAATTTGGTGGTACAAATGATGTTTCTAATTTAGCAGCTTTATGTAATAATTGTCATGCTAATAAAACATCTATGAATAATTTGTAAATTTATTTAGTTTAAAGTTAGTGTTTTAATTATATTTTTGATTATATTTTTGATTAAGTTTTATAGATAATTATATTTTATTTAATGTTAATAAAATATAAATGAGTACAGTATTAAAAGGTGTTACATCTGCAATTGTTTATACTCCACTAGTTTTATTTATTTTAACTATACTTTTTATTATTGGTTATGGTATTTATCATTATCGTGAAGAAGGTTCTTTGCCAGATGGCTATGTAAGAACATTCGATATTATTAAGTATATTATTAGTACATTAATACTTGTTCCTTTAAAGTGGATAATTCAATTATTATGGTTTGTTTTTCCTATTTTCCCTAGTAAACGAGAAAATCTAGGTTATTCAAAATGGGGAGCATGGGATAGTTCAGCAAATAATAAACAATTTAGTTTAGTAATTGTCTTTTTTGCTTTATTTTCTTATGTAGTTTATTATATTGCTAATAATGGTTATCCTGAATGGCCTTATATTACAAGTAATAATGAAAAATTTTCATTTGCAGACTTTTCTTATATTTTAAATTATCTTTTGGTTGGTGTAGGATTTATTTGTTTAGCTTTATTTTTTACAAAGTTTTCAAAAAATTTATCACAAAGTTATCCATCTACAGGTAATAATTTAGATAAAGATAGTTGGTTATATAAACATTCCTCTAGATATTTATACATATTAATTGCGGTCGGTGTTGCTATGGGTATATTGGCTGCTTTTGCATTTTTAGTAAGTAAAAATATGTTATTTAACTATTCTGGTTCTGTTATGATAATGATAGGTGCTTTACTTTCTGGATTGTTTGTAGTTTATAAACAATTAACGGGTTCTATAAAATTTAAAAATATTTTATCGAAATATCCAATTATTAATGTTTTGTTTTATGCTGTTTTTATTATTCCTTGTATATTTTTTGATTTAGTTAAATTTTTATATAATGAGTTTAGACATACTCCAACAACAGTTTACTTTATTTTTGCATTTGAAGTTATATTAATTACATTATTAATTGTTGTTCCAATATTTACAAAATATTTATATACAACTACAAGAAATAAAGATGATAAGCAAATTATTATTAAAAATAAAATAAATGATGCAGAAAAATCATTAGAACAAATGAAACAAAGATTAAAATCTTTAAAAAAAAATTCTCATTCAGAAAAAGGTAAAAGAATTCCAGAAGATGGATGGAAAGAAATTAAAAGAAGAAATTTAAATAATCCTGCTAATAAAGAAGAATTAGTATTGTTTTTAATTAATTATGGTTATGTTACAAATGATATGTGTGATAATAATAATGAAATTAAAGACAAGGATGATTGCAAAGAGGCAATTAATGAAACTATAAGATTAATACAAGAAAATTCTGGAGAGATATTTGATTTAGAGCATAATATTAAAGAAACAGAAGCATATTTAGAAGAATTAAATAAAAAACGTTATCAAATTAAAAAAATACAAAAGGCAAAGATTTTATTAAGAGAACCTGTTTATTTAAAAAACAAAAAGTATTTAGGTAATCACCAAGAATTAAAATCAGATGGATATGATATTGAATATAATTATAATTATGGAATTAGTGCATGGTTTTTTATAAGGGCTCAGCCCCCCAACTATGGTGAACAATATAAAAAACATACAACTATTTTAGATTATGGAGGAAAACCAAATATATCATATAATGGATTAGATAATTCATTAAAAATAACAATGAATAACGGAAAAAACAAACAACCAGTAGTTTATAAAATAGATGAATTTCCATTACAAAGGTGGAATAATGTAGTAGTAAACTATGACGGAGGTATATTAGATATATTTATAAACTCTAAATTAGTGGCATCAATTAGAAATGTTTTACCTTACATGAGTTTAGATAATATAAGTGTAGGAGAAGATAATGGTATAGGAGGTGGTGTTTGTAATGTATTGTATTTCCCAAATGCAATGAGTAAAGAAAGAATTAATGCAAATTATATGTTTTTAAAAAATAATAATCCACCAGTTGTTTAGATAAATTTCTAACTTAATATTATATTATGAATTTTCAAACAATTCTTTTAGGAGTTATTGTTATTGTCATACTTTATCTTGTATGGAAATATGTTTTTTCAGATAATACCAATCAAAGTTTATCAATGGGAGGAAATGCAAAAATAAGAGATCCAATTAAGGCAAACACTCTTCCGGGAAATCCTGCTTCAGTGGATTTTACCTTTTCAGTATGGATATATGTTGATAATTGGCAATATCGATACAGTAAACCTAAAGTTATATTTAGGAGAGCAAATTCTAAAAGTAACACACTTTCTCCAAGTGTTTCTTTAGCACCTTCAACAAATGATTTAGATATTTCTTTAACAACATTTACAGATACATCAGCCACAGGCAATGTTGATAATTGGTCAGTACAAAATATCCCTATTCAAAAATGGTGTAGTATTATTATTGCTACAAATAATAGAACAGTTGATACTTATATTGATGGTAAATTAGTTAATACTCATGTATTAAGTGGAGTTCCTAAGATGGATAAAAACGCAGATATTGAATTAACTCCTGATGGAGGATTTTCAGGAGCAACATCTAAATTTAGATATTTCTCAAGAACAATTAGTCCTAGAGAAGCCTATGAAATTTATCGTGAAGGTCCAGGAGGTAATGCATTAACAGATTTACTTAATAAATATAAGTTGAAAATGTCATTTATGAAAGATAATGAAGAAATTACCGGTTTTGAAATCTAATTATATTATTTATAATATATAAGTATGTCTTACGGGAGTTTTGCAAGTAATTATAATAGTCCTTTGTCAGATTTAGGAGGAGCCGTTGCCGGAGCAAGAAATAAAGCAGGTGGCTTGTTCTCTAAATTTAGGAATAATAAAGTTGTTTCTGGAACAACCGACTTTTTGTATTCAAATACGCTTGTAGCAAAGGTTTGTTTCTTTATTTTAGTTTTAATTCTTTTTGTGTATGCATTAAGAATAGGTTCAATTATTTTAGGATATTTAAATTCATCTGAAAAAAATCCAATTTTGATTAATGGTTTAAAAAATGCAAAAAAGTTAGTGAAAGTTCATCAAGATCCTCGTGTAAAGGGTTCAAAACCAGTTATAAGATCAGTTAATGAAAGAGAAGGTTTAGAGTTTACATGGTCTGTCTGGTTATTTATTGATGATTTAGTATATAAAAATGGACAAAGAAAACATATTTTTCATAAGGGTTCTCCTGCTAATATTGGTGATAAAAAAAGTTTTGATGGTGTTAATGTAACTGATATGGCTTTCCCAAACAATGCTCCTGGATTATATATTCACGAGACCAAAAATGCATTGATTATTGTAATGAATACTTTTAATAATGTAATAGAAGAAGTAGAAATAGATGATATTCCATTAAATAAGTGGATTTTAGTTAATATGCGATGCAGAGGTAAACATATGGATACATACATTAATGGTACAATAGTAAATAGACATGAATTTAGGTCTGTTCCTAAACAAAACTATGGAGATGTTTTTGTTAATATGAATAGTGGATTTTCTGGTTTATTATCTAATTTAAGATATCATAGTTATGCTCTTTCTGGAATTGATATTGAAAATATGGTTAAGGCTGGACCTAATCTTAGAGCAGATGATAGTCTTAAAATTTTCCCTCCATATTTCTCACTTAAATGGTTTTTTTCTTCTTAAATAAAAAAAAATATTAAATATTAATAAATTAAATATTAATATTTAAATTATCTATATATGTATAAATGTCTGAAGCTTTATTAATATTAATGTGTTAAACGGCTCTGTGTATTATAGCCATAAATAAATCCAATAAATGTTGATATACTAAGTAATAATTTAAATGTTTCTTGACTAAGAATTCTTTTTGCTGTTTTTTCTAATTTTAATGTTGGTAATAACCATTTATCTGCACAATAATAAATAGGGATTGTTGTCATACCAAAAAATCCACTCCAGACTATACCATTCTCTAATTTTGCTTTATTAAATATACCTAAAACACTCATTATATTGATATAAATTATATTATTTTTATATCAATAATTATTTTAATTTTATATACAATAAATAATTATAATATACAAATTATTGTCTTAAATTGGGATTTACACAAATATCTTTTGTAGGAAATACCTTTCCAGATGCGCATGTATCTCCTCCTGTCATTTTAACACAAGTTCTGTATCCTCTATCATTACCTATGTAACAATATCCTGTTACTTTTTTTTGTTGAATATTACTTTCAGTACTATAATCTGGTTTTACTTCTTCTTCTTCTTTTTTTTTTGGTTTTTCAATCGCTTTTTTAAGAGATGATCTTTCCTCTACATTTTTTCCAATATCTGATACTGCTTGTCCTACACCTTCTCCTGCTTTTTCTGTAACATCAACTATTTTTTTTGCACCTTCTCCTGTATTATGAACTACATTTTTTGTTCCTTCTCCTGTTTTAAAAAGAACAATTCCAAAAAATTTTTGAAAAATATCAGTACCTTCATAATAGTAAAGATATGCATTATATGCTAAAAATGCAATAATTAATACTATTAATAAAATCATAACAATCATAACTCCATCATTTCTGGGTGAACCTATTGGTTCATTGCTAGGGCTAAATGTTTGTCCTATAGATTTAACACCAGAGAATTTTGATGCAATTGTTTCAGCAACAGTAGGTTTTTTTGATATTGTTCTTGAAATCTTTTCTGTAAATGAATTTTTAGTAGGATCTGGAGTAATAGGTTTCATAATGCTAGGCATTTTACTTTTAATACTCATATACAAAATATAAATATTAAATTTCAATAAATTTATATAAATTAATTAGAGAATTTTTACTATAAAGAACTATATGTGTTGTGATGAAAAATGTTGTTATATAGAGTGTTATCCAAAAAAAACATGTTGTCAAAATTGTAAAATATGTTGTCGGCAAATTAAAATAAAACGATATTTTTTACCATTTGTATTAGGACCAGGAGCATTAATATATGAAGGTTTTCAAAATTATGTTTATATACCTGTTTTTCTAGGAATTGCTGCTTTTTTTTTATTTTGGAATTTTCCATGGATAGTTTATTATACAGCATCAAAACCATTATATTATCAAGATCTTTTTATAGATGAAAAAAAGTTACCTAATTATGATGTAAATCCTAGATTAAAAAAGAAATTTCAAACAATATTAATATGGGTTTTAATTATTTCAAATAGTTTATTAGTTGCTGCACTAGGAGATTATTGGCTTTATAGAGCGGAAGGCATTAATGCTACATTTGAAATACTAGGAGTTACAGGTGGTATTATTAAAGTATTTCAAATTATAAATAATACTGTTAGCAGGATTATGCTAAAAATATTAAGAAAATTTATTAAAAAAGAAACAAAACGTATTAGACAATTAGAAATAGAAAAAATGAAGGAGTTGGTAAAATATAATTTTAAACTAAATATTCCAAGTGAAAAAAGTGCATTCAAATCTGAAGAAAAAATCAATCAAATAGAAATGGTAAAATTATCATCAGATACTAAACCTGCTAGGGGTCGTATACAAACCATTTAAAGTAGATTTTTGTGTAAAAATTTAAATAAATAATTAATTAAAACAAAAAGAGTTCCACCCCAAAGTGTATCCATAATAATAGTAGTTAATTTCCAATTTTTAAATATTGCTGCAGTTGTAAGATCAAAAACTCCATATACAAATATTCCTAAAAAGAACGATTCTTTATAATCTAGATTTTTATAAATTACGAAATAATATATTCCTAAAGAAAGTAAAATATAACAAGCGATTGTAGGAAACATATTAAGTTGCAAAGGAGAACCCTGAACTAATTTGACTTGACTATTAAAATAATCTTTTGATAAAGATAAGTAAACAAAATCTAAACTCAATAAAATAGAACTAGTTAATAAATATTCTTTAATCATTTAAATAATATTTATATTTAAAAAATTTGCTAAATAAATTAGCGACGTCTGCGTCTACGGGATCTGCGGCGTCTGCGAGTGCGCTTACGCATAGAGCAACCGGCACCGCCCTTGCGGGAACGGCGGCGTCTGCGGGTTCTTGATCTTCTTCTGCTTCTTCTAGCCATTATGTAATATAAAGAGAAAAAAACAAATTATAACTTTTAAATAAAATTATAACTTTTATGTTAAAAATTATAATTTAAAATATATTAGATTATTTACTCAGCGGCAAGCCATGCTGCTAAAGCCGTTGCTTCGGCTGTCTGGGCAGTGTTAAGAGCAATCTGTGCAGCGGTTACAAGACCAGCGGTACCTGTTCCAGCAGCAAGAGCTCTTTGTTCAATGCCTAAATCTATTTCACAGAATATTCTTGTAGAAACGCTATTAATGTAAACACGTGAGGCATCAATTTTAGTTTGAAGACCTGTGCTAACAGCATTCTTAGCATTGTAATCAAGGACTGCAGCATCACGGTCAGCCTTGCGCGCAGAAATATCAGCAGCAGTTGTGGCAGTGGCGAGGTCGTTTTGCGCAGTCTGCAAAACACCTGCAGCGTTTCCAGTCAAGGTATTTGCGGCAGTAAATGCAGTATCACCTGTTCCTGTACCGTTGAGTGTGTAGGCACCAGCGATATTAACTGCAGTAATTACACCTACAACGGGGGGGGTTAAAGTAGTTGTTACCCGTGCTGCAGCAGTACTACCAAACCATGCTTCGGCTCTGGCAAGAACGGTGATACTTGGAACATCTTCATTAGCTACACATGCTCCACAATCTTCAGTGGCGCGAGTTCTGCGTAAAAATCCTAATGACATACCAATACGAGGATATAAACCAGATTTCATATTTCCTCCGTTGTTAATAACTGAACCGGTTTGTCTGGATACAGTATAATCTCTTCCGTTTGAGCGAAAAGTAGTGGTTACTGTTTCTCCTTCAACAGCAGAAGGAGATGAACCGTGCATGGCTCTTTGACGTCTTTTATTTCCGGGATTACTCATTTATAATATACAATAATATTTTTTTTTTACCTAAAGTATTATAAAAACAATCATAAATTTAATATCTTAATTTCTGGGTATTATACCTTGTGTCATCAATGCATTCATTTTATCTAATTTTTTCACTGTTTTTTCTAAATTAGTATTTGTCATAGAATTATTAAATAAATAGTCTGTTTTGGGCCTAATTTCATTTTTTTTTATTTGTTTGTAAATAATATTTACTTTTTTTACAATATTATCCACTAAATTTGTATTTTCTATAATAGGTATTTTATTATTTACGGGCTCTGTTAATAAATGAATGGCAAAATATATCAAATATTTTCTTTTTTTTTTGATACCAGGTTTAAATTTTAAACAAAAAAGTTCTTGTAAATTCTTTATTAACTTAAGCATGCTATTATTCCTTAAGTTTGCTTCATAACACAAACAGTCCCATAATATCCAAACTATATCTGTTTGATACTTACTTTCAACTTCTATAACACGTCTAGCCGCACAATACTTTTTATTTTCTTTTTTTACTAAACTTTCAAAGTTAAATATCCATTCTACCCAGTAACATGCTGTTCTTGAATTCATTTTTTTTTTAGAAATATTCCATGCAAATTCATTAATAGCCACAAATAATTCTTTGGGGTCTTCTTCTTTAAACACTATTTTCGCATAGTTTATCGAGTCTGCTTTTAGTTTATGTGTAATTTTCATCATATTTAAATCTTCTTTTTGAATTTTTATATTTTCAATAGCATTTTTTTTATTTGAAGAACACAAAACGCAAATTATTTCTGCGAAAAGTTTTCTAATTTTATCACTATTTCTTATTTTTAAAATATTATCTTGATATCCACTATTTACAATATTTTTAAACTCTTCTACTCTTATTTTCAAATAATAAGGTAATTTAGGATTTCCCAAATGTATATATTTTGCCATAAATTCAAAAATGATATCCCATAAATCAATAAAATGTCCACTACATATAAATTCTGCACACCAATAACAAGATGGCTCTATTTTACTATTTATTAAATTATTTAACAATTCTTTTTTTGCATCATTTTTTTTAAATTTGGAAAAAGTAATACTTCTAAACTCTTTTATTAAGCGAACATCATTAATATCATTTTCATTCATTTATATTAATTTTTCATATAAAAAATATAATATTAATACATATAATGAAATCAATTAGTCGCATGTTAAAAAAAACCATGAAAAGTATTCTAAAAATTAATATTTGGATACGATTATTTATATTTTTAGGAGTATTATTTTTAATACTAAACTACATTAACTATAATCATCCTTTTCCTGAGGGATTTACACAAATGGAAAAATTTAAGGTAATGAAAAATGATAATTTATATGATGACTTTTATTGCAGTATATACGATGATTTAGTATTGGATGCTGGTAAAAATGAATATGAGGTTAGAGAACTAACACATATTTTAAAACCAGCAAAAAATAAAACTTTAGTAGATATGGGATGCGGTAAAGGACATCATGTAAACTTGTTTAAAAAAAAGGGATTTAATGCCAGTGGATTAGATAATTCTCAATCAATGGTTGAAAAAGCAAAAAAAAAATATCCTGATTTAGAATTTAAAAAAGGAGATGCACTAAATTCAATGAACTATAAACCATCTTCCATAGATGTTATTAGTTGCTTATATTTTACAATGTACTATATTGAAGATAAAAAAACTTTTATTGATAATTGTTACAATTGGCTTAAACCTGGTGGTCACATTGTATTACATTTAGTAAATCGTGATAAATTCGATCCAATTATAAATTCAGCAGATCCACTTCACATTGTTTCTGCTCAAAAATATGCAAAAAAACGTATTACAAATTCACTTGTAAAATTTAAAGATTTTCAATATAAAGCAAATTTTGAATTTGACAAACCAAATGATAAGGCCGAATTTGTAGAAACTTTTAAAGATGATAGTTCAGGAAATGTTAGAAAAAATGTACATACTTTGCACATGGAAACACAAAAGAAAATATTAGCAATGGCAAAACAAACAGGTTTTATTTTAAAAGGAAAAATAGATTTAGTTAAGGC
>CESF01017898.1_pt1 | contig 11925 bp, 11 predicted proteins | sample 356331 | NCBI WGS metagenome assembly CESF01 (sample SAMEA2621779, study PRJEB7988) | marine metagenome | biome: marine biome (ENVO:00000447); feature: surface water layer (ENVO:00002042); material: "saline water (ENVO:00002010), including plankton (ENVO:xxxxxxxx)" | depth 5 m
TAGTCTGTCTCTTGATGATGGACTGGGGATTTTTTTGCCTGTCACTTACAGAGCTAAGAAATACTATCTCCTTTTCATAAATAGCAGGCATAAAAAAAGGCCAAACCTTTCGGTTTAGCCTTTTTCAAACTTGAACTGCTTATTTTCCGAAGAAATTAAGCCGTTACCTTTAAATTATAAAGGTACGATGTTCTCAGCTTGTGGGCCTTTTTGACCTTGAGTTACAGTGAACTCAACTTTTTGGCCTTCAGCAAGAGTTTTAAAGCCAGTACCTTGAATAGCACGGAAGTGAGCGAAAACGTCAGGGCCGTTTTCTTGCTCGATAAAACCAAAGCCTTTAGATTCGTTGAACCACTTAACTGTACCAGTTGTAGTAGACATAATAGTATCCTGTAAATTCAGAAAAAAATTTGCGACTCTAATGAGTCATTATGGCTGAAGTGCTGCCAATAATTTATGAAAACAGGACGAGATACAGGATATCGAAACGGTGTACATAAAACTAAGACTAACTTTCAGACGTCTGTATACTAAGCTGATCTCAGCCATTGTCAACACTAATTATTTAAAATATCGCCTATATTTTAGCTATTTTAAATAATTAGTCGCGATTGATCAGAATATGCTTCAATCAGCCTAAAAACCTGACTATCCGCACAAGTATGTACCCGTTCCTACAGAGATTAATTCACCATTTTCATTTTTAAGTTCCATCCGCGTTACTGCTACTTTATTGCCAATTCGCAGCAATGTAGAACTGATGGTGAACTCCTTACCTTTGCCTGGCTGTAAGAAATCAACACGCATATCAATCGTGCCTAATTTTGACAAAGTTTTTGGGCGTTCTGACGTTGGCACCTTGTGTTCTTTTAGTCTTTGCCAAGCTGCAATCATTGCCATTGCACCGCCCGTTACATCAAGCGCTGTTGAAATCGCACCGCCATGAAGAATGCCCTGCAAGAAATTACCAATCAGGTCATCCTTCATTTGCATTTTAAATTCACAATAATCCTGACTAAGTTTTGTTGGGCGCAAACCTAAAACTTTATTAAAAGGGATTTGCTCAAGAAAATTAATCGCAATATTATATTCCGTACGGCTCATGCCTTCCGTTTCTACAATATTCGCGTCGTCGATCACCTGATCGCTCGAATGCTTATCTATATTCATCAGTATTTCCCCAACGGGTTGCAGCTATCGCCGCTTTTATTTTTATTATGTCGTTATCGCTGTTTGCGATTATACCAATCCAACACTGCTAATAATCTGGCTGAAACTTGCTTGCGTTTCCACTGCCCAGAAACAAATTTATTAGCCTCCATATAGGTTGGATAAGCATGGATAGTACCCAATACCTTGCTAAGACCCAAGTTATGTTTCATGCAAATGACAAAAATACTAATAAGGTCATCTGCTCTAGCACCCACAATCGTAGCGCCTAAAACTTTATCTTTACCCGGCACTGTTAACACACGAACAAAACCAGAAGCAGCATTATCAACAATGGCTCGGTCTAAATCATTCAACTCATATTGAGTGCTTTCATACGCTATATTCTGTTCCTTGGCTTCTTTTTCACTGATGCCCACCCGTGCAACTTCAGGACTGGTAAAGGTTGCCCAAGGAATCACTCTATAATCCGCTTTGAATCGTTTAAAGCGACCAAACAAGCTGTTCACAGATGCAAACCAAGCCTCATGCGCTGATACGTGAGTAAACTGATAACCACCAATTACATCACCGCAAGCGTAAACTGTTGGGCAATCACTTTGAAGGTATTCGTCAACATCTAAGAATCCATTTTTATCAGTTTTCAGACCTATATTCTCTAACCCTAAACTCTCGGTATTTCCTTCACGGCCAATCGCTAATAACAGAGCATCAAACTCAATCTCTTCACCGTTATCCAGCTTAGCCAAATAATGATCATTCACTCTTTCTAGCTGGCTAATTGCACACCCAGAAACATGATTTATCCCTTCCCCCACCAGCGTATCTGCAATCAATTTAGATACATCTTCATCTTCCCGCGGCATCAAGGATTGACCCTTATCCACAATACTCACTTGTGAACCTAAACGCGCAAAGGCTTGCCCGAGCTCACAACCAATCGGCCCTGCGCCTAATACCAATAAGCGCTTTGGCAATTCAGTAATCTGCCAAAGAGTATCAGACGTGTAATAAGCAACCTGATCTAAACCCGGAATCTTAGGAATACGAGGCCGCCCACCCGTAGCAATAATAATATTGGCCGCACTACGCACTTCAGAGCGTCCGTCCGCATGCTGAATCTCAACCTCCCAAGGTGAAATAATCTTGGCCTGTCCTGTCGCGCATGAAACCCCCATATCTTCGTATCGCTCGATAGAATCATGCGGTTCAATGGCTTTAATCGAATCATGCACATGAGCCATCACCTGTTTAAAGTCTATGCTAGCCGGCTCTCCAAATAACAGGCCCTGCTGGTGCCCTTTTTTATTTTCATGGACGATTTTGGCCGCGTGAATGATTGCTTTACTTGGCACACAGCCAGTATTCAGACAATCACCACCCATTTTGTGCTTTTCAATCAATGTCACTTTAGCCTTTACTGCTGATCCGATAATAGAACTCACCAAACCTGCTGCACCGCCACCGATTACAATAAGGTTATCGTCGAAATTCTTTGGCTTTGCTCGGCCATTACTGCGCTTCAGCAAGGATCTTTTTGCTTGGATTTTGCTCATAACAGCTCGAGCCACCCAAGGGAAAATAGCTAATAGAGCCAAAGCACCTAGCAAACCTGGAGTCATAACGCCCGCTAAAGAGAAGCCTTCGCCACTAACAATTAACTCTCCTAATTCAGCCCCGGCATTCACATAAACAGCCGTTCCTGCGAGCATGCCCACTTGGCTCACCCAATAGAAACGCCAAGCTGAAATCGGCATTAACCCCATTAATAAGTTAATGGCGAAAAAAGGTACAACGGGAATCAAACGTAAAGTAAATAAATAAAACGGGCCGTCTTTTTCAATGCCTGCATTAATGGTTTTTAGGTGATTAGAAAATTTATCTTGCACCCAATCTCGCAACAATAATCGAGACATAATAAAAGCCAGAGTTGCTCCAAGCGAACTCGCGAAGGAGACAATCAACAGCCCTTGGCTTAAACCAAATACTGCACCAGCAATTAAGGTCATAAGCGCCGCACCTGGAATAGAGAGAGCAGTCACCAAGACATAAATTGTGAAAAATAAGCCAGCGCTTTCTAGCGGATGGTTTTGATACAGTGCTTGATAGGTTTCTGGTAGCAGCCACTGATCGCCTGATAGATAAAAAATTGACACCAAACCAATTATTAGGCCCAGCAGTAATAATTTCTTCATGTTTTATCCTTATACTCGCTTCGGTAATACGACCAATGATGATTAATTAGTAACTTAGCCATTAGTAAGACAAATGAGTATTACGTTCACTTTTGTTTTGAGTGAATCAAATCTGTGCCAATTTTTACAATAAAATCTGTCATATATCAGCGATTTGATGAGCTTAGTCAGCTAGAATAGTGTTCATATCTTTGTCTTATTTTTATTATCTATAGATGACTACAAGATAGTTATCTATTTGGAGAATACCCTTGGCTTTTAATGATGCACAGCGCTTTTATCCAGAAACTCGTCTTCGCCGTAACCGTAAGGATGATTTCTCTAGACGTTTAATGCGTGAAACAACACTAACAACAGACGATTTAATTTACCCTATGTTTGTTTTAGAAGGTAAAGGTGAGCGTGAAGCGATTCCTTCCATGCCGGGCATTGAACGCTTATCTATCGATCTTTTAGTCGAGGAGTGCAAACATTTAGTTAAGTTAGGCATTCCGGCTGTAGCCTTGTTTCCTGTTACTCCTGCGAGTGCTAAAACCGAATTTGCAGAAGAAGCATACAACTCAGATGGTTTAGCTCAGCGTGCAGTTCGTGAGATTAAGGATGCTTGCCCACTATTAGGTGTTATTACTGATGTAGCCCTTGACCCTTTTACAATTCATGGCCAAGACGGCATTTTAGATGCTAGTGGCTATGTTTTAAATGATCGCACCGTTGACACTTTAGTTCGCCAAGCACTGTCTCATGCAGAAGCTGGTGCCGATGTTGTGGCTCCAAGCGACATGATGGATGGACGTATCGGTGAAATCCGCGGCATTTTAGAGAACGATGGTCATGTGAATACCCGCATTTTGGCTTACTCAGCCAAATATGCTTCTGCTTACTACGGCCCTTTCCGCGACGCAGTAGGCTCAGCAGCTAACCTTGGAAAGGCAGACAAGAAAAATTACCAGATGGATCCTGCTAATACGGATGAGGCCTTGCACGAAGTTGCAATGGATTTAGCTGAAGGTGCTGACATGGTAATGATTAAGCCAGGAATGCCCTATTTGGATATTGTTCACCGCATTAAACAAGAATTCGGAGTGCCTACATTTGTTTATCAAGTAAGTGGCGAATATGCCATGCACAAAGCAGCTGCTCAAAATGGTTGGCTAGATGATATTGCTGTGATGCACGAATCATTAACTTGCATAAAGCGCGCAGGCGCTAATGCTATTTTAACTTATTACGCCAAGCAGTTTGCGGAAGAGTTGAATAAATAATTTATAAAATACAAAAGTAAGGAATAATAATGTCAGCGACTGACGAACCAGTGATCGATCTCCAAAATCCGGAATATTATATCAACCGGGAATTGAGCCATTTGCAATTTAATATTCGCGTATTAGAACAAGCACTGGATGAGACTCACCCACTGTTAGAACGTTTATTTTTCCTTTGTATCTTCAGCAGCAATCTCGACGAATTCTTTGAAGTGCGCGTTGCTGGGTTAAAACAGCAACTCGCATTTGGTCGTGAAACAGCCGGTGCTGATGGCATACACGCAGAACAAGTACTGAAACAAATTCACGAAATCTGCACCAACACACTAGAGCGCCAATACGACATCCTTAACGATGTTATGTTTCCTGCCCTGGCCGAAGAAAACATCCGTTTTCTTCGTCGTGCAACCTGGACCGAAGGGCAACAAGCTTGGGTCAAAGATTTTTTTGATAATGAAATCTTACCAATTTGTAGTCCAATTGGACTCGACCCTTCGCATCCATTCCCTCGACTGGTAAACAAAAGCCTTAACTTTATTGTCAGCTTAGAGGGCAAAGATGCCTTCGGCCGCGAAACAGGTTTGGCTCTTATTCCTGCGCCACGCTCACTGCCACGAATCATTCGCCTGCCAGATGAGCTGTGTGAAGACGGTGACAACTTTGTATTCCTTTCCTCCATTATTCATCAATTTGCCGACGAACTATTTCCAGGCATGACGATTAAAGGCTGCTACCAGTTTCGTGTAACTCGAAATGCCGATTTAGAAATCGATCACGATGATACCGTTGACCTTGCTAGCGCACTTGAAGACGAACTGCATTCGCGTAATTTTGGTGAGGAAATGCGTCTAGAGGTCGCCGATAATTGCCCTACTGAGCTTGTTCAATTTCTTCTTACCAAATTCGCTCTCACAGAAAGTGATCTTTATCAGGTAAACGGTCCGGTAAATCTTGGACGAATGATGGAAGTCGTTGGTCAAATCAATCGCCCAGACCTACGCTACCCTCCTTTTACACCAGGTCTACCAAAACACCTGAGCTTTAAAAAGAGTATCTTCGAAGCAATTCGCGAAAAAGATACCCTGTTAATGCATCCGTTCGAGTCATTTACACCGGTTGTCGACATGCTGCGTGAAGCCGCTAAAGACCCGTCGGTATTGGCGATAAAACAAACTTTGTACCGTACAGGTGCAAAATCTGAAATCGTTAATGCATTGGTAGATGCTGCGCGTAGCGGTAAAGAAGTAACTGTTGTTATTGAACTACGAGCGCGTTTTGACGAAGAGGAAAACCTTTATCTTGCAAACCGCTTACAGGAAGCTGGCGCAGTCGTTGTTTATGGTGTTGTTGGCTATAAAACTCACGCCAAAATGATGCTAATTGTGCGCAAAGAACAAAATAAGCTAAGCCGCTACGTTCACTTGGGTACAGGCAACTACCATGCTGGTAATGCTAGAGTTTATACCGATTATAGCTTCTTAACTGCTGATGACTCGATTGGCGAAGACGTACATAAAGTGTTCCAACAGCTTACGGGAATGGGCAAAGCGCTGCGTATTAAGAAGCTCTTCCATGCGCCATTTACTTTACATAAGAAATTACTTGAACTGATTGATCGTGAACGCGTAAACGCTGAAGAAGGTAAGCCTGCTTACATTCGTGTGAAAGCTAACGGTTTAACCGAAAGTAAAATCATTCGTGCACTCTATAAGGCTTCTCAAGCGGGTGTACAAATTGATCTAATTATTCGCGGCATGTGTTGCTTACGCCCTGGAATCCCAGGCGTATCAGAAAACATTCGAGTACGCTCTATTGTCGGTCGCTTTTTGGAACATACTCGTGTTTATTCGTTCTGCAATAACGGCAATGATGAGTTCTACGCAGCTAGCGCTGATTGGATGGAACGTAATCTACTGAATCGTGTTGAGGCCTGCTTCCCAATTGAAGGTAATAAACTTCGCGCTCGCATGAAAGAAGAGTTTGAATGCTATCTTGCAGATAATAGCCAAGCTTGGGATTTAGACAGTGACGGCAATTATATTTTGGCACATCCTGAAAAGAATGAAGAAACGGGTGAACTCGAAATTATTCGCGCACAGCAGATATTATTAGAAAACCTAGCAGCGGCTCAATAGGCCCTGCTAGTTCATCTTTTAATTAAGCTTCTTCTGCCACAATGAGTTCTAAGCCTGCTGCATTCAGATAATCTGATTCAACGATCAAATCATCATGAGTCAGCGGGTGTTGTTTAAACCAGCCTTTAGGGAAAATAAGGGTCAATGAAGAGCTTCTTCCTTGGCATTCTATTTCTGGTAACTTAACGGCTCCTCGACTGTGATTAAGGACCGCTGAAAGACGCAGTAACATACACAAATAACGCACCTGCTGTCGTACTGTGATACTTAATTCATCGATTCCCGCCAATGGGAATTTGCGACGGTGCCCTTTCAGTAATACCGCCAGAAGCTCTTGACCTTGGCGAGTAAAACCAGCCATATCACTGTGTTGTACAAGATAAGCACCATGCTTCTGGAATTGGTGGTGAGTAATACTCAAGCCAATTTCATGTAATTCAGCTGCCCACAATAACCAGTTTCGTGCCATGCTCGGCAGCTTCCAGTCTTTCTCTACTTGATTCAACATTTGAAGTGCACAAGCTCTTACACGGTCCGCTTGAGCTTTATTAACATGAAACCTTTCCTGCATCGAATTAACCGTTCGCTGACGAACATCTTCATGCTGAGAACGACCAATCAAGTCCCATAGAGCACCTTCTCTCAAAGCACTATCGCAATAGTCCATCTTCTTAATTTTGAAGGTATCAAAAATACCTTTCAAAATAGCAACGCCAGCAATGAATACCTTTTGACGTAACGGTTTAAAGTTTGGAAGTTCAATCTCTTCGATAGATTTATGAGAACTCAACCACTCACAAAGCTTATTTAAGCCTTCTAAAGTAATACCTTGTTCACTCCAACCTTTCGCAATTAAGATTTGCTCAGTCGCACGAATAGTCCCAGAAGAACCAATTACCTCACTCCAACCAATTCCCTTATAGGCTTGCTGAATTTCCAATAATTCACGGCGAGCACGAGCAACTGCGCGATGGAAATTCAATTCTGTGATTTTTCCTTCCGGAAAGAACTGGCGCGTATAAGACACACAGCCCATAAAAAGGCTTTCAAGCACCTTGGTTTCAAAACGTTCACCGATAATAAATTCAGTACTACCTCCGCCAATATCAATAACCAAGCGATTCCCTTCATCATCAGCCAAAGCATGACTTACCCCAAGGTAAATTAAGCGCGCTTCTTCTCGACCCGCGATCAATTCAATCTGAAAGCCTAAGATCTCTTCCGCGCGACTAATAAACTCATTACGATTACGTGCAACTCGTAATGCGTTAGTCGCCACTACGCTGACCGCTTCTGGCTTAAAGCCCTGTAAGTGCTTAGCAAAGCCTCTCAAGCACTCCAAGCCTCGCTGCATGGACTCTTCACTTAAATAATTTCGCTCGTTCAAACCTGCCGCAAGCTGCACCTTCTCGCCACGCTTCTCGACCGTGCGTAATTCTCCTTGCAGTTGTTTAGCGATAATCATATGAAAGCTGTTCGAACCTAGATCGATAGCAGCAATACGATTGGACTCTTGTTCATTAACCTGTTGATTAACGTCTGACATAGTTGAATTCTTACCCGAAGGCCTTATGTAACAATATTCTTTTCATCATACGTGATTGTGACAATGTTACGGAATAGCTGTTTTATGCTAGTTCTGCACTTTTTGACTTGCGTCCTTTAAAAGGCCCCGTACAATGCACACTTTTATAATTATTGATAACCAAATTCCGGAGATAATCCATGAGTGATAATATCCTAACCGTTTCTGACGATTCTTTTGATGCTGACGTTCTAGGTTCTGATCTACCTGTATTGGTTGATTTCTGGGCAGAATGGTGTGGCCCTTGTAAAATGATCGCTCCTGTTCTTGAAGAGATCGCAGAAGAATTCGCTGGAAAGATCGTTGTTGCTAAATTAAACATCGACCAAAACGAAGAAACTGCACCTAAGTTTGGTATCCGTAGCATCCCAACGCTAATGATCTTCAAAGGCGGAAATGCTGAAGCAACTAAAGTTGGCGCTTTAAGCAAGTCTGAGTTAGTAGCTTTCATCGAACAAAGCATCTAAATAAGACAACAGTGAGTGCTAAACTCACTGTGAATAGAGATAAAGCATGTCAATTCGTGCTTTATCTCCGTCTTCCCCTAGACAGCTTATAGCAAAACGTCTATATTTAAGTTGTTCAATATTTAGTCTTAACGGACATTCCCCTGATGTGTGCCTACCTCTTAGGTATATATTTTATTCTTTAAATAAGCATTAAACTTCTTATCCTATCTATGAATCTTACCGAATTAAAGCAAAAATCCGTTCCAGAACTACTGGAAATCGCCAAGGAAATGGGCATCGAGCACGTAAGCCGTTCTCGTAAACAAGACATTATTTTCGCCGTCTTGAAAAAACACGCCAAAAGTGGCGAAGACATCTACGGCGATGGCATTTTAGAAATTCTACAAGACGGCTTCGGCTTCTTACGTAGCGCAACTTCCTCCTATCTGGCTGGCCCAGATGACATCTATGTATCACCAAGTCAGATCCGTCGCTTTAATTTGCGTAAGGGTGATACGGTTGCGGGTAAGATTCGTCCGCCAAAAGAAGGTGAACGTTACTTTGCTATGTTGAAGGTCAATGAGATCAACAACGACAAGCCAGAGAACGTTAAAAACAAGACGCTTTTCGAGAACCTAACACCATTGTTCCCAGATGAAGCATTGGTATTGGAAGTCGGTAACGGCTCTGCTGATGATTTATCATCTCGTGTAATCGATCTAATTGCTCCTATCGGTAAAGGTCAGCGTGGTTTAATCGTTGCCCCACCTAAAGCCGGTAAGACCATGTTGCTACAAAGCATGGCCCAAGCAATTTCTCGCAACAATCCAGAATGTGAATTGATTGTATTACTAATCGATGAACGTCCTGAAGAAGTAACTGAAATGACTCGCTCAGTTCGTGGTGAAGTGGTTGCTTCTACTTTCGATGAGCCACCATCCCGTCACGTTCAGGTAGCCGAAATGGTTATCGAAAAAGCCAAGCGCTTAGTTGAGCATAAGCGTGACGTTGTGATTCTTTTAGACTCCATTACTCGTCTAGCACGTGCTTACAACACCGTTATCCCTTCCTCTGGTAAGGTACTAACTGGTGGTGTTGATGCTCACGCACTAGAAAAGCCAAAGCGTTTCTTTGGTGCTGCTCGTAATATCGAAGAAGGCGGTTCTTTAACTATTATCGCTACGGCTCTTGTAGATACTGGTTCTAAAATGGACGAAGTGATCTACGAAGAGTTTAAAGGAACAGGTAACCAAGAATTGCACCTTGATCGTAAAGTGGCTGAGAAGCGCATTTACCCAGCGATCAACGTACGTCGCTCTGGTACTCGTCGTGAAGACTTGCTGATGTCTGAATCTGATCTGCAGCGCCTATGGATCTTGCGTCGTCTACTTGCAGAAATGGAAGATGTGCCTGCAATTGAATTCTTATTAGATAAGCTACGTCAAAGCGAGTCTAATAACGAGTTTTTCGACTCTATGCGCGGTGGTAAAACGACTAAAGCTAAGAAATAGTCGCGTTACTCCCAGCTTGGCGCTTTTAACTAAAAGCGCCAGACACAAAAAAGCCGCTCATCATTTTATGACAGCGGCTTTTTTGTGTCTATTGTTTAACTAGCGGCACTCCCACATACTTAAATGCTCAAAAATAAAATCTTCAATATCTTTATAAGTGGCAATATTATCTTTGTGTACACTATAGCGAAGGTTCATATCCTCTAGCTCTATTGTTCTAAAGCAATCGTAAGATGTTTTAGAATTCCCTGAGCAATATCCCCAGTAAAGATATCTATCCTGATCCTTGGTATAAAGAGTAAAGTCGTACGGCTCTATTACTTTAGAAATATACAAACTTTTTTCATCAATGAACTTCTCTAAATTTTCAACATCGGAACGTCGCTCCAATTTCCTTTGTGGTTGAAAATTTACAGGAAGAGAAAGGTTTATTTGAGAACCACTTGCAATGAAGCCTAGAGTTTTAAAAGAAGGAATATGGTTCGCTACATAAGGTCCTGGAAAATACAATATCGGCGCATTCGATATATCATTATCAAACGCACTGTCGCCATTGTTCGAAGTAATAAAGCTTGCTTCCGAAAGAAACTCATTAGGAAAACATCGCCCTTGCCACTTAATGTCTTGGGCTGTTTTATTACAGCCTAATAGCACTAATGCGCAAAGAAAAAATATTGCCGCTTTCATTGTATACTTCCTTAATAACCCGTCGCTGTATCACAATCATGGCAATATAAATCACCATACAAGCTAAACTCCATCTCATCTGGCACCGAGTCTAACCAAGTTCCGCCATAAAAATGACCCGGTATATTAAATTCTTTAAAGGCAGCTTTATGATAATCAGCCATTTGCCTTAAGCTTAACTTGCCGGGAATTTCACCAATTTTATTCACAAAGTCATCCATCACGAATCGAATATGAAAGCGTGCAACTCGCTTACCTACGTCCTTTATTTTTTCTCTCATTTCTTTCATATTTCCGCGAAAGCCACCTTTGTTCAACCCCACGGCTAAATTAACCACTGTAGATCGAGCCATAAACTCCCAATAAGCAAATCCTTGATAATTCCAAAAACTGGAGTCACCCTTCACTATTTCTAGCTTCAGTTTTTCGGTATCGGATACCCAAAGCGCATAGCCGATTCGTGCAACAGGATCTTTTTTATCGAGACGGCTTTTCCAAAATGCTTCTAAATTACCATCTGCCTGAAAAATTCGTTCTTGAGAGGAGATTGCTAGCGATGTATTTGAGCTCATAATTAATCCATTAATTTATCTATAAATACCCATAAAAATACACTTGAAACTTCTGTGCTCATCATACCCCTGCAAGTTCCGGCAATATATGAAGGCCGATGTGCTAGAGATGATAAATAAGAATATATTATTACTAACTTTCCAAAAAACATGTATTTTGGCAATCGCATTAACTGAAACTTTTTAAGTAAAACGCCAGACACAAAAAAGCCGCTCATCATTTTATGACAGCGGCTTTTTTGTGTCTGGTAGATAGGTTATTTCTAATCAAATCTACCAAATTAGACAATGCCAGGGTGCTGAGACTGTCTCTATGCGAAGTTAAGCTGCTTCTGCCTCCATGGCGTCACGAACTTTCT
>CESF01085133.1_pt1 | contig 11921 bp, 6 predicted proteins | sample 356331 | NCBI WGS metagenome assembly CESF01 (sample SAMEA2621779, study PRJEB7988) | marine metagenome | biome: marine biome (ENVO:00000447); feature: surface water layer (ENVO:00002042); material: "saline water (ENVO:00002010), including plankton (ENVO:xxxxxxxx)" | depth 5 m
GACACAAAAAAACTTCAGAAACCCGGTATCTTTTCTATGAAAGATGCCCCAAGCCTCTTTAATGCCCTCCAACCTATAAACATCAGCAGCATGAAACTCCTCCTCGCACTCCTCCCCTGGTTCTTAACGCTTCAAGCTCAAAGCTCAACCACACCTCTGTTCAACGATGGAACAGACACCCCCCTTCTCACTTTTCGAATCCCTACCACCGAGGAAAAAACTCTTTCATCGATCGATTTTTCCGGAAGCAAGCACTTAAAAGATATTGCCAAAATCTCTCTTAGCCATCACCGCAAATCCGGGAATCGCTTGTTCGCCGCGAGCCAAACCATCACCAATAATTTCACTCTAAAGGGCTCCCTCGACTTACCGCGCGGGAACCATCTCTTCGAGCTTATCATTTCTCTTAAACCAGGAGCCAAACTCCTCCACAAGATCTCACTCGCCCCCGTCAAATATACCTTTTCAGACGGAACCAATCAAAAAATCGACCGCATTTTATCTCATCCTCAACGCCTCGCCTTCCCCATCCATAAACGCGGTAATTACAACTGTCACACCTTCCGCATTCCCGGCATTGCCCGTGCCAAAAACGGCAACCTCCTAGCAGTCGCCGACATGCGTTACAATTCCCGCCGGGATCTCCAAGGCCACATGGACATTGGACTTCGCATATCGCAAGACGGCGGACAAACTTGGTCTCCTCCCGCACCCATTATGGACATGGCTGAACACGGAGGAAAACCCCAAGACCAAAACGGCTGCTCCGATCCCTGTATCCTCGTCGATGACGAAACTGGTGAAATTTTCGTTGCAGCATGCTGGACCCACGGAAAACCCGGTACACACCAATGGCGAGGAAACGGCTCTGAACCCGGCTTCGATATTCATAAATCCACTCAATTCCTGGTCGTCAGATCCACCGATCACGGAGCCACGTGGTCTCAGCCTGAAAACTGGACAAAGAAACTCAAAAACCCCGCCTGGCATCTCTTCGCTCCCGCTCCAGGGAATGGCATCACTATGAAAGACGGCACCCTCGTGATGCCCACCCAAGGTCGCGATGCCAAAGGCCTACCCTTTTCCAATATCATTTGGTCCAAGGATCACGGAAAAACCTGGCACGTCTCTAGCCATGCTCGGGACAATACTACGGAATGCGCAGTCGCAGAACTCTCGGATGGCTCGCTCCTCCTCAACATGCGCGACAATCGAAACCGCGCCGACAAGTCGGAAACTAACGGTCGTGCAATCGCCCAGACCAAGGATCTCGGCAAGAGTTGGCTCACTCACTCCACAGACCACTCCGCGCTGCCCGAACCAGTTTGTATGGCTTCCCTCATCGCCGATCCATACCGAAATGGAACTCTCTACTTTTCCAATCCCAACAACAAAAGATCCCGCTCACACATGACCCTTCGTCGCTCCACCGACGACGGTAAAACATGGTCCTCCCAAATCCTCCTCGACACAAAAGGCGGGGCTTATTCCTCCCTCGTCATGATCGACGAAAACCATCTCGGAATCCTCTATGAATCTTCCGTCGCTGACATGATTTTTCAAAAGATCTCCATTTCAGAATTCAATGAAGAGACTTCCGATGAACCACTCATCCAATCTCTATTTCAGGGTGAACGCTTTCCCAACATTGTTGTCTCTAAGAAAGGAACTCTGATCGCCACGTGGGGGAATAAACACATCCGCGCGCGCCGCTCCACCGATGGTGGCACGACCTGGGGCCCCGAGATTACAATCGCAAATCCTGGCTTCCAAGGTGGCGGCACAACGGTCGACGAGACCACTGGTGATATTCTCGCCTTCGTTGAAGAAGGACACCCACCTGCCAAAATATTTATTTACCGCAGTAGTGACGACGGACTCACCTGGAAGAAAGAAATCCCTACAATACGACCAGACGCCAACGGTCACCAGCCGTCCATGCACATGAACGAGCACGGCACGACCCTCCGTTATGGAAAGCACAAAGGCCGACTCATACGCCCCACCCGATATTACGCCGGAAAAAATGACAGCGAAAAATGGCCCGAGCACTACACGAACGCAATCTATTCCGACGATCACGGTAAAACTTGGCAAACTTCTGAACCCTTTCCAGAAAACGGCACCGGAGAAGCATGTCTCGTAGAACTCTCCGACGGTTCACTTTACTACAACTCAAGAGTCCACTGGCAGAAGCGACCAAGAAACACCCGTCGCCGCGAAGCCCGATCCACCGACGGTGGACACACTTGGAAAGATTTCCGTATTATCGACATCCTTCCCGATGGACACCAACATCGCTCCTATGGTTGTATGGGAGGCCTCGTCCGTCTTCCTGTCGACGGTCAAGACATTCTCATTTTTAGCAATATTGACACTCCCAAAGCGACCCGCGAACAAGGCACCGTCTGGGCAAGTTTTGATGGTGGTAAAACGTGGCCCGTCAAACGCCTCATCCTCCCTGGGCCCAGCGGCTATTCCGCCCTCAATGCCGGCCGGCCCGGCACCCCTTCTGAGGGTTACATTTACCTCCATGCCGAGAAAAATAATGGTTCTCGCGTGGCCCGCTTTACCCTCGATTGGCTTAAAAAAGGAACCCCAACCGGGGACGGCACCATTCCTATTGAGTCAAAATAATACTCTTTTCCTCTTGAGAGAACGTCAAAGCCCTCTGCTTTTCAGCCCCCCAAAACTTGGGCATCGCTCAGAAAAGTCACCTTATCCTTCAAGCATTTTCCAGCAATACCATTGCATACGGGGAAGATGAAAGGGGCCTTTATAATGACTCCCTTTGAGGGTCGATGATATTCTACCATCCCGGTGAAGGTAACCAAACCACTCACCGTGTTCCTCATCGTGAAATGTTTTATGGGCATACTCGTGAATCATTCGATGCCACCCAGCATACTTCTCATTACCTGTCAGCTGATAGGCCAATAAAGTAGCAATAATAGCCTCACACTGGGGCCACCAGAACTTCATGTCATGCCAGTATTCTTGCACGGGTTTATCGTAAACGTCTTTTAGGTAGGTAATGCCGCTATATTCTTCATCCCATCCCCTCTTCCACATGTAATCGAGCATTCGACACCCAAGGCCCACCAGCTCTGAATCGCCTCCCCTACGCTTTGCTTCATCCAAAATGAACCACGCTCCCTCGATCGCATGGCCTGGATTCAAAGTTCGCGCATCAATATGATCGACCACTTCCCCATCAACTCCAATCTGCTCCATAACACACTTGATGTCATCCTTAACGAATCCACGGATTTCCTCAATAAGCCCATCAATTTTACGCTCCGCCAGTTCGTCTCCACCGTTCGCCACCAAAACCTGCGCCACCTGCAAAAAAATCATCGGAACTCCGATCCCCTTAACCTTTCTCTCGTCGGTCCACTTTGGCTCACCTGCCGAAGCTGTTCCGTCCACGTAATCCATGCACTTTGCAAATAGTTTTCGGGCTTCTTCGAGCCACATCTCGTTCTCCGATGCTTTTCCATAAGCCGCGAAAGCCATGACCGCAAAAGCTTCGGAATAGAAATACCTTCTCTTCCGTAAGGGCTTCCCTTCTCGAGTTACCAAAAAGAACATCTGTCCATCCTCGTCAAAACAATGAGCCTTCAAGAACTCAACCCCACTCTTCGCTGCCGATAGCCACTCTTCCTTCTTCTCGACCGTATTGCATAAGGTCGCCAGCATCCACGCAAACCGTCCTTGTAACCAAACCGATTTATCGTCGTCGATCAAACTTCCGTCCCGATCACGCATTGACAGATATCCCCCGAATTCTTCATCGACAATTCCGGGCATCCAAAACGGCAGGGTATCCTCAAGCAAACTCGCCCGATAAAAATCCCGTAAAGCCTCTAGCTCTTGCTTCGAATATCCACTCACTACTTTTTCTGCGTCCAAATCGTCAAACCTCTCACGTTCTCATCACTCGCCCGCAACCAAAACCCCAAAACACCGCCCGTTCCCAAGGTTGTTAAAAATCCCACCGCGCCATAAAGTAGAGGCATCAGATCGATAACACCTGCTTCATTGAGGAAGTAAGTCACAGTCACGGTCAACACCCCACAAATTAAGGCCACCAAGCCAGCCAGCCCATTCGGCCGTCTCGAAAAAATCCCAAGCGCGAACAAACCACCCAGTGGCCCCAGAGCAAATCCGATGAAACGATTAAACAGCATAAAGACCCCATCCATCCCCATTTTTGCCAAGACACACGATATCCCGATCCCTACGACACCAAGAATAACCACGACCCATTTCGCTACGCCCAGCCTCTGATCATCCAAGCTCTCCGGCTTTAACAAACGCCCATAAACATCGGTCACAAAAGCTGTCGCAACCGAATTCAAGGAACTCGAAATCGTCGACTGAGCAGCTGCGAACACTCCGGCAATAATCAGACCCGCTACCCCAACCGGTAGGTTTTGCATAATAAAGAAAGGCAGCACGCTGTCCTTGGCCGGAAGTGTGGGATCCATCAACTCGGGGTTTTCTTGATAGAAAACAAACAAGGCTGTCCCCAATCCAAAGAAGATCGCCGACCCCACGAGCACCATCACGATATTCATCCAGAGCGATTTTGCCGCCTCTTTTTCAGAGGAAGTCGTAACGTATCGCTGCACGACATCTTGCCCCGAAGTGTAAGAGGGCAAATTGGCCAACATAAAGGCCACGAACAAGACAAAACCCGACGTCGATTCCTTCCCGATTGAAATATCGTGAAAGCTCCAGCTCGCCGTGATTCCCTTCCCTTGTTCACTCATCGCTGAACCAATAGCGCCTAATCCCCCATCGACCTGCGACACGATCAATCCAAAGCACAACAAAGCGCCTCCAATCAAGACAAGCGCCTGAATCGCATCAGTCCAAACCACTGCTTCAATCCCACCCATCACGGTATAAATTACACACAAGATTCCAATCACTGTAATCGCCGTAAAAACGTTAATATCAGTGACACTCGAAAGCGCAAGAGCCGGGAGATAGAGCACTATTGCCACCCGCCCGATGTGAAACAACATAAAGGTCACACTCCCGATCACCCGGGTAGCGACATTGAAGCGCTTTTCCAAATATTCATAGGCCGTCGTGATATTGAGCCGTCGGTAGAACGGCAGGTAAAACATCACCACCAAAGGCACGATGATCAAAATAGGCCACTGCCCGATATAGCCATTCCAGTCCTTCGCATATGCCACTCCCGGCACCGCCATGAAAGTGATGGCCGAAAGCATCGTCGCAAAGATCGATAGCCCGGCAACCCAGAATGGAACCTTCTGACCACCCCGAAAGTAGGCCTCAGTCGAAGAAGCCGACTCCTTTTTCATAAACCAAAATCCAATCGCTACCATTCCCAGAAGATAAACCGCAACCACGATCCAATTCAGCAACCCAAAGCTGAGCTTCGTTTCTCCTATCTCAGCTATCAAGACTTGGGGAGATCTCACTCCAGGCTTAATCTCACCCGTCGGAATGATGACCTTGTCATCCCAGAAAACCACCGGAGTTGTGACTGGGGCAAAGGTCCCAGCAAGCGGCAGCCTCCCCACCTCAGTCCATTGATCTGTCACTATATTATAGGAAAGAATCGACGCCGGAAACCCCGGATGCTCCATCCCCTGACCGTTTATTTCTGGTCGTGCTGCCACTTGATCTTTCCAAAACTCAACCGGCACGCCACCCAACATCAGCAAGGAACTTGCGCCTAGCGGCACAGCCATCGATGGCGCCGCCGATTTAGCCTCGGGAAGGTCAGCCAACCTTCTCCACGTTCCTAACGATAAATTTAACTCCCAGCAATCCTTCAAAAAATCTAATCCAAAGATTCGATTTATGTCTTTTTCCTCTGACTCCGCAAAATCTCTCCCCCCAAACAGGTAGAGCTTCCCTCCCTTAACTCCCGCAACAGGATACATTCGACCACGCGCGTCTTCTGGCCAGCCTAGCGATTCCCATCTTACTGTTGTTAGATTAGGCCTCACCAGTTTGAAGATCTCCCGATGAGTTTTCTCTCCATCCCCACCTGATCCCACTAAAATTTCTCCATCGACCACTGCCGCAACTCCTTCGGCTATTGCGCGAGGAAGATTTCCGATTCTGTTAATCTTCACCTTTCCCAAAGCCATTGAAAGCTCCAGAACTTCCGCTCGAGAAGCCGCTTCATTCTTTCCTCCCATGAACAAACATTTCCCACTCTTCAAACTCACCGACATCCCATAACCAACTTTAATTGGTAATTTGACAGCAGCAGTTCGCCACTCGCTATCCTCCTTCAAAGGTAAGATGTAAATCCCGTCGTAATAAAATTTCTTCCCATCTTCCCATGGTCTTCCATCTGGAAAATTTGCCCCACCAGCCACAACCAAAAAATCTTCTTCACCCTCGCTTACCACCCCTGAAAACACCCCCGCAAATCCCTCCCGGTCTGGGAGATCAGGCAATCGATCCCATTCAAGCGCCCCTCCAAGGGCTATTCCAAGAATCGAGAAAGCAAAAAAAAGCCTCATGACATTTCTACGCTAAGATCTTCGTCGATCCATTCAAACCATCCCATTTCATCAAGACGCTTCCTCAAGGCTATGATTTGATCTGGACTCGCCGGATCAATCGGCCTTCTCACAGGACCACAATCAATCCCCACCATTTGCATCATCACTTTCAAGGACGATCTTCCACATGTTTCAAACATCGCCGTGATCATTTCAAGAGCACGCTTCTGCCACACTTGCGCTCCTTTGAAATCTCCCACGCTCAGGTACTTCCTTACATTATCATAAATTGGGGCAGCATAATTATAGGTGCTTCCCACAGCTGCCTGATACCCTTGAGCAACCGACATGAGGTAAGCTTCATCTGATCCAGAGAGAAACTCCAAACCCGGCGCTACGCTCTCAAGCAAAGGAAGATTATGGAGACTCGCACCATCAGAATACTTAATCCCACAAAATGTAGGCAATCGATCCATCGATATCTTAGTCAGCTTTACTGGATCAAGATTCACACCAGAAAGGAAAGGGATATGATAATAATAGAAAGGTGTTTTGGAAGCCGCTTCCACAATTGGCAAAAGACCTTCAACCAGCTCTGCTTCACCACTCACCTTAAAATAACCTGTTGGGGTTGCCGACACTGCGTCAGCTCCAATCGATTGAGCATGCCCTGCCAAATCGGCTGACGCTTTCAAACTGTTATGCCCCACCTGCACGAAGGACTTCATCCGCCCCTTGGCAGCAAAAACATAGGCCTCAGCGACTTCACGTCGCTCCTCGTCAGTCAACGACATCCCTTCTCCAGTGCTGCCAGCAATATAGATCCCAGTGATCCCTTTCGATACGAGATAATCCACAACTTTCGGAACAACTCCCAAATTTAAATCGCCGTTTCCATTCATTGGCGTCACCACAGCGGCAACTAATCCCCTCATTCTTAACGGTTCCATCTTTGTGAGCATACATAATATTTCCTCCCCACTCAAAAACCAAAAACAAAAACCTTGGTTTGCTCACCCACCAGCCACCACAAGTGCCAAAAGCTGACTCTTTTCTTTTGAAAGAAAACCAAACCAAAAAAGAGGTGTTAGATCCACCTAAATCATAATAATCATTGCAATCGAAACGACAAGAAGTGCCATTAAAATCACAATTCGCCTTTTCAGCGAAAATATATTACGGCAGGTGGGGCAAATCACTTTTTCTTTACCTGAGACCCAGCGCTCTAGTCGATCGGGAGACACTTCAGAACCATGGACAAAATTTCCACACTTCTCACAATAATCTTTGCCATTCTTTCGAAGCACTAATTCAACATCCTCAGAGTAATCACTCCTCTTCAACGGTTGAATATCAGTCTTCATATAAGTAATTTTTCTAACAGATAGATTGCTAGAAGTAAATTTATAATTAATGTTAACTTAGTAACCTGATGCTGTAAAAAAGCATCTCACTATCTTTCCTACCCCTCTTTGGGTAGGGAGCCTCAAATAATCTAGGCTTCCGGAAAGGCTTCAGAAGCCTATTCAGTTCTAGCACTTAAAGATTGTCCGCTTTGCCTAATCCAATAATTGCCCAAGTAATATTTGCATGGAGTATAAAAACCTAGATGGAATAACACCATCCTATAAGTTATCATTTTATTTGCCCGATCACAAAACCTGCAATCGTTTATGCTAAAGACTCAGTGAGAAATAAAAATTTCTCACTGCCCTTCATTTTTTCTTCAACAAATTAAGATCCAAAGTGTATCAGCTAGAAAAAGTCAAAGTTCTAACCAAACTAACCGACTCAATATTTACATCCCCATGACCCCAATTCCTCATTCAATCAGGACCGCTTCAACTCTTTTTATATCAGTCCTAAGCGGGTCTATCTCAGGGAAAGAAAAGCAACTCGAGGCAGACACCACCAAAGAGTTACAGATTCGCCATTCCATGTTGGGCTTTCGGGACACTCTTCTATTTTACACATTTCCCAACCAGCAGGCCGTTCTTCGGCTCCATATCAGCAGTAAAGAAAAATCTTTTCCTGTTACCGGGATAGTCTACCTCTTTCCGGATAAAACCTCCGACGAAGGAATCAAGAAATGGATCAATAACCAACACTCCGATGGGCTCTTCCCTGAAATCCCAAGCCCAGATTTGATCCACAAGCTTCCTAAAGGCATCTGCAAGGCGGTCGCCACCAAAATCATCGGGGAGAAGAAGAATTTCCCCAATAATCAGATTTTTACCGACCAAGAAGTAATGATCGCGATCAAAGCCCACGAACTTCAAGGACAGTTCAAACTCGCCCCCTTTAAAGATCGGAGCGGTATCTTTATCCCGAAGTAAGTGAGTGGTTTTTGAAACAGAAAAGAAGTGCCCTACTCCTGTTTACGGACTCGGAAAAAGATTTTACCAGTCTTGGCGATGAAGTTCACTGCGTCACTCGAGATGACAATGGTAGTCGAATCACCCTGTGACTCAATACTATCATCAAGCTCATCCCAGAGACTAATATCTGTTTCGTCTAGATTATCTTTGGCAAGAACCGCATAACTCTGTCCGGCCCGTGAATTCCACGTCAGTGAAACATCACCATTCGCAGCGGTGGAAATTGCAGTGATCACAAAGGGTGCTCCTCCCGCGCCACGATAAGCTTTTAGGCCACCGTTTTCGACATCGTTGAATAGGACTTTAGTGCCATCCTCTTTAACGGAGAAGATTTCAATATTTGCATCACCTCCCCCATTGTTCCAGATGACTCTGATCGGATAGACTCCAGCCTCGATCACGTTGAAGACAAAGATACTATCGGAAGCACCACGAGTCGCATCAAACTGACCTAAAAGCTCGCGACTTTCAGGCTGATCAAGTGGCCCAGCTTCCATCCGAAATCCATCATCACTATTGACCCCAACGGTGTTGAAGCCTGCGGGGAACTCAACGAAAGTAACGATTTCCGCGCTAGCTCCGTCAGCTATGAAATTCAGGCCAGGAACCCCAGGCATTTGAAGATCGTTAGGGAAATTTCCGGCAGAGTCACCTCCAAGTTGATTAAGGTTGATGACCGAAGGGATTTCGAACTCAAGGAGCGGCCCAGCGACGACCCCAGGACCAGTCGCAGGTCCAATCAAAGCTGGATCAGCGAAATTCTCGTCAGCGAGTTCTCCCGCCAAGTTAAGCTCTGTATCTGCTAGGGATTCTTGGATGAAAGCCCCATTTTGAATCACTCTCCATATAAAGCCAGGATTCGAGGTGTTAATCCCAGATGCCTGTAGATCCGGTGTGAGAATTCCAAATATAGGAGCCTTAACGATCCCACTTTCAGTCCCGACAATATTGCCCAGAGTATCAACCAATTCGATACGGAAGGTATGCTCTGAATTTGTCTCAAAGGGAGCATCGAGGGTGTGTGTGAAATCAGTAGCTCCCTGCTTTTTGGCACCAGCTACCAATTCAACTTCTTCGTCATCAATGAAAAGCTTCGTAGAAGCTGGGTCAACTTCACAACCTTCGAAATCATTGCCCCGGAAGGAAAAATTAGTGAGGCTCGTCACAGCGGGTCCAGTAATCGCCGAGACAAAACAAGGTTCACTAGGAGGAGCATAACCATCCAGTGTCACGAGCGCAGTCTGTTCCGGGCTCTTACCAAAGACAAGAGCGTGAGCCCCGAGTCCCCCCCAGCCTTTCTGTCCGGGAGTATCTTTATCACCATCATTAATTGCCATCCCGAGTCCGAACTGCACCCCACTTTCAAGCGAATCAAGCTCCATGGATTCTTTCGGCAGTTTAATTTCATAAATAGTCCGCTTAGCATCAACGTCGCGAGAAACAAAAGCGGTCGTGCCGCCCACCCCTGCTTCTTCGAGCATCACTTGACCGCCCAAGTCATCCTCAACTCCACCAAGCGCATAATTATAAAGTGCGATTTGCGTGTCCTGCTTATCGTTGGCGATCATGAGCTGGACCGAGTCGCCATTCCACGCGCTGTTAGCGGAGTTTTCGTGATATTCATCCGTAACTAAAAACGCGAAATAAACATTGTCATCATCGTAGGAAATCTGGACTGCTGAAGTCTGATCATCCGGTCCACTCCAGCTCCCCCCGGCATGGACTTCAAACAACGAAAGGTTCCCGCCATCTTTACGGCTTCCAGACCCCTTTGGAATTGCGAACCGAGGATCAGAAAGGACAGGAACGCCCTGCCAATCATCAAGTTTCCCGTCGATTACAATCTCCCCCGGAGCGGTTTTTGCTGAGTGAAACTCTTTCCCTGCTTCGATATCATTTGCCGTAGCTAGTGTAATGAGGGCTGTTTGCTCTGGACTCTTACCAAAGACGATGGCGTGAGCCCCGAGCCCCCCCCATCCTGTTTGTCCAGGAGTATCTTTGTCGCCATCATTAATTGCCATCCCAAGTCCAAATTGAGTCCCTCCAATGAGCGCATCGAGTGCCATTGATTCTTTTGGAAGTTTGATTTCATAGGTCGTGCGCTTTGTTTCAACGTTCCTAGTGACCACAGCTTCAGTTCCGCCTGGCCCTGCCTCTTCAAGCATAACCTGCCCGCCCAAAGCTTCCTCAACTCCTCCAAGAGCATAGTTATAGAGCGCAACCTGAGTGTCTCGTTCGGCATTTGCGACCATGAGTTGAACCGAATCTCCGTTCCAGGCACTGTTTGCAGAATTTTCATGATACTCGTCTGTGACCACAAAACCGAAGTAAATGTTGTCATCGTCGTAAACAACCCGGACTGCCGAAGTGTGATCATCAGGCCCAGTCCAGCTCCCTCCGTTATGGACTTCAAAATTTACAAGGTTACCATTTTCGGCAGAGCCCTTTGGAATGGAAAAGCGCGGGTCTGCCAAGATTGCAGCGCCGGTCCACTCTGAGAGATCTCCGTCGAGAACGATTGGTTGGGTGGCCTTGATTGCAGTGTAATACTGTTTCCCAGGCTCAATGTCATTTGCGCTCGCTTCAAAGAAGAGAGCACCAATGGTAATCACTCCAAAAAGTATATTTTTACTATTCATCATATTAGCAACAACCTCACGACCCATAAAAAACGATTGGCCACGCTTTGTTGATTTTGTGTTTGTTTGACCTCTGAGCAAAAATACCAGAATAGGTTCCAATTCAAAGGTTCTAGCAAAGTGAAATTACTGGACCGAAAGGTCAAGCTCCCAATTTACAGAATTGCTCGCGAGGTAAGGCAACACCAAAAAACTGGGGCTGAAAGCTCCTATTGGGCCCTTAAAATTTTGAGGGCCGACGGGTAATTTGGATCAATCTTCAACGCAGTTTCAAGGGCACGATTCGCCTCTTTTTTTTGCCCTAGCGCCAAATATGCCCGGGCAACCGCGGTGTAAACCCGAGCGCTCCTCCCTCCCATCTTGATAACTTTTTGATAGGCTGTAACAGCCTCTAGATTTTGACC
>CESF01001429.1_pt1 | contig 11884 bp, 14 predicted proteins | sample 356331 | NCBI WGS metagenome assembly CESF01 (sample SAMEA2621779, study PRJEB7988) | marine metagenome | biome: marine biome (ENVO:00000447); feature: surface water layer (ENVO:00002042); material: "saline water (ENVO:00002010), including plankton (ENVO:xxxxxxxx)" | depth 5 m
AATATGTCAGCTACTAAACCTATAAAAGTTATAAATATGATTAACTTTTTAAAAAATGAATTAAATTCAAGTTCTAAAATTATATTTGATAAGAAAAAAAGTAAGCATTTTCTAATTTCAACAAAAAAAATTGAAAAAAATTTTAGTTTTAAACCATCAGCAACAAAGATTATTTTGCAGCGTTATATTAAAAGTTTTCTAAATTCTTGATAGAATTATTTTTAATACTTTGATATCTTTTTTTTCTTCTATTTCTCCAGTTGATCACTGATTTTTCAACCTCAGTATCATAACCCAAAATATAAGAATAATTTTTATCATCTTTAAATTTTCCATTTAATAATTCTGGAAAACTTATTTGTTGTTTAATAAATGGAAGAGTATAAACTTGAACAATTAACTTTCTATTTTTATCAGTTTTATTTTCACCAGCACGATGAAACATAAGTGAGTCAAAAATTAACACATCACCTAAATTTGCCTCAATTTTTTTTTGATTTTCACTAATGTGATTTTCTGATGGAAATTGCTCAAATTTATGTGAAAATGGAATTATACAAGTCCCACCATTTTCTTTTGTAAATTCATCCAAACATATCAAAGCTGTTATTGCTATAGGTCGTGATGGAACGAAATGCTGATATGATAAGTCTCTATGCCATACTGATCCAAAGTGTTTATCATATGCTCTATTTATAGGGCAATTTTGCAAATTTAATATATATTTTTCTCCAAAAGCTATATTTAAAATTTTGTTAATTTTTTTCTCAAAAATAAATTTAGTAAAAAAATCATCATAACCAATTAAAGCTCTTACGATATCTTTTTCATCTATTGCCTTTAAAGAATTTTCATCTCCAAACTCCTCTATTTGATTTTGATAAATCGAATCAATTTTATTTTTTGCTTTTTCACAATCTGATTTAGAAAAAACATTCTTTATAACTGAGTAACCACTTCTTAAAATATTTTCATAGTGCTTCTGATGTTCACCATCTACGACAGCCATCTCACTAACACCCTGCGTATTAGTACTTTTTGAAACTCCTGTTACTTCTTTTAGAGACATATTTAATTAGTAGTTTTATTTAACATATTAATTCTTTACAGTTCAATAATTGAACAGTATTATCATATATATAAGTTTAATCAAAAGTATAATGTACACAAATAACCTAAATAATCTTGGATTTTTGCAGCCTAATAAAGTTGATGAAAAATTCATAGAACTATTTAACAGGAAGGGGCCTTATTACAATTGTTATCCAATTTTAGGTCAGTGGAAAAATTTTAATGAATTAAATGTGAGCTATAAAAATAGTATAGTAGAATTTTTTAAAAAAAATCCTGAAGTACCAACCAGCATTTATGTTCACATACCTTATTGTGCTAAATTGTGTTATTATTGTATGTGTAGACTTCATGTTTCAAATGATCGTGAAAGAATTAATAGATTTGTAAAGGTTCTCGTCAAAGAGATAAATATGTTTAATGATCTAGTTAAACAAAATAATCTAAAATTAAATATTGTAGATATACACTATGGTGGTGGAACACCATCTCATTTGACCGTAGAGGAGTTAACTGAAATTACTGAAAGTTTGAAAAAATTTGTGTCCATGGAAAATTTGATGGAATTTTCTATGGAGATTGACCCTAGGGTTGTTGAAGCTAAAAATTTTGAAAAATATGCTAAATTAGGCATAGATAGAATTTCATTTGGTGTACAAGATTTTGATCCTGTTGTTCAAAAAAAAATCAACAGAGAGCAGCCTTTTGAATTAATTGAGTCATTAATGAAAAATAATTTAACTAGATATTTCAAAGGAGTGAACTTTGATTTACTTTATGGTCTTCCAGCATCTTCCCAGTCTACTTTTAGAAATACTATAGAGCTGACCAAAGAACTTTCACCAGAACGTATTACATTAATTAAATATGGACATATTCCAAAAAAAGTTAAACATATGAAAATGATAAAAGAGGAAGATCTACCTAGCGAAAAAGAATTGCCAATAATATTTGCGGAATCAACTAAAAGGTTAATTGAAGCAGGTTATGATTGGGTAGGTATAGATCATTTTGCAAAAAAAACTGATCAACTTTCTATTGCCAAACAGAATGGAAAAGTTTATCGAAATTTTGGAGGTGAAACACCAGGGTACACTAAAGATATGATATCTTTCGGCCCTACTTCAACAAGTGGTTTTGGCAATCATTATTTTCAAAATACTTATGATTTAAAAGAATATAATTCAGAAGTAACTGAAAATAAATTTCCTGTTAGAAGAGGATATGTTTTACAACAAGATGATTTGATAAGAAGAGATGTTAATTTTTCTTTACAATGTAATCAAATAATTGAATTTAATAAAATAAATAAAAAATTTAATATTAATTTTAAAGAGTATTTTAAAAAAGAGTTAGAAATTTTTAAACAAAAAGAATTAGAGGAACTTGTCAAAATAGATGATACAAAAATAGAGTCTACATTGAAAGGAAGATACTTTATTAGACACCTTTGTCAAATTTTTGATTCTTTTTTTGATTATAATAAAGAATATGAAATTCATGGAAATTAATTTCTAAAAATGAAAACAATTACAGAAAAAATTAATGATGATGGTTATGCAATTATAAATAATTGTATTAATAAGAAATTGTTAGGTAAGATTAATAAATCTATTAATGAAAAATTAAAGGAAATTATCAAAAAAAGTGGTCAAAAACCAATCTCCAATAATTTAACTAAAAATTTTTTAAAACTAAAAAAACAAATTAATCAATATGAAATTCAAAAAATGTTATCTAAACATTTATTTGAGAAAAACTTTATTGATGAAATTTTTAAGCAAGACAAGCTTCAATCTAATTTGATACATCTGATCGGTCCTGATTTATCATATATGTCAGATTTTGAAATGGCTATAAACGAAAAATCTTTAAAAAATGACGATTATTATTTTGTAAAAAAATATCATCAAGAATTTTGGTCGGGCATGGGTCTTGAGGCTCTACAGCTCTGGATACCTTTAAATTTAAAAAAGGGGATGGGAACAATTGAAATTATCAAATCTTCTCATAAGTGGGGTCATGTGCCAAATAGAAATAGAGAACCTATTGAATTACCAACAAATTATAAGGAAATAAAATTATCGATTTCTAACGGCTCTGTTGCTGTGCTGTCAGCTTTAACTTTACATAGAACTATTAAAAACAATCATAATGAAATTAGAGTTGCTCTACCAATAACTGTTAAAAATTTTTACTACCCTAATATGGGTAATTCTGATTTAAATCATTTTAAAAAAGTTAATTTTTCAGTTTTTTCAAATTTGCGAAAAGTTTTAGGAAATCCAAATTTAACTCCCTATAGAATATTTCACCCAACTAAAACAAAAAAAATATAAATGGATATTAATAAAGAAAAATTTGATACCAAAAAACATTTTCTATTAAAGTTTTTTTCGAATGTGTTTATATTTTCTATGAATGATGAAACTGTCCATACTGGCTTTCAAAAAATGTCTTGTTATTTCTTTGCAGTGTGTACAAATTAAAAAAATATATAAAATTAGACGATGAATAATTATATAATAGACTATTGGAATGAATTAGAGACCAAATATCCAATGCCTAAAAGAGTAAGAAAGATTCATATTCTTGACTTTGAGGATTTAAAATTAAAAATTTATAAACCTGACGAAATATTTATTAAAGATCTGATGAAAAATATTTATGAGGGAGATTTTTATATTCTAAAAAATGCTTTTACTGAGGAATTTATGACTCAACTTAGAAATAAAACATTTAATTATTTTAAAACAAAACCATCAGAATTTTTTAAAATGCTTGAGGGAACTCCAGATTTTCATAGAAAAATTGATATTGAAACAGGAAAAAAATATGCAATTAGAATGTGTAAACATTCGTTTTATTTTTATCCCTGGAACAATGATCCACTTGGTATATTTGAAACAATTTATAAAAGATGGCGAATCATAAAAAAATTAATGGGACTAAATGAGAATGAATATGAAAAAAATACACCTAAGGACGGCGTAGTAGACAGAATTCAAATTGTTCAATATCCCTCAAAAATAGGTTACTTGGAACCTCATACTGATCCACATCAAAATCAAAGACTTATTTTTAGTGGTTATATGAGTAAATTAGGAAAGGATTTTGATGGTTTGGGATTTTATCTAATTGATAAAAATAATAAAGTTGTAGAGGTGGAGCATTTAATTGATACAGGTGACGTTGGTATAGGTTATTCATCTATTTATCATGGAGTCGCTCCAGTAAATACTTATAAGTCTCCAAATTGGGATGATTTAAATGATGGAAGATGGTTTTTGTCTATGTATAGCAACTCTTCAGATGAAGTAAAATCTAGAGTTACTAGTGCAGGCACTCCTGAAAAGTTTGATGATAGAAGACTTTTTCCTGATTTAAAATAAATGAATAGAATACGAAAAGTTTTTTATAATCTAATATCTGCTCTCTGTTATTATTTTTTTAAGATAATATCAGTTTTTTTAAAGTTCAGATTTTTGATGATTGAGACAAATGCAATAGGGCACATGAGTACACCTATAGAAATTCATTTATTGGAAAAGAAAAAGTTTGAAGACTCAAAAAAATATATTAATATTTATTTTGGTAAAACAGACATTTCAAATCATTTTCTTTGGAATAAATGGAAAAAAATTTTAAAAGTCAAATTTGATGATAAATATTCGAAACTCTTGTTAAAAACTGTTTTTCTGTATGCAATTAAAAAAAAAGATTATTCCATGCTTATACCATTTAGACATCATGCAGATTTTATAAAAGATAAAAATTCTGATATTTATGAATGGCAACAAAATGATATATATGATTTGAGAGAAAAGAATGAGCCTATAATTCAGTTAGATGATAATGAAGTTTCCGAGGGTTACAAAATTTTAGAAAAGTTAAATATACAAAAAAAAGACAAAGTAGTCTTATTATGTGTCAGAGATTCAGCGTTTAGTCACAGATTTAAAAAAAAAGATGATAATATTAAAATTACAATTAGAGATAATGAGATTAATGATTTTAAAGACCTGGTAAGTTATTTATGCGAAAAAAATTATAAAGTAATAAGAATAGGCAAAGTAGTTGAAAAGAAACTAAATTTTCAACACGAAAATTTTATTGATTTACCTTTTACGAATGTGAGGACAGATTTTTTAGATGTCTTTTTATTTTATATTAGTAAATTTATAATTAGTACAGGCACAGGTATTGAAAATATTGGAGATTTATTCAGAAAGAAAAGAATTTGGCTTAATTTTGCAGATTTTGAAGTTTATAACTCTAAAGTTTCAACTTCATTTATTCATCCAAAAGAGGTTTTTGACATAGAAAATAATTGTCTATTAAGTTTGATCGAAATATTTGACAACAATTTACACAGATTGGGTAATGTATATGAATATGAACAAAATAAATTTAAGTTTAAAAGTATATCCTCAGATAAAATGATCAAGTCTGTAAAAGAAATGGAAAATTTTATTGATCAAGGGCACTCAAAAGAGTCTTATAAAAAAAATAAATTGATGAATGATTTATTGTCTAAAAAATATGATACAAAAAATTTTTATAATTGGAGCGAAGAATATTTAAACTTACAAAAAAATTTAAATTAAAATTTATTTTAAAAATGAAAATACCATTATATAAACCAATTATTTCTAAAGATGAAAAAAAAAATGTAATGGAGTGTCTTAATGAAAATTGGATATCCTCAAAAGGAAAATTTATAAAAAAATTTGAAGATAGTTTTAAAAAAAAATTTAATTATAAATTTGCAACTGTAACAACGAATGGGACTACAGCATTACATTTATCGTTATTAGCTTTAGATATAAAAAACAATGACGAAGTTATTGTGCCTAATCTTACTTATATTGCTCCAGTAAATGCAATTAAATATGTTGGTGCTAAACCTATCCTCACTGATGTAAATAACAAAACTTGGTTAATGGATATACAAGAAATTGTAAAAAAAATAACTAAAAGAACTAAAGCAATCATTTTAGTTCATTTGTATGGATCATGTTATGATTTAAATGAAATTAAAAAAATTAAACAAAGGTATAAAATTAAAATAATAGAAGATTGTGCTGAAGCTATTGGAACAAAGTTTAACAACTCATATGTAGGCTCAATAGGTGATGTTTCTACTTTTAGTTTTTACGGAAATAAAACTATTTCGACAGGTGAAGGAGGAATGTTAATTACAAAAGAGAACTATATATATAAAAAAATTGTAAAATTTAAATCCCAGGGCTTAGATATTTTTAAAAAAAAAGATAATTATTATAATCATGAAGTAGTCGGCTATAATTATAGAATGACAAATATTTGTGCAGCAATAGGCTTTTCACAATTAAAAAGAATAGATAGTTTTATTGATAAAAAAAAAAAGATTAATGAGTTATATAAAAAAATTTTATCCAATGAAATTGAATTTCAAGAAACCCATCTATTGTGTAAAAATACTTTTTGGTTAGTCACAGTTTTATTTAAAAATTCATTAATTAGAAATAAAGTGGTAAAATATCTTAAAAAAAAACAAATTGAAACAAGACCGATTTTTAAACCAATGAATCAACTAAAAATGTTTAAAACTTCCAACAAGAATTATAAAAATTCGATTGATATATATTCAAGAGGTATTTCGCTTCCTTCGTACCCAGAACTAAAAGAAAATGAAATAAAATATATTGCAAATATGATCAATAAGATAATTGTGAAATGAATTCTAAATTTTTAAGTATAGATGAGTTAAAGAAATTGAATTTCAATAAAATAGGCAGTGGAATTAAAATTTCAAGAAATGTTACTATAATCGGAGAAGAAAATATCTCTTTAGGTTCAAATGTGAGAATAGATGATTATTGTATAATTTCTTCGAATGAAGGTTATCTAAAAATTGGTAATGATGTACATATCGGAGGTCAAAGTTATCTTGGTTGTGCTGGAGATTTGACAATTGGAAATAATATAAATATTGCCCAGGGTGTTAAAATTTATACTAAAATTAATGATTACACCTCTTTTGATGGAAATAATAATAAATTTATATTAGGAAAAATTGATATTGGTGATCAAGTTATAATAGGATCAAATTCTGTTTTAATTGGCAGGTGTATTATAGGAGAAGGAGCCACTATAGGCGCACTATCTTTTGTTAAAAATGACTTAAAACCATGGTCAGTATATGCAGGAAATCCTTTAAAATTTATTAAAGATAGACAAAGTTAAATTGAAAAAAAATATTTTAATTATATCTGGTTTTTATCCCACTAATGGTATTTTGAGTTTAATAAATTATTTTTCATATAGTTTAATCGACAATAAAAACTTTAATAAAGAATTTAACTTAAAGATATTAATATTTAATGAAAATTTTTTAGTAAAGATAAAAAAATTTTTTTTTAATTTTTATTTATTATTTAAAAATTTAATTTTTGATCAAAAAAATAGAATTCATGATTTTGCTTATAGTCCAAAAGCTTTTTTAAATGAAAATCCTAAATTAAAAAAAAATATCATTTTGTACTCAAAAGATGTTGAAATTATAAATTTAAAGCCTAGTTTGATTTTTCCCATTTATTTTCCTATTAAAAAAGAAAACATAAAATCCATTGGATATATTTATGATTTTCAACATTTAGATTTACCAGGACTATTTACAAAAAAAGAGATTGATTTAAGAAATAGATTATTTTCTAAAATAATAAAGTCGAATAAGAATATATTTGTAAATTCAAATTTCATGAAAAAAAGGATTTTAAGCAAATATGATTTGAAAGGAAAAAAAATAATCAAAATTCCTTTTTTGCCATATCATTTCTATGATAATGAAAAAAAAGATTTCTCACAATTAAAACAAATTTATAATATCAAAAATAATTATTTTATTATTTGTAATCATTTCTGGAAACATAAAAACCATGAATTAGCATTTAAAGCTTTTGAAAAATTTTTAAAATTTTATCCAGATTATCAATTGATTTGTACTGGAGGCTCATTTGATAGTAGACATCCTGAATATTTTATTAAACTAAAAAAGAAATACCAAAAAATTATTGATAGTAATCGAATTTTAATTCTTGGAAATATTAATAAAGATGATCAAATTGAACTATTAAAAAATTCTTTAGCAGTAGTCCAGCCAACATCATATGAAGGTGGTCCAGGAGGCTTTTCTGCATACGAAGCTGTAGCACATAAAAAAAAGATTCTTTTATCAGATATTGCTGTTAACAAAGAAGTTGCAGAAAAAAATGTTTTTTTTTTTAAAAATAAATCAAATAACGATTTATTAAAAAAACTAATTTATTTGGTAAAAGATAAAAAAAAATTTATCTTAAAAAGTCCAAATAAAATTTCAGATAGAAATAAAAAAAAACTAGGTTCATTTTTATATAAAGAAATTCGAAAAATTGTATAAATTATAAATATTATTTATGAAGTTGAAAAAGAAATGTTTGTTTCTCGGTTATGGTGTTAATAAAACAACTTTAATTAAATTTCTTAAGTCAAAAAAGATAAATGTAGTTTCTCTCAAAAATAGATCTCTAAACCTGAAATTAGTTAAGAAATTTGATTTTATTATTTCATTTGGCTATAGAAAAATTATTTCTAAAGGATTGATTGAAAGATTAGATAGACCAATAATTAATCTGCATATTTCATATTTGCCATATAACAGAGGAGCATATTCAAATTTCTGGTCCTTTATCAACAATACCCCTAAAGGAGTTACAATTCACGAAATAGACAATGGAATAGATACTGGAAAAATTATTTATAGAAAAAAAATAAATTTTACAATAGATAAAGAAACAACTTTTAGATCTACATATAAAATTTTGATCTTGGAAATAGAAAAGTTATTTAAAAAAAATTATAAATCTTTAATAAATCGAGACTATACACCTAAAAAGCAATCAAAGCTTATAAAATTAAATTTAAAAAGTGATCTCAAAAGAATTCCGAATTGGGATCAATCAATTAAAAATTTTATTTCAACTTATAAAACTTGACATATTAAATGAGTTTATTAAATAACTCATATGAGAAATAAATCTAATTATAAAAAATCATTAAAATTAATAATGCAGATTCAGAACATAAGAAAAAAAAATAATGTAAACTGGATGGATATGCTCAGACTGGCGTTCAAGCATGACTCTAAAGGAGCTGCAAAGATTATGTCTAATATTTATACTGATGATCAGAGAGTGAGTAATTTGGTTGATAAATTAATAAAATCAACAAAAAAATAACTTTATTTTTTTAAATTTTATCAATTTAAAATTGAAAAATTATGCAAACTACTCAAACACACACCTATAAAAAAATCAAACTAAGATACCATCAAAAAATTCTTTTAGATTTGTTAAAAAAAAAATATCCAAAAAAAAAAGATGGAAATGCTCTAGATATTGGTTGTGCAAATGGAATATTTTTAAAAAAATTTAATTCTTATTTTAGAAAGTTTCAAAGTTTAGGATTAGATACCTCAAAAGATATGGTAAGTTTTGCAAAAAAAAAAAAAATTCAAAATTTAGTTTTTTCACATAAAGATTTTATGAAACTAAATAAAAAATCTTATTTTGATATAGTTATTGCCAGTGGTGTCTTAGCTTTTTATGATAATTTTTCTAAACCATTAAACAAAATGCTTTCATTCTTAAAAAAAAATTCATATTTATATATTTTTGGGACATTTAATACAGAAAATATTGATACTTTAATAAAATTTAGAAATAATTATACAAAATCAAAATGGGAAAAAGGGCTTAATTCGTTTTCGATTAAAACTATTTCAAACTTCTTAAAGAAAAAGAATGTAGAATACAAATTTAAAAAATTTAAGATACCATTTAATCTTAAAAAAAAAATGAACCCAATAATTAGCTATACTTTTAATAGTAAAGATAATGATAAAATAATTCTTAATGGCGCTAACGTGAGGTTGGAATTATACTATTTAATAATTAAAAAAAAATGAACAATATTTTTTTTTGCAAGATTTGTGTTTATCCATCAAGTAAACCACACATTGAGTTTAATGATGATGGTATTTGTTCTGGTTGTATAGCTTATCAAAGAAGGCCAAAAATAGATTGGAAAGAACGTGAAAGTCGGTTCAAGGAAATTTTAATGCTTAACAAAAAAAAAAATCCAGATTATTATAATTGTATAGTTCCTAGTAGTGGTGGAAAAGATAGCCATTTCCAAATAATTAAAATGCTTGAATATGGTATGAATCCTTTAGTGGTTAATGTTATTCCAGATAAGCTATCAGAGCTAGGGAGGTATAATATTGATAATGTCAAAAAACTTGGTGTAGATACGATTGAAATTTCATTAGATCCTAAGATAAGAAGAAAAATAAATAAATTTGCATTGGAAACTGTTGGTGATATTTCTTGGCCAGAACATTGCACAATTTTTACAGTACCAGTAAAAGCCTCAGTTTTTATGAAAGTGCCTCTTTTGATTTGGGGGGAAAGTGCAGAAAATGAAATTGGTGGGCCAATAAGTTCATTAGACAGCAATGTATTAGATAGAAGATGGCTGGAGGAATTTGGCGGTTTGCTAGGATTAAGAACGAATGATATGGCTGACATACTTCAAATACCTAAAGATAAATTAATTATGTATACATATCCAACTGACGAGGAATTAAAAAAAAATGGAACAACAGGTTTGTTTTTAGGTCAATTTTTGCCTTGGGACGGTCATGAAAATGCACTGATTGCAGAACAACATGGATTTAAACCGTATGAAAAAGACGTTGAGGGATCGATTGTAAATTATGAAAATTTAGACAATGTTTATATGAGAATCCATGATTATTTTAAATTTTTAAAATATGGTTATGACAGAGTTACAGATTGGTGTTGTACTCACATAAGAAGAGGTCGAATGAACAGAGAAGAGGCTATTAAAATAAATCAATCAAAATCTGGAAAATTTCCTGAGGAATATTTGGGTTACAAATTATCTGAAATATTAAATGAGATTAATTGCACTAAGGAAGAATTTATTAGAATTTGTGATAAATTTACTAATAAAAGTTTGTTTATGTGTAATAATAAAAATGAATTAATTAAAGATGATAAGTTAAATTTGATACTTAAAAATAATGAATACAAGTAAATATGATGTTGCAGTAATAGATTATAATACTGGAAATGTTGACTCAGTTGTAAAGGCAATAAAGTATTTTGGTAAAAATGTCATTCTTACAAACAACAAAGAAGATATAAAAAATTCTAAAAGGATAATTTTACCAGGTCAAGGTAGTTTTCAGTTTGGAATTCAAGAGTTAAGTAAATTAAATTTAATTGATTTAATTAGAAATAGGGTTTTAAATGATAAAATTCCTATTCTTGGTATTTGTTTAGGTATGCAATTATTTGCAGAGTATGGCTATGAAAATGGCAAGACTCCAGGTCTTGGCTTTATAAAAGGCTCAGTAGAAAGAATAAAAACAAAATTAAAATTACCCCATATAGGATGGAATGAGGTAAATTTTAAAAAAAAAGATGAAATTTTAAATGGTTTAGAAGATAAAAAAGATTTTTATTTTGTTCATAGTTATTATTTTGAATGTTTAAATATAGAAGATAACCTAGCATCAACAAATTATGATTTTGAATTTCCATCGATTGTGAGAAAAAATAACGTTATTGGATTTCAATTTCATCCAGAAAAAAGTTTAAAAAATGGACTAAAACTCCTAAGTAATTTTTTGAGCACATAATGCACAAAATCAGAATAGTACCAACATTACTTTATAAAAATAATTTAGTTAAGGGTAAAAATTTTG
>CESF01066549.1_pt1 | contig 11875 bp, 7 predicted proteins | sample 356331 | NCBI WGS metagenome assembly CESF01 (sample SAMEA2621779, study PRJEB7988) | marine metagenome | biome: marine biome (ENVO:00000447); feature: surface water layer (ENVO:00002042); material: "saline water (ENVO:00002010), including plankton (ENVO:xxxxxxxx)" | depth 5 m
AAACGTAGATCTTTCGCTGTAGGCTGACGTTTGGCGATAATACGAGTGCAAGCCTCATCAATAGATACTTCCATTGCATTCACTTTGTGATCGTCACGAATCACTTTTTTGGCCAGTTCCACGTCATCTTTATGGAGAGCTTGCATCGCAAACGAAAGTTGCTGCTCCACCAACCCGCCCATGGTAAGTACATGAGTACGGATAGACTCTAGTTCTACGTTGAATTGCCCTGAAATATGACGACCGAAATGCATATCAGCTCCTTGAAAAGAAATGAAACAAGCCATTGATATAAGAGTGGCTTAGCTCTGAGTGGCTCCGATTAAACGTTAGCCATACCTACCTGTTATGTAGTCTTCTGTTTGATTTTTCAATGGAGACGTAAAGATTGAATCCGTATCTGAGTACTCGATCAATTTTCCCATATGGATAAAGGCAGTGTGATCACTAACACGAGCAGCCTGCTGCATGTTATGAGTAACAATCACTACGGTATACTGGGTTTTCAGATCGTTAATCAACTCTTCAATGGTCAACGTAGAGATAGGATCCAATGCTGATGTCGGTTCATCTAACAACAGAACTTCTGGTTCAATCGCCACTGCACGGGCAATGACCAAACGCTGCTGTTGACCGCCAGATAAACCAAAGGCATTCTCATGCAATCGGTCTTTCACTTCGTCCCATAGCGCAGCTGCGCGCAAAGAACGTTCAACAGCATCATCGAGATCTCGACTGTTACTCATGCCTTGTAGTCTCAAACCGTAAACCACATTCTCATAAATAGACTTAGGGAAAGGGTTTGGGCGTTGAAAAACCATTCCAACACGACGTCTCAATGTAGCCACATCAACCTTAGGGTGATAGACATTCTTACCATGAAGTTTTACTTTCCCTGAAACCTTACACCCCTCAACCAAATCGTTCATACGATTAATACAGCGTAATAGGGTCGACTTACCACACCCAGATGGGCCGATAAATGCGGTCACTTGTCCTTTAGGAATCTGCATTGAGATATCATCGAGCGCTTGGCTTTCTTTATAATAAAGATTCAACCCTTCAATTGAGATAGCGGTTTGCTCGTCAGTTAGGTTATGAACATCTAGTGGAGCTTGGTAACCCAAGGTTTCATTAATTGAGAACATTTAATCTTGTCCTAAGGTTCGATATTTTTCACGCAAGTTATTACGGATATTGATGGCTGTTAAATTCAAACCAACGATCACCGTAACCAGTAAAAATGAAGTCGCATACACTAAAGGTCGTGCCGCTTCGATATTCGAAGTCTGAAAACCAACATCGTAGATATGAAAGCCTAAATGCATGAACTTTCTATCTAAGTGTATGTAAGGGAACTGACTATCAACAGGCAAACTTGATGCGAGTTTAACAACCCCTACTAACATCAATGGGGCAACTTCTCCCGCAGCTCTAGCAATCGCTAATATTAACCCCGTAATAATCGCAGGGCTTGCCATCGGTAACACAATACGCCATAGCGTCTCAAATTGAGTTGCACCAAGCGCTAAAGAGCCATGTCTTACAGAGCTAGGAATTCGCGTCAAACCTTCTTCTGTTGTCACAATAACAACCGGAAGCGTCAATACCGCTAAAGTCAGTGCAGACCAAAGCAGTCCAGGAGTCCCAAATGTTGGAGCAGGTAAACGCTCTGCATAAAATAAGCTATCGATTGATCCGCCAATGGTATAAACAAAAAAGCCTAAACCAAAAACACCATATACGATCGATGGAACACCCGCCAAATTGATCACGGCAATACGAATTAAACGAGTCAATGCGTTACTTTTTGCGTACTCATGTAGGTAAATAGCCGCAACAACGCCTAAAGGCATCACTACGATCGACATCAGTATTACAAGCAACACAGTACCAAAAATAGCAGGAAAAACCCCGCCTTCAGAATTGGAGTCTCGCGGATTTTCAGATAAGAATTTCCAAACTTGCTTACCCCAATGCCCGACCTTTTCAGGATAAGACATTTTATTGGGATACCAGTAATCCAGTATATGACTGAGCGGTATTTCTACCTTTTCGCCTGTCATATCTTCCACCAGCAAACTTTCCACATTCAATTGCGTTCTGAGATGCTCCAGCTTTAATTCGGCTTCATCTAATTGACGGTTTAATTCAAGTTTGGTTTCTGTATATGTTTTAAGATAGTCATCACTCACTGACTCATTTAGCTCTAGCTTACGCTTTTCTAAACGTAAATTTTCTAATTGCCAACTAACGTTACGTATCTCTTGATTTACAACACGTGACGTTTCTTCACGCAATGTATCGGCAAACGCCAAACCGTCTTCAAGCTTTTGGTCAATGTTCGAGTAAAAGGTTCCAGAAGCCGTTTTAAAGCCAACGGGTTTACCAAAGAAATACCCACCACGACTGCGTTCAATCACAGCCCATTCAGAGGGGGTGGTTGGCTCTAGTAAATTCACATCCAGTATTGATACAAAATCAGCAGGGTAAAGTTCTCTGTTTGCGACTTTGATATTTAAGCGCTGTATTAACCCAGTAGAAATGTTTTGTGGCGATAAAAGATCATGAGCTTGTGGTACCTGTTCTATCGGAATGTATTTTCGTTCATACAACTGACCAATTAGCACATCTTGCTTTGACACCGTTTCATCAAGGTCGACAACCAAAGATAGATCTTTAGACTCAACTTGCCATTGGTACAGCGGGGCCGGCCAAAAATAAGTTAACCCTTTCCAGCCAATCAATAACATTAAACCAAGAACAGAAAGCATACTAATACTCACTGCACCGCCGGTTAACCAGATCCATGGAGAGCCAGATTTAATCCAAGATATTAATGATTTTAGCTTATCCATCACCACCAACCTCGAACGTTGTCCACATAAACAAAGCTGTCATCGTTTTCATGAATAGCACAACGCTCAGTGTCCTTAGTGAAACAACGAGATTCAAGCACGCAATGAGACAAAACATCAAAACTACAGAGCACGATATTTATCTCTCAATCTTTGTCTTACCCACTCAGCAACTGAGTTCACCGCGAACGTAAAAATAAACAGCAGGAGTGCAGCTAAGAACAACAAGCGGAAATGAGACCCGCCCACTTCAGATTCTGGCAATTCGACAGCGATCGTTGCCGATAACGTCCTCATCCCTTCCAAAATATTCCAATCGAGGATCGGTGTATTACCTGTTGCCATCAAAACGATCATCGTTTCACCGACAGCACGCCCTAGCCCCATCATAATTGCTGAAAAAATACCGGGGCTGGCCGTGAGTAATACGACGTAAATCAGGGTCTGCCACGCTGTTGCGCCTAAAGCTAATGATCCATCTGACAGGTGCTTAGGTACTGAGAAAATAGCATCTTCTGCAATGGTGAAAATCGTAGGAATGACCGCAAAGCCCATAGCAAAACCAACGACCAACGCGTTACGTTGATCAAAATCGACGCCATAACTAGCCAGGAAAGTTCGAATATCACCATCAAACAACAAAGCTTCAATGCTGCTGCCACCAGCAAATACCGCAACCACAGTGACAATCAAAACGGGTATCAAAATCAGCGCATGCCAGCCATTAGAGAAGCGACTCGTCACCACCTTAGGTAAACAGAACCAAGCTAGCCCAGTCAATAGCGTACTTAATGGCAGCAACACCATTAATGAAAATACAGCCGTTAAATGGGTTTCAACGATTGGGGCAAACCATAAGCCAGCTAAAAAGCCAATGATAACTGTCGGTAAAGCTTCCATCAGTTCAATCGAAGGCTTCACTACTCTTCTCATCCGTGGAGACATAAAGTAAGCGGTATAAATAGCTCCGAGTACAGCAACCGGTACTGCAAACATCATGGCAAACAGAGCCGCCTTGATGGTACCGAAAGTGATAGGGACTAAACTGAACTTCTCTTCAAAATCATCATTGGCAGACGTTGATTGCCAAACATATTGAGGCTCTGGATAGCTTTCATACCAAACTTTTTGCCACAGCGATGAAAACGAAATTTGTGGGTATTCATTGTCGACCTTAGCCACGCTTATTTTGTTGTCAATTAGCGTTGCCAGATGTAATTCATTAGCAGACATGGCTGCTAATGTAGGTGATTTATCAAATGCTCGTTCAAATAGAGAGAGCTTCTCGCTGGTCGTATAATGGCTTTGTAATGTGCCATTCTTATAGAAGCTGTAGAAACCCTTTCGGTAAGTATCCGGCAAAATAAATTGCACTTCTTCAGCCAGTTGGAAATCGCGGATGTGAGTCAGACTACGCTGTTCATCTTTCAGCACATCAAACCATTGGGAAACTTGTCCGTCCTGATGCGTTACTAACAGGGAGTAAGCACCCGATAATAAATCGATGCTTTTAACGGCGTGCTTCGCGTCATTCAAACTAAGATCAATGACTTCGCGAACATCAAAACCAACGTCCGATCGCTTTAATATCACGAGATCAGATTGAGATCTTAGGTATAGAGTTTGCCCATCAGGGGTAATGAGCAGCTGTTGCTGTAAACCTAGCTTGTCCGATAGCCATTGGCTTTTTTTAAAAGTATATGCACCTGCAAGATCACTCTGGTACCACTTAACAAGGACTCGCTGATCTGTTAACTGAGCAATAACGGTGATATCACGTCCACTTTTAGAAAACGCGAATTGTTCGATCACAGCACCATTTGCAGGTTCATCGTGTAAAAAAGGCTCAGGGAGCGTGATCTGTTCTATTTTTGGCTCTGTCTCTGTGCCCTTTTGCAGCACAGGCGCACTATACTCTGGGTAGAAAAAAGTCATGTTGCTTGCGCCATCCGCAAAGGCAAACCAATTTTCAGAAGGGGTATTTCGAGAAAAAGCGATTGGATTGGTTACAACACTACGCTCAAAGTAAGAGTGTTTTTTTTGAGAGTCTAAATCCCAAAATTGTACCAAACCAGATTTTTCGATGGTAAATGCATGTTGGCCATATTCATCAACAGATAAAGCGATAGGCTCTTCTACACCAACGGTTTTAACGACTTGAGCCGTCTCTAAACCGGTATCAGAAAATACGGGTAAAATAACCATCGCCAAGTAAACAAAGATCAAAACCAAAGCAGCTAAAACACTGACGCCGCCACATGTCACGGAAAAACGGACGAGACGATCTTTCAACCATCTTTTTTTGTCGCGTTCTTTCAATGAAAATTGGGCTGAAGCCATCTGTTTATCTACCTTTTTTTAGCTACTGACATAATATGTACCTTAGATGACAGTTATATTACAAGTAACGTTAAACAACTGATACTAATAACAAGTTTGTTCACCTTATTTCTTAAAATAAGATCGTGCATTTTGTGAATCTTATTGTTCTAAATTAAAATACCGCCTCAATAACCTGCATTCTAGGACTAATCATAACGATGGAAAAAGACTATGTCACAAAAGAACTTAGCTGGTTATCTTTCAATGAAAGAGTACTGCAAGAAGCGGCAGATAAATCGGTTCCATTGATCGAAAGGGTCCGTTTTTTGGGCATTTACTCCAAAAATCTCGATGAGTTCTACAAAGTCCGATTTGCTGATGTAAAACGTAAGATCTTGTTAAAAGATCCACCGTCAACAAATGTTCCCAAAACCTTGCTGACCCAAATGCAGAACAAAACCAGAGATCTAGAGGTTCACTTCCATGAACTTTATAATGATTTATTATTGGAATTAGCACGTAACCGTATTTTTTTGGTCAACGAACAGCAAATCAGCACAGAACAAAGTGAATGGGTTAGAAAATATTTTAGAAAGAAAATACTCCCGCACTTAACCCCTTTATTGCTAAACGAAGATAGCTTGTTGCTCAACACCCTAAAAGATGATCAGAGCTATTTAGCCATCGACATCAACCGTAATAGATCTTCTCAATATGCCTTACTAGAGATCCCATCTGAACAACTCCCTCGTTTTGTCAAACTTCCAGAGACTTCAGATTCACAACGTACAACTTTGATCTTATTAGATAATATAGTTCGATTCTGTTTAGACGACCTGCTAAAAGGGTTCTTTGATTATGATTCGTTGAGCTGCTTTGCCATTAAAATGACTCGCGATGCCGATTACGATCTGCAAAAAGACTACGATTTTCAGAAAAGCAACGGCCTACTAGAGGCAATGTCATTAGGCTTAGAACAGCGTCTCACAGCACTGCCAATTCGCCTCATTTATGAATCTGAAATGCCATCAAAGATGCTGAGTTATTTGCGACTAAAGCTCAAGCTATCAGATTATGACAGCGTCATTGCAGGTGGGCGATATCATAACTTCAAACACTTTTCTGAGTTCCCAAGCCTCAATCGACACGACTTAATTAATCGCCCCCTCTCAGCAATTAAATGCGCTCAATTCAACCATTACCCTAACTATTTTGAAGCTATCAAAGCACGCGATATCTTATTACATTATCCCTATCACACCTTTGACCACATCACGGAACTGGTTAGACAAGCCTCATTTGACCCGAAGGTAAAGGCTATAAAGATCAATGTCTATCGTGTAGCTAAAGGCTCAAAGCTGCTTAACTCCATTATTGATGCTGCACATAATGGTAAGAAAGTGACGGTCGTGGTTGAGCTGCAAGCCCGCTTTGATGAACAAGCCAATATTCAATGGGCGAAGACTCTTCAAGACGCTGGTGTCAAAGTACTCCATGGCCTACCAAGTTTAAAAATTCACTCCAAGCTACTGCTCATTAAAAGAAAAAACGGCAAAGCGCTGGAACATTATGCTCATATTGGAACGGGCAATTTTCACGAAGTGACGGCTCGCGTCTATACTGACTTCTCTTTACTGACTGCAAATGAGGAGTTAACGCAAGAGGTTCGGCAAGTATTCAGATACATTGAAAACCCTTATCAAAAAGTACAATTTAAGCAGCTTATTGTTTCACCCAAAAATACCAGAAAGCGTCTTTATCAGTTGATCGACAATGAAATTCAGAATGCGGCAAATGACAAACCAGCATCGATCACTCTGAAATTAAACAACTTAGTCGACCGTGAGATCATCGAAAAACTGTATCAAGCCAGTCAGGCAAACGTAAAAGTGAGAATGATCATTCGTGGTATGTGTTCTTTGGTTCCAGGGCTCCCCAACGTCAGTGACAATATAGAGATCATTAGCGTGATAGACCGTTTTCTTGAACACCCAAGAGTAATGATCTTTGGTAATAATGATAATCCCAAAGTCTATATATCTTCTGCTGATTGGATGACGAGAAATTTTGACCGTAGAATCGAAGTGGCGACGCCAATTTTAGATCCAAAGATCAAGCAAACTATTATCGACATCACTGAGTTTCATTTTGACGACTGCAACAAAGCCCGAAGACTTGACCGAACAATGAGCAACCATTACTTACCACCACAATCTAACCGCTTAGATGATTCAACGTCACAGCTTGCGACTTACCACTATATTAAACATATTGAGAAACTGGCTCGTAAGAAATACAAGCAAGAGAACAAATCATGCAGTTAATCGAAAGTAAACGCCCCAGATGTATCGCAGCTATCGATTTAGGTTCGAACAGCTTCCATATGGTGGTCGCTCAAGTTTTTGAACAACACCTACAATTGGTTAGTCGACATAAGCAAAAAGTCAAATTAGCCGACGGATTCAATGAGCATCAATGTATAACCGAAAGTTCTATCGAAAGAGGCTTGGCATGCCTGACACTCTTTGCCGAAAGGCTCACTGACTTTAAAATTGATGATGTCAGAGTGGTTGGCACACACACGCTAAGAAAAGCGAAGAACTCAAAAGAATTTTTGGAACGAGCGAAGACCATATTCCCCTTTCCTATAGAAATAATTTCAGGCCCAGAAGAAGCTCGGATTATCTATAATGGTGTCGAGCATACACAAGTAACCTCCAACACTAAGCTCGTGATTGATATCGGAGGAGGAAGTACCGAAATAGTTGCGGGGCAAGGCTTTACACCCAAGATTACGCATAGCTTATCAATGGGGTGTGTCAGTTTCACTCAGCGTTTTTTTGCTGATGGTAAGCTCTCATCGCAACAGTTCTCCGAAGCCTATTCTGCAGCTATTCAACTATTAACTCCTTTGGTTGATGACTTCCACTTTTTAACTTGGGATATCGCCTTTGGTTCATCGGGTACTACTAAATCAATCAAAGAGGTACTCACTGAATTAGGGTTTAACGACGGCCTCATTACGCCGCAACGTTTGTCCTATTTAAAAAACCACTTATGTGAATTTCCATCATCTGAGAAATTAGACCTATCAGGTCTAAATGATGAGAGAAAGTCAGTGTTTGCAGCTGGTGTCACCATTCTTTCAGCAGCCATGGATACGCTAGACATCAAGGAGTTACATTTTTCTGATGGTGCCCTGAGAGAAGGCGTTCTTTATGACATGGAGGATAGATTTAAAGATATTGATGTTCGAACAAGAACTGCCGAAACGCTAGTCTCTCGATACCATGTTGACGTAGCCCATGGCCAGAAAGTCAAAGTACTCGCTCTTGCATTATTGAAACAAGTGCAGCCTCAAGTGACTACTACAGTCACTAATGAGCTATATGATCTGGTTGGTTGGACAGCATTGCTTCATGAGGTTGGACAAAGCATTGCATTTCAAGGCTATCACCGCCATTCAGCTTATCTACTCAAACATACGACAATGCCCGGTTTCAATACCGAGCAGCAACGCCTGATCTCAACATTGGTTCGTTACCAAAGAAAAGCACTCAAGCCACAAGATTTACCGGAACTTTCCCTGTTTGATCCACAACAAATAACGCTGCTAATCCGCATATTAAGACTCGCAATTTTACTCAATCGACAGCGAAGTCAAGCACTAGTCCCTGACGTCACCCTAACGATTGAACTACATGGAGATTGGGAATTAAAAGGCACCTGCAGCAACTGGTTAGCTGAAAATCAACTGCTTAATTATGAACTCAGAGAAGAACAAAAACGCTGGGGGTGTGCAGGATGGTCATTGATACTTAAATGATAGAGCTTCAACACAAAAACAGCCTGCGACTTCGCAAGCTGTTCATACGTTTTTTCTACGTCCAGTCGCCTTAATCAGAGCCCGACTTTTGCCAACTCTTTCTCTGCAAACTCAGACGGTATCGCTAAGTAACCATCTTTTTCTACAAGCTCTTGCCCCTGCTTTGAGAATATAAAAGTAAGAAACTCTCTCTCAACAGGAGAAAGCGGCTTATCGGGATGCTTGTTCACGTATACATATAAAAAGCGAGACAATGGATAGTCACCGCTTAAAATATTGACACGAGTAGGCTCAACAAATTGCGAACCTTGCTCTGCAATCGGAATTAATTTAACGCCAGCGACTCGATAACCAATGCCTGAATAACCTATCCCACTGACGGATGATGCGACAGATTGAACCACTGAAGCAGAACCTGGTTGTTCATTGACTCGATTCTTAAAGTCACCACCGCACAATGCGTTTTGCTTGAAATAGCCGTAGGTTCCCGAAACGGAATTACGCCCAAACAGTTGGAATCGATGTTTTGCCCAAGGTTGGTCTACGCCTAGATCTTGCCAATTGTTCAGAGGTTTCGTCGCACCACAGCGTAATGTCTCAGAAAAAATGGCGTCTATCTGGTGAAAATTTAGCCCTTCAATTGGATTATCACGGTGTACAAACAAACCAATAGCATCGATAGCAACTCGAAGCGCTGTTGGCTTATAGCCATGCTCTCTTTCGAATGCTTCTACTTCTCTTAGGCGCATTGGTCGACTCATAGGACCAAGGTGAGCCGTGCCTTCCGTTAGAGCAGGAGGTGCCGTTGCAGAACCTGAAGCTTGGACCTGAGCGTTAACATTCGGATAGTAAGATTTAAATTCTTCAACCCATAACGTTGTCATACCAGCCAAAGTATCCGAGCCTACCGATAATAAGCTCCCAGAAATACCTGGTACCTTAGAATAATTAGGAAGCGACTCAACGCTCTGTTCAGCATAGCTAGGATTAACCACAGCAAACGCTAATAATGTACTAATGGGTAAACGCATCCTGCGTATCAAATTGTTCATGACACGGTTAGTCTATTTGGAAGCGTGAAATGGAATCGGCTACCAACACCAACTTCACTTTGAATTTCTAAATGCGAGTCATGATGACTAAGTGCATGCTTTACAATCGCTAACCCAAGCCCACTACCACCCGTATCGCGTGAGCGGGCTTTATCAACACGATAAAAACGCTCTGTGAGTCGATGCAGGTGCTGTGGCTCGATTCCGTCTCCGGTGTCTGATACGTCCAAACATGCGCCTTGGCTAGTTTGATACCAACGAACCTTAACCGTAGCGCCTGGCGGTGTGTATTTGACTGCGTTGTACACAAGATTCGATATAGCACTTCTTAGCTGATCTTCATCAGCTAGAACTCGTAAACTCTTATCAATATCAAATTCTAGCTTGTGCTCCCGATCGCCACTTAGACTTGCGGCTTCTTTTTCAAGCACTTCCAACATAGCCGGTACATTGACGACTTCATCCAACTCATGCATCGGAGCAGCTTCAATTTTTGACAGTGTTAAGAGCTGGTTCACTAGACTGTTCATGCGATTCAGTTGTTCAGTCATCACGCCATGGGCTTTAGGCCACATAGGTCCAACGATCATGTCTGGATCTTCCGTCATTTCAAGATAGCCCTGAAGTACAGTCATTGGAGTACGCAGTTCGTGGGAAACGTTAGCAAAGAAGTTACGACGCATGCCTTCCAGCTGTTTTAGCTGAGTAACATCACGTACTACCATCAAGTGCTCACCTTCAGTGTAAGGCACGATACGCAGCTCAAGCATACGTTCCACATTGAGTGGCGATGGCATTTCTAACGGCTCTGAGAAATCTTGTTTATTAAGGTACTTGATGAAGTCCGGCGTGCGGATTAAGTTGGAAATAGGTTGCCCTGAATCGTCTGGCCAGCGAAAGCCCAGTAAATACTGAGCGAGCTTATTACACCAAACGATATTGCCTTCACCGCGAAATACCACAACGGCATCGGGCAGAGATTCCGCACCGTTTCTGAAACGGCGAATTAGGTTAGTCAACTCTTTGCGTTTGCGACGCTGCCTCTGCTGCATACGATATATACCATTGAACAGAGACTCCCAATTTCCAGAACCTGATGGTGGCGTTAGACGCTTCTCATCCCACAACCATGCGGACAAACGCATTTGATTGTGTAGATGCCAGCCGAGCTGCAATACCGTAGCAGCCAGCAGTAACCATGGTAAGTAACCGAATATCCATCCGACTAAAATCCAAGGTGCGTAAAAAAAAGCCAGCTCCCAAGCCAGCTTTTTCCAGGTTAACTTTTCAACCATTCAGGACTCCGTAAACTGGGTAGCGAAGCCACACTAAGCCTTTGTAGAAAAACGGTAGCCCGCGCCGCGAACCGTTTGGATTAGCTTGTCGTGACCTGCGGATTCAAGTGCTTTACGCAGGCGTCGAATATGTACATCAACAGTACGATCTTCAACGTAAACGTTGGTGCCCCAAACATTATTCAATAGTTGCTCTCGGCTATACACACGCTCTTGGTGAGTCATAAAGAAGTGCAGCATTTTGAACTCTGTAGGTCCCATATCAACCGGACCTTCGCTTGCGGTAACGCGGTGAGATACAGGGTCTAACTTAAGACCTTGAACATCAATCACATCTTCCAGTGCAGTTGGCGTTACACGACGAATAACGGCTTTAAGACGCGCCACTAACTCTTTTGGCGAAAATGGCTTAGTGATGTAATCATCAGCGCCGACTTCTAATCCACGAACCTTGTCTTCTTCTTCACCACGAGCCGTCAGCATCACTACTGGGATGTTGCGAGTTAACTCTTCACGCTTCAT
>CESF01046561.1_pt1 | contig 11861 bp, 8 predicted proteins | sample 356331 | NCBI WGS metagenome assembly CESF01 (sample SAMEA2621779, study PRJEB7988) | marine metagenome | biome: marine biome (ENVO:00000447); feature: surface water layer (ENVO:00002042); material: "saline water (ENVO:00002010), including plankton (ENVO:xxxxxxxx)" | depth 5 m
CAACATTTTTTTAGGGCAAGTAAGAGCTGATCAAATCAATGGAAAAACGATTAGTGCAATTGACTATTCAGCTCAGAAAGAAATTACAAATCAACTGTGCCACGAAATTCGGGAGGCCGCTTTTTCTAAACATGATTTAAGTTGCATGCACATATATCATAGTCTTGGCAAAGTAAAAGCTGGTGAAATTTGTTTTTTTGTATTTGTTTCAAGTGCACATCGACCTCCTGTTTTTGAAAGTTTGAGTGAAATTGTAAATGATATTAAAGAAAAACTTCCCATTTTCGGTAAAGAGCTTTTTGAAGATAAATCACATCAATGGAAAGTTAATCAATAGTTATGGTTGATATTACAAATAAAAAAAATACTCTTCGTATCGCAAAAGCTGAAGCCATACTAACAGTTAGCAAAGAAGCTACGATTCAATCAATCCGAGACAATAATGTTCCCAAAGGGGATATTTTTGAAATGAGCCGTGCGGCAGGATTGTTAGGGATAAAGAAAACGCCTCTATTATTGCCTGACTGTCATCCTTTGCCTATTGAATTTGCAGGTTTTGAATTTGAAATTAGCGGATTAGAAATAAAAATTTCTTGTACTCTAAAGACCATTTACAAAACAGGTGTTGAGGTTGAAGCCATGCATGGAGCCAGTATTGTTGCTTTAAATATGTATGACATGTTAAAACCACTTGACAAAGGTGTTGAGATTTGTGCTATAAGGCTGATTTCAAAAAAAGGTGGGAAAAGTGACCGATTCAAAGTAAAGGCATTCATCAGTGGCTCTGTTACTGTCTGTTCAGATACAGTTTCAAAAGGAGAAAAAAAAGATCGTGCTGGAAAAGAGGTAATAAAAAGTTTAGAGAATTGGAATGTTAAAATTGTAAATAATTCTATTATCCCAGACGAAATAAATGAGATTCAAGCTCAACTCAAAAAACAAGTTGAAGCAAAAACATCACTCATTATTTTTGTAGGTGGAACAGGACTTTCGCCTAGAGATCAAACTCCAGAGGCAATTACACCTTTAATAGATAAGCGGATTCCAGGTATGGAAGAAGCTATTCGAAAATACGGTCAAGACCGAACGTCATATGCAGCATTGTCAAGAAGTGTTGTAGGCATGGCTGGAACAAGTTTAGTAATGTCTTTGCCCGGATCAACAAAAGGAGCAGTTGAATCTTTAAATGCTGTTTTCCCCGAAGCTTTACATCTTTTCGACATAATAAAAGGCGCTCAACACTAACTATGGATCAGCTAAAATCTCCTTTAATAGATTCGTTTGATAGGCACCACAACTATCTAAGAATTTCGCTTACCGAAAGGTGTAATTTAAGATGTTCATATTGTATGCCTGTAGATGGAGTTCAACTTAGCCCAGCAGAGCATTTGATGAATGCCAGTGAGATTTTTAGTATTGCTAAAACCTTTGTCAAATTTGGTGTAACTAAAATTAGGCTTACTGGTGGAGAGCCATTGGTTAGAAAGGATTTCCAAAGAATTCTTGAGTTGCTTTCAACTTTGAATGTAGAGCTCTCCCTAACAAGTAATGCTGTTTCCATCGACCGTCATTTTCAGCAACTTAAAAAAGCTAGAGTTAAAACCATCAACATCAGTTTGGATACTCTTAATGCTGAACGGTTTCATGACATCACCTTTAGAAATTATTTTAATCGTGTATACCAAAACATCTTTAAACTTATTGAAGAAGGATTTATTGTGAAGATTAATGCAGTTCTAATGCGTGGAGTAAACGAAGATGAAATTCTTGACTTTATAGCTTTTACCAAAGATCAACCTGTTGCTTTTCGTTTCATCGAATTTATGCCTTTTGATGGCAACCAGTGGAAACGCGAAAAAACGGTTTCTTATCAAGAAATCATGGAAAAAGTTCAAAGCGCCTACTCTACCGATCAAATTATTCGGCTTCAAGATGCCCCAAACGATACGGCAAAAAACTATGCTATTAAGGGACATAAAGGAACATTTGCTATAATTAGCACCGTAACTAATCCCTTTTGCGATCAATGCAACCGGATTCGACTTACTGCCAATGGTAAATTAAAAAATTGTTTGTTTTCTCAAAAAGAAAATGATTTACTTACGGCACTAAGAAATAAGGAAGATTTGGAACCCATAATCCGCCAAAACATAAATAAAAAATTTGAAATTCGTTCAGGAATGCGGAGTCCTGAACTTTTTGAAGACCTAAAGCATCACCAACAAAACCGGAGTATGATCACCATTGGGGGTTGAATTTTTTGAATAGCTTTTGATAAATTTCTGGAGTATCCATATCAATCAATTTGTTTCCTGCGTTGATCAGAATTGTATTTGCTTCATTTTTTTTCAATATAAGTTTAGCACCCTCTTCCCCGCTTAACTTTTGCAATTCATCAAAATAATATGCATCAAATAATACTGGAACCCCAGACCAACCAGAGTCTGACTCTGAAGCAATGATTTGATTTTTACCTTTTTTAAAGGTAGCTCTCATATCTAAATAATGAGAGGTGCTAACTAAAGGCTGATCAATTAATGAAATAAGAATTCCTTCTATTTTGGGGTTTAGGTATAGAATTTTTTGAATCCCATATGCCAAAGAATTACCCATTCCTTTTTCCCATTGATCAAATTGGATAAGTTCTACTTTGTAGTCTTTTAAAAGGGGGTGAATAAGTGATGTAAAGGCCCCTAGAATTACATAAAGTTTTTCTGTTGTTGGCAAAATAGTTTCAACTTGAAATTGGATAAGGCTTTTATTTTTCCAGCTTAGAAGTTGTTTGGGTTGTGCCATTCGCTTTGAAGGTCCTGCTGCCAATAAAACATGAGGGATATTAGTCATGAATATTTCCTAATTTTTCTTTTAATTGGACCGGTTTTTGATTTCGTATAACACTTAAAATTTCTGCCAAGATTGACACTGCTATTTCTTCAGCAGTTTCAGCACCTATATTGATTCCAGCAGGACCATGCAGTCGCTCTAAAAAATCAACGGATAATTCCGTGTTGAAATCCAAAGCTTTTTCCAACAAACGTTCCCTTCTGTGTTTGGGTCCTAAAACACCAAAATATGCAGGATGGGTGTTAGCTAAGGCTAAAAGGTATTGTACGTCTTTATTGAAACTGTGAGTCATAAGGATTACAGCAGTTTGGTCATCAATTAGAGTTGTATCTAAAGTCTCAAATGTAGGAGTAATAAATTCATTCACTTCTCCAAAAAAAGCTTTGGTTTTCTCTTCATCTGGCGAGGCAACAACGGTAACATTCCAACCTAGATCAGAAGCAGCTTTACACAGACGCACAGTATCATATTCTGCTCCAAATAAATATAGTTGAAACAGAGGGCTGAAATTTTGTTCAAAACACTTCAATTGATTTGAAACAGTAAAATTTTCTTTCAATGTATATCTTTTTCCTGATAGATAAAATTGTGTCCCAAAGGATTTATTTGCGCCTTCTTCAATAGAATAAAATGATTCACTTTTAAAGGCTAAACGTTTATTAAATACAATATCAAATTTCGATTTCATATCCTGAGTTATTTTAACTGGTTCAATGAGTATATAAATAATCCCTTCGCATCCCAATCGAAAACGACCATCGTAGGTCATAATTTTGGGTATATCCATTTTTAAAACGAATTGTGCTTGACGTTCTACTTCCTTTTCTACACAACCTCCACTTATTGCTCCATGTATTTGACCATTCTCTTGAATCAACATACGAACTCCCGGTCTACGATAGGAAGATCCCTCCAGAGCAACGACAGTAGCTAAAACTGATTTTATCCCTAGTTTCTGAGCTTTCCAGATAATTCCTACAAGATTTTTAATTTCATGTGTCATTTGTAATTGGAATCTAATAATAAAATATAGGAATTAATTTGATTAGTTTTTTCAGGACTTTTGTATTCCATCTAATTTGGTGATTTATTATTAATCTTTACTCATTTAAGCTCAAGATCTAAAGATAAAGATTCTATCATCTTTATCAATTTACGCTTACCAATTTGGATTGGGGTAGCTTCTTTTTTTTGAATGAAAAATAATTTTCTTTTAATAAATCTCGGTGGAAAACCTATCTCAATTGTGGTAGGTGAAAAAGTTGCAGGTTGAAATTTAACTTCATCCTTTCTATAAATCCTTATGGAATCAAGTTCTGTTATTAAAGAAAGATATCCAACGTTAAAGTTTTTACCCCCCTTATAGTAATAGGGTAAAAAAAAGTGCTTGTTAGTCTTATAAATAACAACCTTGGAAAGAGTTCTTTCAACAAAGTCCGTATTTCCATTAATTGTTTTTTTTGATTCAAATTCATCGTTATAAAGATTGTATCGAAGAAGTAATACATCTCCATTTACTTCACCTGAACTAAAATCAGGACTATCATATTTTTCGCCTTTAATTTTACCATCCCACATTGATCTAAAACGGTCTGATTTTAATTTAGTGCTTTTATTAACACTATCCCCAATTATAGTTCTCACATAGTCCTGTGAATAATTTTTTAGAGGTAACAATAATATGATAAGGATAAATGTGTTTTTCAATTTTTTATTTTCAATTTAATAAATTCTTTTGGTCTCAAATATGGAAATTCTTATTATAATAATTTTTTTAACTAAATTGAAGCTTAATAATGTAATTATGAATGAGATAAAAAATATTTTTAGGGCTTTTCTAGCAACATTTATTATTGCTTCGGTATTAATAGGATGCAATTCTAAAGAGACTACTTTATTCGAAATTACCTACAATTCATCATTGGGATTGGATGGTTATGATGGTCGGCTTTTGTTAATTATCGCTAAAGATACACTTAAAGAGCCTCGTTTTCAGATTAATGATTCTGATGAAACAGGAATAATTATTGGAAAAAATGTTAATCAATGGAGATCAGACCAAAAACAATTATTTACTTCTTCCTCATTGGCCTACCCAATTGATAACTTAAGTGAACTTGAATCGGGAACTTATTTTGTTCAAGCCTTACTTCACAAATACGATACCTTCAATCTATCAAATGGAAAAACAGTTCAACTCCCAATGGACCAGGGAGAAGGCCAAAAATGGAATATCAGTCCTAAAAACTTGTACAGTAGACCATTCAAAATAGATTTCAATAAAAACTCAAAAAATACAGTAAAAATTGAAATTACTGAAGAAATCCCACCCATTAAACCAGCTGAGGATTCTGAATATATTAAGCACGTTAAAATTAAAAGTAAAATGCTTTCAGAATTCTGGGGAAGGCCTATGTATCTTCAAGCTAATGTCCTAATTCCTGAAGGGTTTAATAAAGAAAGTAAAACACAATATCCATTAATGGTTTTTCATGGACATTTCCCTAAAACAATTGGTGGATTTAGAACCTCCCCTCCTACTGCACCCAAAAAAGATAGCATATTCACCAGCAGATTTGGTATAACTGGATACAAATACATACAAGAAAAAGAAGCTTATGATTTTTACAAAAATTGGGTTTCAAAAGATTTTCCAAGATTTCTAGTTATAGAAATCCAACATCAAAACCCATACTATGATGATTCCTATGCTGTGAATTCCGCTAACCTTGGCCCTTATGGAGATGCAATTACTTATGAGCTTATCCCCAAAATTGAAGAAATGTTCAATGGTGTTGGAGAAGGTTGGGGGCGCTTTTTATATGGAGGTTCAACCGGTGGTTGGGAAGCTTTGGCTGTTCAAGTATTTTATCCTGATCAGTATAATGGATGTTTTGCTGCCTGCCCAGATCCAATTGATTTTAGGGCCTATACCGTTGTTGATATTTATAAAGATGATAATGCATATTACAAAAGTGGGAACTTTAGAAAAACTCTTCGCCCTGGAATGAGAGATGGTAAAGGACACATTAAAGCTCAATTGATTGATATGAATCGAAGAGAATATATACTAGGAGATAAAGGAAGATCAGGTGATCAATGGGATATTTGGCAAGCTGTGTATTCTCCAGTCGGCGAGGACGGATATCCAAAACCTATATGGGATAAACTTACAGGTAAAATTGATCATGATGTGGCCAACTATTGGCGAGAAAATTATGACCTTAGATATATAATGGAACGAGATTGGAATAAAATAGGTAAAGATCTTGAAGGAAAAATAAATATCTACTGCGGAGATATGGATAATTATTATCTAAACAATGCAGTTGTTTTGACTGAAAAATTTTTAGAAAATACACAAGATCCCTATTACAGTGGAGAGGTTGATTATGGAAATAATGCCGAGCATTGTTGGAATGGTGATCAAGACAATCCAAACTACATTTCTAGGCTTCGTTACAATACCATGTATCTTGAAAAAATAAAAGACAGACTAAAAAAAACTGCCCCAAGAAATCACAGGCTCAAAAACTGGGGTTTTTAAAATTATTATAAACTAAATATTTTATGACTATGTTAAACTTAAATATATATTCTTTTTGCTTGATTAGCTTATTTATTTTATCAAGCCTTAATAGTAATGTGATCGCCCAAAACAACGCACAATCGAAATCTGAAATGCTTCAGAATTATTCCTGGAGGGCTATAGGTCCTGCTAACATGGGAGGTAGGGTAACTGATATAGACGGAATACCCGGAGATCCTTCAACTTTTTATGTAAGTGGTGCTGATGGTGGAATTCATAAAACCGTTGATGGTGGAGTGAGTTTTGAACCAATTTTTGAAAAACAAAGAGCCTATTCTATTGGAGCTCTAACTATAGCTCCTTCTGATAAAAATGTTCTCTGGGTTGGAACCGGTGAGGGTGACCCACGTAATAGTGTTGGTTATGGTTGGGGTGTGTATAGATCGGTTGATGCAGGAAAGTCATGGAAACATTTAGGTCTTAAAAAAACTGAGAGAATAAAACGCATTGTTGTTGATCCTAAGAATCCTGACGTTGCATGTGTTTGCGCTCTAGGAAAAGAATGGGGACCAAACAAAGAAAGGGGTGTTTTTAAAACTACAAATGGAGGAAAGAGCTGGGATAAAATTCTTTTCATTGATGAGAATACGGGCTGTTCTGATATCGCAATGGAAAATGATAACCCAAGAATCATGTATGCTGGAATGTGGACATTTAGAAGAAAGCCTTGGAGATTTGACGACGGAGGCAAAAATACTGCCATCTATAAAACTATGGATGGAGGCTCTACATGGGAAAAAATCATGAAAGGTTTACCTAAAACAGACATGGCCCGCCCAGGAATTCATATTGCTCAAAGTGATCCCAATATAGTTTACTTGATGACTGAATTTGATGGTGGAGGGACAGCATTTAAATCTGAAGATAAAGGTGAAAATTGGGAGCTAGTAAATGATGATCCAAATATCAATTTCAGACCTTTCTATTATAGTGATGTTCGTGTAGATCCAAATAATTCAAATATTCTTTTTTCAATTTCAGGAAGACTAAGTCGTTCAAAAGACAGTGGTCAAAACTGGGAACAAGTGGCTAAAACAGTTCATGGGGATCATCAGGCTTTATGGATTGATCCAGAAAATTCAAATTATATTTTAAATGGAAGTGATGGTGGTTTCCAAAGATCATTTGATGGTGGTGACACATGGGAGATTATAAATAATATTGAGCTTTCCCAATTTTATCAACTTCAAATTGACAATTTAGAACCTTATAATGTTTACGGAGGTTTACAAGATAATGGAACATGGGTTGGACCCAGTAATTCCTTGTATGGAGCAGGTATATTGAAACGTCATTGGAAAGGACTTGCTTATGGTGATGGTTATTTTGCCGAACCAATTCCTGGAAATGAGCACTTGGTTTACACAAATCTTCAAGGTGGAGTCCCTTTTTTAGTTGATAGTCGCTATGGAAATGTTCAAACTATACATCCATATCCAAAAATTGTTGGGTCAGCTGGTGATGCGATTGAGAAACACAAATATAGATTCAACTGGGATTCTCCAATTCATATTTCTCCTCATGATCCTGAAACTGTCTATATCGGAGGAAATGTAATATTTAAATCTCAAGATAGAGGTAATTCATGGAAAGTAATAAGCCCAGATTTGACTACAAATGATAAATCTAAACAAAGAACGTCAGGAGGAACGATTTATCAAGATAATACAGCTGCTGAATTTCATTGTACAGTTCTTTACATTGCTGAGTCTCCAGTGAAAGAAGGAGTAATATGGGCAGGAACTGACGATGGTAACGTTCAAGTTTCCTTAAACGGAGGTGAAACTTGGACAAATTTAAAAGACCGTATTAAAGGACTTCCAGAATTTGCCTGGGTTTCAAAAATTCATGCATCGGAACATGATGCTGGTACAGCATTTGTTGTTGTAGATCAGCACCGTATGGATGATTTTAAACCCTACATATTTATGACAAAAAACTTTGGTAAAAATTGGGAAAAAATTTCATCTGATTTACCTTCTGACGATTATGTGAAAGTTGTTCGGCAAGATCCTCACAATCCTAATTTACTTTTTGCTGGAATGGAACACGGAATTTTTGCGAGCTGGAATATGGGAAAAAATTGGGAAAAAATAAATATAGATCTACCCAACGTATCAGTTCGAGATCTTCGGATACAGGAAAGGGATCGTGACCTTATAGTAGGAACTCACGGAAGAGGTGTATACATTCTAGATGATATTAGGCCAATTGAAGAACTTGAATATGCTGAGGGAAAAGCAATTCATTTATTTCCTGTTAGAGATGCTATCATCTGGAATATGTATTGGCGTATCGAAAATCTTGGGGACAGACACTATGTAGCTAAAAACCCTGACTATGGAACTAATATTAATTTTAGCTTAAGTCAAGATGCTTCTGAAACAATAGAAGTAGAAATAAAAGATGAAAGTGGTCAACTTATAACAACATTAGAGCATAAAGAAGCAAAAAAAGGAATAAATCGAATTGTTTGGGATTTGGGCTATAATGGTGCAAAAGCATTAAAAAGTAATTCCAATGAAAATATTGAAAATAAAGAAGGACTAAGATATGATGGTATAAGGCCAAAAGTTACACCAGGTATATATACAGCTAATCTTAAATACAAAGGGGAAACCATTAGCTCAAAAATAAAAGTGAGAGGTGATCTTAGAATAAACCTTCCAATTGAGGATTATCAAGAAAAATTAAGAGCATTATTAGCATTAAGAGATCTACTTAGTGAAACTCACGAATTAATTGATTATGTAGACACTGTGATTGAGCAATTAAATGATTTGAAGGTAAAACTTAATTCAAATTCATCAATAGAAAATTCAGACTTAGTATCTCTAAGTAAAAAAATTGCAGATTTTAAAGATGAAGAGCTTATGCGCCCTCCTCCTTCAATGTCATATAGACAAAGACCAAGGTTACGTGAGGAGATTAGATCACTTATGAGAGCGATAGATAACACGACAAATTCTCCCACTGTTCCTCAACTTGAAAGAATAGAGAGTCTTGGTGAAGAACTTAATAAGCACAAAAGTATGATGAATGAAATGGAATCAAGGATAAATGAAATAAATAAATCGAATGCATCACTGCCCCAAATCATTTTGAAAGGTAATTAATTTTGAGGTGTGTTTTTTTAATTTCGATTTTATTATTTAACCTAATTTTATCTTGTTCGGAGGGAATTAAAGTAGATGTTGTAATTGAAAATGGAATAATTTATGACGGAACAGGAAATAGTCCATTTAAAGGTTCAGTTGCAATTAAAGATGAAAAAATTGTATATGTAGGTTCGCCAAAGTCATTTCAAGCAAAAAAAAGGATTGATGCTACAGATCAAGCTGTCTCCCCGGGATTTATAAACATGTTAAGTTGGGGTGTTGAAACCCTTATTGAGGATGGAAAATCCCAAAGTGATATACGTCAAGGTGTTACCCTTGAAGTTTTTGGTGAGGGAATGTCCTGGGGTCCCTTAAATGAGCAAATGAAAGTTGACCTGTTGAAAAAACAAGGCGATATCCAATATGAAATTCCTTGGAATACACTGGGAGAATATCTTCAATTTCTTGAGGAAAAGGGTGTTTCAACCAATATAGCTTCATTCATTGGTGCAACTACACTTAGAATAAATGCTGTTGGTTACGAAGATCGCGAACCTAATCCTAAAGAACTAAAACTAATGACTAATTTGGTTCATCAAGGAATGAAAGAAGGAGCATTAGGAATCGGTTCTTCACTAATTTATGCTCCTGCATTTTATTCAAGTACTAAAGAACTTATTGAAATTTGTAAGATTGCAGCTCAATATGATGGAATGTATATCTCTCATATGAGAAGTGAAGGAAATAAAATATTGGAAAGTGTTGATGAATTAATGACTATTTCGAAAGAAGCTGGAATTCGATCTGAGATATATCATTTAAAACAAAGTGGTAAAAAAAATTGGGGCAAGCTAGATGCTGTTATTCAAAAAATTGATTCTGCTAGAACAGCAGGCTTAGAAATAACAACAGACATGTACAATTATACTGCTGGCGCAACTGGCCTGGACGCCTCTATGCCTCCTTGGGTCCAAGAAGGTGGTCTTGATAAGTGGATAGAGCGACTTAAAAAGCCTTCAATAAAAAAGCGTGTTATTAAAGAAATGCAAACAGATACTGATCAATGGGAAAACCTTATGCGTGCTGCTGAATCTCCTGACAAACTAATATTAGTTGGTTTTAAAAATGATAGTTTAAAATATTTAACTGGTAAGACTTTAGATGAGGTTTCAAAAATTAGAGGGAAGAGCCCAGAGGAAACAGCTATAGATTTGGTTATTCAAGATGGAAGTAGAGTCGGAACAGTCTACTTTTTAATGAGTGAAGAAAATGTAAAAAGACAAATCAAATTACCGTATATGAGTTTTGGTTCTGATGCAGGTTCAATGGCTACAGAGGGTGTTTTTTTGAAAAGCAGTACACATCCAAGGGCTTTCGGAAATTTTGCCAGACTATTGGGTAAATATGTAAGAGATGAAAAAGTTATTTCGCTCGAGGAGGCAATTTATAAATTATCAGGGTTGCCAGCTTCAAATCTGAAAATTAGAAATAGAGGTTTTTTGAAAATTGGAAATTATGCTGATATAGTTGTCTTTGATCCAGATTCCATTCAAGACTTTGCTGATTTTGAAAACCCCATGCAATACGCAACGGGGGTAAATCATGTTTTTGTAAATGGAACTCATGTTTTAGATAATGGTGATCATACAGGAGCTCTTGCTGGAAAGTTTGTTAAAGGACCAGGGTATCAAAAAAATAAAGTGAACTAATACAATGAAACAAATAGTAATCCTTCTGTTATTTCCATTAATCTTGGTTGGACAAACTAAGGTTTTGATTGGTGGAACCTTAATCGATGGTTATGGTAACCAACCAATTAAAAATAGTGTAATTATTGTTGAAGGTGAAACTATAGTGAAAGTGGGCAGGGTAGATAATACTCTGATTCCCAAAAATGCTGAAATTATATCTACTGAGGGTATGAGTGTTCTTCCAGGACTCTGGGACATGCATGTTCACTTAATGATTACTGGGCATTCAGATTACAGCTATTGGGACAAGACTTATTTGCCAATTTTTGAAAATGTAATAATGCCTGCATCGGCTCATCAACTTCTTCTTGCAGGTGTAACAAGTGCACGTGATTTGGGTGGTCCCTTAGAAGCAAGCTTAGCAGTAAGAGAGGGAATTAATAAGGGAGCTCTCCCAGGTCCTACAATGTATATGAGTGGACCATTTATTCAAAAAGAGCCTTATCCTGGTACAGAAGCATTTCGCTGGGGTGTTAATGGAGAAAAAGACGCTCGAGATAAAGTAAAAAAACTTGCTAAAGCTGGTGTGGATTGTATCAAACTTATTGATCAAGATCAAATGACATTTGAAGAGATTAA
>CESF01064192.1_pt1 | contig 11854 bp, 12 predicted proteins | sample 356331 | NCBI WGS metagenome assembly CESF01 (sample SAMEA2621779, study PRJEB7988) | marine metagenome | biome: marine biome (ENVO:00000447); feature: surface water layer (ENVO:00002042); material: "saline water (ENVO:00002010), including plankton (ENVO:xxxxxxxx)" | depth 5 m
GCAACAAATGCAAGAACATGTTCTTCTCTTACTGCTATAACAGCCATAATACCTGCTATTAATGGTAACCAAGATGCCCCAAAAACTGGAATTACAACAGCGATCGCAGAAACAACAATTGCAACTATTCCTAATGCTTTCATAATAATTTTCTCCAAAAAATATAAAAGTAGATTCTACCATACAAATTACATCAGTCTACTTAAAACACACATTTGCCTTTTTATATCTTTTAAGATTTAATATTAATAATATTATAGGCTATCAAAAAATACCAAATTTCATGAAAAATAAATTATTAATTCTTGTATCTTTAATTTCCCTACCAAGCTTTGTACAAGCTTTGTCTTATGAAGTTAGAGGGGTTGAAAGAGTCTCTCAAATGTTTGGTGATGCGATATGCGTATCTCTATACATAACAAATAGTACAAGAAATACTTATTCATTTAATCTTTTTGCAATTGAGGCAAAGGGTGATGGCCTTACATCAACCCCATCTTTGTTTGTTGGTAAGAAACCAGATTTTAATCCCAATCAAGATTTAACAGCTAATTCAAAAGCAAGGGGTTGGTTGTGCTTTGATGAACCAGAATATGGTTGGGTACCAGAGACCATTGAATTTTCAGAAGTCTGGGGATCTAAGTTCCTTACTGTTTTCGTTAATTGAATAATAAATATTTCTAAATCAAAATTAATTTTTCTAGGAAGTCTTTAGGTAAACCTGATAGGCTATTAAACTGTTATGATTAAATTAAGTGAGTCTACGCCTTTTGCAGAAGGTGGGAATAGAAAATGTTTTGTTCATCCAAATAATCCTGAAAGATGCCTAAAAGTGATTCATGCTGGTTTACTAGATGAGATAATAAAAAAAAAGCCTTGGTATAAAAAACTTAGATCAAAAAATAGTTTTAATGACAATTTAAGAGAAAAGGAAGCCTATGGTCAAAAAGCTTTAAATTCTAATAATCCAAATATATGGAAACATCTTGCTAGATGGTATGGGATGATTGATACAGATATTGGAATGGCTTCTGAAACAGAATTAATAAAAAACGGAAACGAAATTGCTGAAACTCTTGAAAGTTATCTTTTTACAAATGGGCTTACCGAAGAAATTAAAGTTTCAATAAATCAGTTTCAAGAATGGTTAAAAAAGAATTTAATTCTGACTAAAAATCTTCTACCTCATAACTTGGTTATTAAGAGATCTGAAAATGTTCTAAGTATAGTAATAGTTGATGGTTTAGGGTCTCAAGCATTTATTCCGCTGCCAAACTATTCTACTTTTTTTGCAAAAAAATATGTTAAAAGGAGGATTAAGTTAATGAATAGTAGAATTACGTGGGACCTTTCAGGAAGAAAGGGAAGTTGGAAATAATATACGTTTAAATTATTATAATTGTTGTAATAACAGTTAAGGAGAGATAGAGATGAAAAGTACTATGCAAAATCTAATAAATGCTTGCTTGGCAATAATGATTACTTTGCTTATATATAATATGTTTGAATTAAAAGAACAAGTGAATAATTTAGATCACCAACCAAATGAAGATGCTGTTGAGGTTGTTAAATTGGCATATGAAACTTTTGGTAGTGGTGATCTAGAGGGCTGGAAAAAAATCCATTCCGATGACTTGAAATTTACAGTTTTAGGCAACATTAAATCTTCGGGTGTTCATTTTGGAAAAGATGCTGTAATCAGGGATGTATTTAATGTTATCCCAAGCACTTGGCCAAATTTTAAACTGTCTCATAAAGCAATATACTCTGATGGAGATATGGTATTTGTACACTCTCATATGACTGCAGACGGTTTGGATACCGAAACAATGCATATGTTTAGAGTTGTTAATGGGTTAATAGTAGAATTTAAAGCCTTTGATGATACTGGTTCTATGAAGGCTGTTGAGCAAAACTAACTAGCTTTATTATTCGTCTAGAAAACTTTTAAGATGGCTTGATCTGCTGGGATGTCTGAGCTTTCTTAAGGCTTTAGCTTCTATCTGTCTAATTCTCTCTCTGGTAACGTCAAACTGTTTACCTACTTCTTCCAAAGTGTGGTCTGTATTCATACCTATTCCAAACCTCATTCGCAAAACTTTAGCTTCTCTTGCTGTAAGTGAAGCAAGAACATCATCAGTAGCAAAATGAAGGCTTTCTTCAGTTGCGTTTTCTAAGGGTGACTCAATTACAGTATCTTCAATAAAATCACCTAGACTAGAATCCTCGTCATCTCCAATTGGAGTCTCAGTTGAGATTGGTTCTTTGGCAATTTTTAAAACTTTTCTAACTTTATCTTCAGGCATATCCAACTCTTTACCTAACTCTTCTGGAGTTGGCTCCCTTCCCATATCTTGCATCATTTGACGAGAAACTCTGTTTAATTTATTGATTGTTTCAATCATATGGACTGGAATTCTTATTGTTCTAGCCTGATCTGCAATTGACCTAGTTATGGCCTGTCTTATCCACCAAGTTGCATAAGTTGAAAATTTATAACCTCTACGATATTCAAATTTATCAACAGCTTTCATAAGACCAATGTTTCCCTCTTGGATTAGATCTAAGAATTGAAGTCCACGGTTTGTATATTTTTTTGCTATAGAAATTACTAGCCTTAGATTTGCTTCTACCATATCTTTTTTTGCACGGCGCATTTTTGTTTCGCCCATCGACATATTTCTATTTATTTCTTTTATCTCTCTAACATTGAGGCCGACTTTATTCTCGAGTTCAATGATATCTTTTTGTGCGATTACTACATCTTGTTTAACATTTTGAAGAAGATCTTTTTTGTACTTCTTCTCCTTCATCAGATTATCAACCCATCTAACTTTTGTTAAATTTTCAGGATATAAGGCTAAAAAATCTTTTCGAGGTATTCTAGCTTTTTTTACCAGCTGAGTTTGAATAAGCTTTTCTTTTTCTCTCAGAATATTTAATCCATGTCTTGCAATAGCAGCGATATCATCAAACATTCTTGGACTAAATTTTAAGAACTGAAATATATCGCCAAGTTTTTTTAATTCTGCATTTGCTTCTTTTGAATGTCTTCCTTTTTTTTCAATGACCTTTGTTGTTTTGTTGAACTGTCGTTTCAAATTTGTCATTCTTCTTTGAACTTCTTTCATATCAGGACCTGATGAAGACTCTTCATCTGAATCGGCAGCATCAGCTTCTTCTTTAGCTCTTTGTGTTCCTGGTCCAGCAGATGGAACCTCTTCCATCTCTTCTAAAAATCCAGTAAGGAAGTCATTAATTTTCTTTTCGCCATCTTTTACAAGCTGCCAATAAATCAATACATACTCAACAGTCTTAGGATAATGAACGCTTGCATTAAGAAGATCTCTCATTCCCTCTTCTATTCTTTTGGCAATTTCAATCTCACCTTCTCGAGTCAAAAGGTCAACTGTTCCCATTTCTCTCATATACATTCTAACCGGATCAGTTGTTCTTCCTGTTTCATTCTCAACAGCTGCAAGAGCTTCTGCGGCTTGTTCTAAAGCAATATCATCTGAATTTTCTGATTCTGCTAACATTAATGTGTCAGCATCAGGCGCTGTTTCGTGAACTTGCAAACCTAAATCATTTATCATTCCTATAATTTCATCTACTTGATCTGGATCAGATATATCGTCAGGTAAATGATCATTTACATCAGAATATGTTAAGTATCCCTGCTCTCTACCTTTTTCGATAAGCTCTGCAATTCTTGAGCCTTTTTGATTTAATTTATCCACAGATTAGTCGCACCTCGAGTATATCCCCTATATGTATGGATTGATTCGCAAAAATCAATCTAACCAGAGCTTAAATTTTTGATTAAAGCTTCTTCTTCCTGCGACATTCTATCTTTTTTTAAGATAATTTGTTGTAATTCTCTCTTTTCTGATGAAGTTAATTCATTCATATTATACTTTTCTTTGAGAATTTCTTCTCTTTCAGAGTATGTTTGCGAAATTAAGGCAATACAATCCTCTATCATAGCAAGAGCATCTTCTTCTGATATCTTAATTTCTGAAACCAGCGCTTCTCCAAAAACATTTTTTATTTTTTCTTGATCAATTTTCTCTAAAATTATTGAGGCAGCTGAATTCGGATGTTTAATATATATATCTCTAATTTCTAACATAAAAGAAAACTTGGAATCTGGGTTAACCAAATTAAATAATTTGCTATTAGCTAATTTCGGATGTTGAATTAATGCCATAAATATACCTAATACAGATTTTTTCATTATCGATTTTGTATCAACCATTGGCTTTTCTTTCTTTGGAGAATTAATTTGCTTCTTGCTTTCATTTCCTTGTATTAGTTTTGCAAAATCTATATCACACACATTAGATGCCTCATTGATATATGCCTGTTTAATAGTTTCATTAGAAATTGATTTAATTAAGGGTATGGCAAATTTTGCAGCTATTGATCTTCCTTCAATAGAAGATAGATCATCTTGTTGTTTTAATGTTTCAAAAAAGTAGTTAGAAAGTGATTTTGAATCTTTAGCAATGTTGTGAAAAGCTTCTTTTCCATTTTCTTTTATGAAGCTATCTGGGTCATCGCCCTCTTTTAAAAAAATAAAGCTTATTCTTGTGTCCTCTCGAAGTAACGGCATTGCATTTTCTACTGTTCTCCATGATGCCTTTAAACCAGCCTCATCACCATCAAATACTATATAGATTGTATTAGTATAATTAAGTATTTTTCTAAGCTGCTCTTGGGTAAAGGCTGTACCTGATGAGGCAACAGCATTTTTAACACCATGCTGAAATAGACCAATAACATCCATATAACCCTCTACAACGAAAATTGAATCAGGTCTTTTATCAATTTGCCTAACCTCATATAAGCCATACAGTTCGTATTTTTTCTTGTAGGTTTTTGTTTCAGGAGAATTTAAATATTTTGCCTGGTTTTCTTTATCTGCTAATAACCTGCCTCCAAAAGCAATGCTGTCACCTTTAATATTTCTTATTGGGAACATTAATCGATCTCGAAATCTATCATAAAACTCACCATCATCATTTTTACCAAACAAACCGGATTCATTAAGCTCTTCTTGATTAAACTCTTTTGAAAGCACTTCATTCAGGCTTGGAGCTTTTGCATTTGAATATCCCAAATTAAAAAATTTAGCAGTTTCTCCTGAAATGCCTCTGTCCTTTAAATAAGAAATTGTATTTTTCCCATTTTCTTCTTTTAGCTGTTTATAAAAAATTTCTGAAGCTCTATTATTAATATTTGTTGATTTTATTACTGAGGAATTCCTTTCTTGTTTAGGAATTTCCATTCCGATATAAGATGCTAGCAACTCAACTGCTTCCACAAAGTCCAAGTTGTCATGCTTTTTCAAAAAAGAGATCGCATTTCCTGTTTCCTTGCAGGTAAAGCAATGATAGGTCCCAGTTTCTTCATAAATCTTCATTGACGCATTATTTTCTTCTCCACCTTTATGAAAAGGACATTTTGCCATATATGCACCCCCTCTTCGTTCGACTTGTCTTCGTTTTTGGATGACTTCAACAATATTTACTGAGTTAAGTAGGCGTTCGATAAAGTCTTCTGGTATATACATAATTATTTTTTATTTAACTCAAACCAATTATCAATTAAAATTTTTGCTGCATTTGCGTCAACCGTTTCAAATTTTTTTTCTTCAAGTATTTGTCTGGCTTCAAATGTTGTAAGCCTCTCGTCAATGTATTCAAATTTTGCATCATAGATACTTTTAAGTTTTTGATAAAAATTTTCAACTTCTTTCATAATCTCACTATCAGTTCCATCCATATTTAAAGGTTTTCCTACGATCACAAGATCAGGCTTCCATTCATCTAAAAGAATAATAATCTCATTCCATTTTACTTTGTTATCTTTACTTGAAATTACCTGAAGGGGTGAAGAGCTGTATGTTGAAGTTTGTCCAACAGCAACTCCTATCTTCTTTGTTCCAAAATCGAAGGCAACTATTTGCATTTAATTAGAAGAAAAATTCCAATCTCTAACAATTTCTAGAATACTATATTGATTAGACATATCATCATTAAAAGGAGCAAATGGTGCAGATTTCTCTAATATATCAATAGCCATTTCATCAATTAATGTGTTCCCAGATGAAATTAGAATCTTTGAACTAACTAAGTTTCCATTTATATCAATTGTTGCCATGATCTGAACTTTACCATCTAAATTATTTTCTTTATTGGAAATTATTTTATCGCCAGTCGTTTCTATTTTTCGCTGCCACAAATTTAAATAAACAGCTTCTTCAGAATTTATTACTGAGTTCGCTTGAAGTTTTTTAATTTTAAAAGATTCAGAAGAATTTTTTGGTGTCTGAATTGCACCTAATGCCTGAGATGACATATCTTTTTTTAATTCCACATTGTTGCCAATGGATGAATCGCTCATGAAGTCTTGATTTGAATTAGCAAGTTTGACATTGATAATTGGAGACTCATTAAAAATAGGTAATTTGTAGTAAGTTGTTATTGAAATTCCAAAAATTAAAACACCATGAATAAATAATGATATAAAAAATGATTTATTAAAAGTTAAAGATCTTTTACTCATGTTTTTTGATGAAGATAAAAACATGTTCATAATCCCTCAAAAAAATCCATGATCGGATTTTGACCTGTTTGATCAAAAATTTCTCTTGCGCATGTTGGGCTAGTAATATTTATTTCAGTAAGATATTCACCAATAATGTCTATTCCGGCAAAGTTAATTCCTTTTTCTTTCAAATAATCTCCAATTTCTTCTCCAATGTTTTGTTGGAATTCTGTAATATCTGCAGCTAGGCCTTTGCCTCCAGCAGCTAAATTACCTTTGAAGCTTGTGCCTTGCGGAATTCTTGCTAAAGTTTTTTTGAATGGTTTACCATGAATAATTAATACTCTGTAATCTCCTTCATAAATATCTTCAATAAATTCTTGGCAAATAATTTGAGTTTGTTCTGAGTTTGTCATTTCATCTAATATATTTATATTTTCCTCATTTATTTCATCAAGTTTGTATATCGAAGCACCGCCCATTCCATCAAATGGCTTAACTATGACTGTCTTATTAAAATTAATAAATTCTTTGATTCTTTCAATTTTTGGGGTAATGAGAGTTTTAGGTATGTATCGTTTAAAATATAGAGCAAATATCTTTTCGTTAAATTCTTTAATTGAATTTGGTTTATTAAAAATAATTGCTCCTTGTTGTTCTGCAAGCCCTAGCAAATGAAGGGCATTATTGTAATTCTCATCTACAGGGGGATCTTTTCGCATAAAAGAATATTTAAATTCAGATACTTTTATATCCTGTTTTATAATGCCTTCAACTTGAGTTGACCCGGCAGAAAGAATATTTCTTGAACTTGCGTAAACATAACCATCGTCAACAAATAGATCATCAATCTCACATTGAAAAACATCGAACTTTCTCTTTATTGCCTCTTCGATCATTAATATTGACGTATCCTTTTTAATATTTAAGTCCTTGTAAGTATCTGTAATGAAAAGTACTTTGTTACTCATAGTTTTGTAATTTTACCAAAATGATTCTTAATTAAAGAAGATACATAAATAGGTGCGGTCTCAGCTCTTAAAATATTTTGACCTAAATACCTTTCTTTTACCTTGTACATTTTAATCATCTTAAGCTCTTTATCTGAAAAGCCAGACTCAGGGCCTGTAATAATTGTTATGGAAGAATTTTCATCTAATCCATCTTGATTAAAATACTGTGAAGCCTCCGTGTCAAATGAATACATTTCAGTTGTATCTTTTTCTAAAATCATTGCCTCTTCTAAACTATCAGTCTTTAAGATTTCTGGAATAAAATTATTACCGCACTGTTTCAAAACATTAATTAAAATTTCATGGGATTTATTAACCATTTTGGTTATATCTTTTTTTGCAACACTTTGATCAATAAGGTCCGGTCTATAAATAATAAATTTATTAACCCCTATTTCAGCTAATTTTTGAATCATAAAACTGAAATTATTCTTCTTTATAATTGGAACTATTGTTATAAGTAACCTTTTTGGAAGTGTGTCATATTTCAACTCTTCAACTCTTTCAACATCAATAAGTTTTTTTGATATTTTAATTATCTTGCAACTTGCAGACTTTCCATCTCCATCAAAAACTTCGACTAAATTGCCTTCCTTTAAACGAAGCGCCTTAATTAAATGTCTTGACTGGGATTCGTCTATTTGAAATTTCTCATTAGGCCCAGATACATATTTACAATATACTCTATGTGTTCTCACAATATCATTATAGCTACAGCTGGAAAATAAATGTCAGACATTAAAATTATATTTATAAGGCATGGGGAAGCAGCAAATGCCTGGGGGACGCATGAAGACCCCTGTCTGAGTGAAATTGGATTATCTCAAGCAACAAATTTGATAAAACATGAGAAGTTATTAGATCTCAATGATTATTTATTTATATCCAGCCCCAAATTGAGAGCTAAAGAAACAGCTTACCCATTAGCAAAAAAATTTAAAAAAGAAATAATAATTGATGAAACTTTTATTGAGATTCCTTCAAAGAACATAAGTTTAGATCAAAAGGATGCTTGGTTAAAAGAAATAGTGGCTAGTAAAAAAGATTTATTGCCAGAATATATTAAATCTTGGAGCGAAGAGATCTTTTATAAACTAATGGACATTAAAAATCATTCTGTGATTTTTACCCATTTCATGGTTATGAATTCAGTTGTAAGCAGGATAACTAGATCTGAAACACTTTTATCTTTTTATCCGGATTACACGTCGATATTAGAGCTTGTCATTAACAACAGAAAAATAAAATCTTATTCGGTTGGTGAAAGTAAAAAAACATATATAAATCTTTAAATAATCTATTGAGCAATTTTTAAACAACTGTAAACTTATACCTCTTTATTAAAAAAGATCTATTTTGAAAGAAAAAAAGAAATCATTTGATAGCTATTCAAAAAAGCCTCTCAAGGATGAGGTCAGGAAGGCTATGAATAGATACTTTAACCAACTTGATCAAAAGAATATTCCAATCAACGTTTATAATCTTGTCCTTAGAGAGGTTGAGCCGCCACTATTAAATAGTGTCATGAAGTTTTGTAATAATAATCAATCTAAAGCTGCAAGGGTTCTAGGTATAAATAGAACAACACTAAGAACAAAACTAAAAAAATATAAAATCTAATATGCATGTAGTTGAACCAAAAACAGCTTTGATAAGTCTTTCCGATAAAACTAATATCAGAAGTCTTATTGAATTTCTCACTAAAAAAAATATAAAAATACTATCAACTGGAGGAACCTATAAAGCAATAAAAGAAATTACTAATAAAGTAGTTGAAGTCTCTGAGTTTACAGGTTTTGAAGAAATTATGGATGGTCGAGTAAAAACCCTTCATCCAAAAATACATGCTGGTATTCTTGCAAGAAGAGACTTGGATATGGATATTTTGAAAGAAAGAGGATATGAGCCTATAGATTTAGTTATCGTAAATCTATACCCTTTTGAAGAAACTATTAAGAGCGACTGCACTTTTGAAGAAGCTATTGAACAAATTGATATTGGCGGGCCAACAATGATCAGAGCGGCTGCAAAAAATTTTAAAGATGTCGTAGTTGTAACAGATCCTAATGATTATCAAAATCTTATTAACGAATGGAATGAAAAAGATGGCATCTCGTATGAATCTCGTATGAACCTGTCTAAAAAAGTCTTTTCTATGATGGCTGGATACAATAAATCTATATCCTCATATCTTAGTCAAGACAACGACGAATCTATTATTAATTATGAATTTAAAGGAAGCTCAAATTTAAGATATGGTGAAAATCCTCATCAAAATGCTACTTTGTATACTTTTAAAAATTTAAAATATAAAAATATTGCCAATTCAAAAATCCTTCAAGGTAAAGAACTTTCGTTTAATAATATAGTTGATGCTGATGCTGCTTGGGAATGTGTCAGAGAATTTAATAATCCATCATGTGTCATTGTGAAACATGCTAATCCATGTGGCGTCGCTGAAAGTAATAACATACTTAATGCATATGATTTAGCTTTTAAGACTGATCCTACATCTGCCTTTGGTGGAATTATAGCTTTTAATAATTCTGTAGATTTGGCTACTGCAAAAGAGATCAATAAAAGACAATTTGTTGAAGTTGTAATTGCTCCAGGCTTTGAGAAAGATGCAATCGAAGAGTTTTCCAACAAAAAAAATATAAGAGTTCTAGAGGTGGATCTAAATCAAGATGATCTCTATCCAGGAATGATAAAAAAAGTTTCTGGAGGTATTCTTATTCAAGATGATGATCATAAGAGAGTAGAGATTGATGAATTAAAGTGTGTAACAAAAAGAAAACCAACAGATAAAGAATTAATGGATCTAATTTTTGCTTGGAGAGTTGCTAAATTTGTAAAAAGTAATGCTATCGTTTATGCAAAAAATAAACAAACAATTGGAATTGGAGCTGGTCAAATGAGCAGAGTTATAAGTGCAGAGATTGCAAATTTAAAAGCAAAGGAAGAAGGTTTGGATATAAAAAATGCAGTGATGGCTTCAGACGCCTTTTTCCCATTTAGAGATGGTATTGATAAGGCAGCGTTTAGTGGAATTGCAGCAATCATCCAACCAGGTGGCTCAATAAAAGACTCAGAAGTCATTGAAGCTGCTGATGAGCATGAAATAGCTATGGTTTATACGGGAACGAGGCATTTTAGACATTAATGAATGTATTAATAATAGGATCTGGTGGAAGGGAGCATGCATTAGCGTGGAAGTCTGCTCAAGATGAAGATGTTCAAAATGTTTATGTTTGTCCTGGTAATGCAGGGACTCATCTTGAGAATAAAATAAGCAATGTTGATGTAGATTCAAATAATTTTGAAGCTATTGAAATTTTTTGCATAGATAAATTAATCGATCTTGTAATTATTGGTCCCGAGCAGCCATTAGTAATGGGATTAAGTGATTATCTTCAAAGTAAAGGTATTAATACATTCGGGCCATCAAAGAGTGCATCTCAGCTTGAGGGTTCAAAAACTTTTTCTAAAGACTTTTTTGTTAAATATAATATCCCCACAGCTGGCTATAAATCTTTTGACAACTATGAGCATGCCTTAAATCATTTAAAAGAGATTAATTACCCAACAGTGGTTAAAGCAGACGGACTGGCCGCTGGGAAAGGTGTAATTATTTGCTCGAGTGAAGATGAAGCAATAAAAGCTCTAAAAAATATCTTTAAAGATAAGGCCTTCGGAACTGCTGGTAATAAAGTTGTTATTGAAGATTTTTTAGAGGGTGAAGAAGCATCTTTCATAGCTGTAGTAAGTAAAGACAAAATTATCCCTCTTGCAACCAGCCAAGACCATAAAACGGTCGGAGATGGAGACGTTGGTCTAAACACGGGTGGAATGGGCGCATACTCACCTGCCCCAATCATTAATGATGCATTAAATAAAAAAATACTTGATGAAGTTATGTATCCTACAATGCAGGGTTTGATAAATGAAGGTTCGCCATATTTAGGTTTTCTATATGCAGGATTGATGATAAATGATGGAGAGATAAAAGTTTTGGAATTTAACTGTAGATTTGGAGACCCAGAAACTCAACCAATTTTATTGAGACTAAACTCAAGTTTAGTTGAGTTATGTATGTCTGCTATTTCAGATAATCTTGATTCATATGTCATAAATTGGACACCCAAACATTCTTGTGGAGTTGTTATAGCTTCAGAAGGTTATCCTGAAAGCTATGAATCAGAAAAAGAAGTTAATATTAAAAATTATAGTATGGATGGTGTAAAACTTTTCCATGCAGGTACAAAATTTGAAAATGAAAAAATTATTAC
>CESF01065768.1_pt1 | contig 11853 bp, 8 predicted proteins | sample 356331 | NCBI WGS metagenome assembly CESF01 (sample SAMEA2621779, study PRJEB7988) | marine metagenome | biome: marine biome (ENVO:00000447); feature: surface water layer (ENVO:00002042); material: "saline water (ENVO:00002010), including plankton (ENVO:xxxxxxxx)" | depth 5 m
CAGTATTTAATTTTTATTCTTTTACCTTTATTGGATGGAGGAGGATAGGATTCAATTAATGGTAATAAATCATTATTTAATCTACTGGTTTTTATTTTTTTTGATCTTGTCTTGAATACTTCAATTGCACACTCTAAAGATTTAAAAATTCTTTGCTTTTTAATACAAGAAATGAATAAAATATTAACATCATCAAATGGTTGAATTTCTTTTTTAATTAATTCTTCAAAGTCTTTTGCAGTGTTATTAAATTTTTCTACTAAATCCCACTTATTTACTAAAATTATGATTGCTTTATTTCTTCTGTGAGCCAACCAAAAAATATTTTTTATTTGACTATCAAATCCCCTTGTTGCATCAATGATTAGAAGGCAAACATCACATTTTTCAATTGATTTTATGGACCTGACTACTGAATAAAATTCTAGATTTGAGTTAATTTTGGATTTTTTTCGAATTCCAGCAGTATCTATTATTTTAAATTTGAAATCAAACTTATTATAAATCGTGTCAATACTGTCTCGAGTCGTACCCGGTTCATTTTTAACTATATTTCTTTCTTCGCCTACTATTGTATTAATAAAAGATGATTTTCCTGCATTTGGTCTGCCAACAACTGCAAAAGATGGCATTTCATCGTTGTCTTCGTTGTTATCAATAGTAAAATTATTAACAAGTTCATCAAGCAATTCTCCAGTACCGCTTCCATTAATTGCAGATATTGCAAATAAATTCTCAAAACCTAAATTATAAAATTGAAGAGAATCATTTATTAGACTATTTTTATCAACTTTATTTATTGCTATAATAACTGGTTTATTTGTTTTGTGTAAAATTTTTGTAATTTCTTTATCTAATGAATTATTCGACTCATTTACATCTACCACAAAAATAATTTTATCACATTCTTCCAATGCAATAACAACTTGTTTATCAATTTCCTTTTCATATTTATCATCACCTCCGCTTACATATCCCCCAGTATCAATAATCGTAAATTTTTTACCATTCCAATCAGATGATGAATAATGTCTATCTCTAGTAACACCACTTTCAGAATCAACAATAGCTAAATTATTTTTTGATAATCTGTTAAAAAGTGTGGATTTTCCAACATTTGGTCTTCCAACAATAGCGACAATTGACTCCATTTTTAAAAAAAGTATACAAATCTAACTTATTATAGATGATTCTAACTATTATTATAGCCAAACCTTTTTAGTAATGACTTACTTGATTTCCAATTTTTACTAACTTTCACTCTGATCTCCAAGAAAATTTTTTTATTAAAAAAAGCTTCCAAATCTATCCTAGATCTCTTTCCAATCTCAGTAAGTGATCTGCCTTTATGACCAATTAAAATTCCTTTCTGACTCGATCTTTCAACATATATGGTTGAATCAATTTTAAGAATTTTATTTGAATATTTAAATGTATTTGTAACTACTTCAACTGCATAAGGAATCTCTTTTTTATAGAAATTTAAAATTTTCTCTCTAATAATTTCATTTACAAAAAAACGTTCTGGTTTATCTGTTATTTGATCCTTAGGAAAATAGGGTGGAGAGATTGGAGATAAAATCTTTAATTTCTCTAAAATAGTTTCTACATTAAATTTTTCTTTAACTGAAATTGGAAAAATTAGAGAATTATTAAAATTATTTGTTATTTCTTCAGTAATTGAAATTAGCTTTTCATTATTAATTAGATCAATTTTATTAATTGCTATTATGATAGGAATATTTAAAGATTTTAATTTGAGTTTAAAATCTTCATTAATAATTTCATTGCTGGATGCATCAACTACATAGATAATAATATCAGCATCATTATATGATGATTCAACAAAACTCATCATTGATTCATGAAGTTTGTTTTTAGGTTTGATTATTCCAGGGGTATCTGAAAATACAAACTGAAAATTCTCATTGTTCAGAATACAAAAAATTCTATGTCTTGTAGTTTGAGCTTTGGAAGTTATAATTGAAAGTTTATAATCCATAAAAGAATTAACTAATGAAGATTTTCCAACATTAGGGTTGCCAATAATATTAATGAAAGCAGATTTATGTTTCACACTACAAATTTAGTTTTCTAATTGTATTTTTTTGTAAAAAAATATAAAACCTGATTACGTTATAGTAAATAGTTTTATTTAAGTATTTCACTAATTTTTTTTATCATATATTTGCTGTCCAAATCGCGGGATAGAGCAGTAGGTAGCTCGTCGGGCTCATAACCCGAAGGTCGCTGGTTCGAGTCCAGCTCCCGCTACTAAAACAATAAAAACAGCTATTCTTGTCAAAGTTTAGCTGTTTTTTTTTACATTAATGTAAGATTGAATTATAAAACCTTAAAGATAAACCCATCAGATAATATTGCAGTTGCATTAACTGATTTAAAAAAGAATCATATTATCAATGTGAATAATAAAAAATATAAACTAGTAAACAACATAAAAGCAAAACACAAATTCTCAACTCAAAAATTGAATATTGGAGATCCAATTTATATGTATGGGGTAACTGTTGGTACAGCAAAAAAAAATATTAAAAAAGGGGAACAAATTACAACTACAAATATTATTCACGAAACCGAGGAATATAGCGTGCCAAAAAAATTTAAAAAGAAAAAATGGGAATCACCGAGCATCAAAAATATTTTAAAAACCACATTTAAAGGATATCACAGAGATGATGGAAAAGTGGGTACTGAAAATAATTGGCTTGTAATTCCGTTAGTTTTTTGTCAAAATCGAAATATTGAGAAAATTAAGAAAAATATGCTTAAATCTTTGGGCTATGGAAATCAGGATAATGAAGATTATGATTTAAGTGAGATAATAGAAAAGTATAAATCCGGAGCTAATAGTGATGAACTTTTAAAAGTTAATCTTCAAAAAAAAAGAACTCAGAAAAAATCAAACATATTATTTCCGAATGTTGATGGAATATATTTTTTAACTCATGAAGGTGGTTGTGGTGGAACTAGTTATGATTCTTTAACACTTTGTAATTTAATAGCTGGATATATAAACAATCCAAATACTGCTGGAGCAACAATCTTGAGTCTGGGTTGTCAGCATGCTCAAATAGGTATTTTAAAACGATCTCTCAAAAAAATGTGTCCAAAATCAAAAAAACCAGTTTATTATTTGGAACAACAAAAAAGTAAATCTGAGAATGAATTTATTTCTGATTCGATAAAAAAAACATTTGTGGGTCTTACTTATGCAAATAAAATAATTAGATCACCTGCTCCAATAAGTAAATTGATAATTGGGCTTGAATGTGGAGGTTCAGATGGATTTTCAGGTATTTCAGCTAATCCTACATTAGGTCATCTTTCCGATATAATTATTGCATTAGGGGGGTCTACGATTCTATCTGAATTTCCTGAGCTAAATGGTGTAGAGCAAGAACTAATTAACAGATGTTCTAATTCTAATATTGCTAAAAAATTTGCTCAATTAATGACTAATTACAATTCAAAAGCTTCAGAACTAGGATCTGGTTTTTATGCAAATCCTTCACCTGGAAATATCAGAGATGGATTAATAACTGATGCAATAAAGTCAGCTGGTGCAGCAAAAAAAGGTGGTTCTTCACCTGTAGTTGATGTTCTAGATTATACTGAACAAATTAAAAAAAATGGTTTAAATCTTTTATGTACACCAGGAAATGATGTTGAATCAACTACTGGATTAGCTGGGTCAGGTGCAAATCTAATTTTATTTACAACAGGGCTAGGGACTCCTACAGGTAACCCAGCTGTTCCCGTGATAAAAATTTCATCAAATTCGTCAGTTTATAAAAAGATGAAAGATATCATTGATTTTAATACAGGATCAATCATTGAGGGCAAAGAAAGTGTCCAAGAGTGTGCGCTAGAATTATTAAAACATATAATTAAAGTTGCCAGTGGTAAATTAGAATCAAAAGCTAGAATATTAGATCAAAATGATTTTATACCTTGGAAAAGGGGAATATCACTTTAAATCAAAAATATGAAAACAAAATTTTCTTTGATAAATAAAAATGCTGTGATTACAGGAGCAGGAAGCGGTATTGGAAAAGCTATTGCTTTGACATTTGCAAAACAAGGTGCTCTTGTTAATGTTTTAGATTCTAATATCGATGCTGCCAATAAAACAGTAGATAAAATTATTAAAGATGGTTGTATTGGAAACTCTTTTCAGTGTGATGTTTCAAATTTTGAATTAGTAAAAAAAACTATTAATAAAATACAACAATCTAAATCTATCGATATTTTAATAAACAATGCCGGAATTGCTCACATAGGAAATATTGAAGAGTGTAATGAAAAAGACTTAGATAAATTATATGAAATAAATATTAAAGGTGTATATAATTGTTCTAAAGCGTGTATTTCCTTTATGAAGAAAAATAAATGTGGTGGAGTAATTTTAAATTTAGCGTCAATTGCAGGCTCTATTGGAATAAAGGATAGATTTGGTTATTCAATGACGAAAGGCGCTGTTTTAAGTATGACAAACTCAATAGCAAAAGACTATATTGAATATAAAATTAGATGTAATTCTATTTCTCCTGCAAGAGTTCATACTCCATTTGTAGATGGGTTTATTAAAAAAAATTATCCAGGAAATGAAGAAGAGATGTTTAATACTTTATCAAAAACTCAACCTATTGGTAGAATGGGAAAACCCCAGGAAATTGCTGATCTAGCTTTATTCTTATGCTCTGAAGAATCAAGTTTTATAACTGGATCTGATTATGCTATTGACGGAGGATTTATAAAATTAAATTCAAAATAAAAATTATGAAACTAATTAGATTTGGAGAAGTTAATAAAGAAAAACCTGGAATTCAATTTGATAATAATAAAAGATTTGATGTTTCTTCTTTTGTGGATGATTATAACGAAAGTTTTTTTGGCGACAACGGAATTGAAAAACTAAGAAACTGGCTAAATAAAAATAAAGAAAAATGTCCAATTATTGAAAATACTGTCAGAATTGGGCCCCCAATATCTAGACCATCAAAAATAGTTTGTGTCGGATTAAATTATGCTAAACATGCTGCTGAAAGTGGTATGGATGTGCCAAATGAACCAGTTCTTTTTTTTAAATCTAGCTCTGCTGTTACTGGTCCTTATGATCCTATAATAATTCCAAAAAACAGTTCAAAAACTGATTGGGAAGTTGAATTAGCTGTTGTCATTGAAAAAAAAGCAAGTTATATTTCTAAGGAAGATGCTTTAAAGTATGTTGCTGGATATATTCTCCACAATGATGTTAGTGAGAGAGAGTTTCAAATCGAACGTTCAGGTCAATGGGTAAAAGGTAAAAGTTGTGATTCATTTGCGCCTATTGGACCATTTATAGCTACAAAAGATGAAATTAATAATCCCAATAATTTAAATCTTTGGCTTAAAGTAAATGGTAATGAAATGCAAAACAGCAACACATCTGATTTTATATTTAATGTAGAAGAGGTTGTCAGTTACATTAGTCAGTTTATGACTTTATTACCAGGGGATATAATTTCAACAGGAACACCATTTGGGGTTGGACTAGGATTAAATCCCCCTAGGTATCTTAAAGAAGGTGATGTTGTAGAATTAGGAATTGACGGCTTAGGCGTTTCTAAACAAACTTGTATAGCATATAAATGACAATTGATAGTCATCAACACTTTTGGAATTATGATCCAATAAGAGACAAATGGATAGAATCTTCAATGAAAATACTTCAAAAAGATTTTCTTCCGAAAGATTTAAAACCAAATCTGGATGATAATGGTATAGATGGTTGTATAGCTATACAAGCGGATCAATCAGAAAATGAAAACGAATTTCTTTTAAACTGTGCAGAGAAAAACTCATTCATCAAGGGAGTAGTTGGATGGATTGATTTAACAACTAAAAATATTGATTATAAATTAGCTAATTACAAAACTAATCCATTATTTAAGGGAATTCGAAATATTGTCCAAGCAGAGGATGATAATTACTTGCTTAGATCTGATATCCAAAAAGGAATTAGCAAACTATCAAACTATCAACTTACTTACGATTTACTTATTTTACCTAGACAACTACCTGCTGCTATTGCCTTAGTTGAAAAATTTCCAAAACAAATTTTTATTTTAGATCACATTGCTAAACCTAATATTTCAAATTCAATGACAGAACACTGGAAAAAAAATATAACTGCATTATCTAAATTTAAAAATGTGAGTTGTAAACTTTCTGGTATGGTTACAGAAACTAAAAGTTATAGTTTTAATGATAATGATTTTTACCCATTTATTGATCATGTTTTTAAGTCCTTTGGCCCTGAAAGAATACTTTTTGGCTCAGACTGGCCGGTTTGTCTTCTTGCAGCTAAATATAATAAAGTAATTGATTTAGTTAAAAATTATCTTAAAAGTCATTCAAAAAAAACTAAACTAAATGTTATGGGCTTAAATGCAATTAAAATTTATAATTTGTAGTATGGATTTAGGACTTAAAGAAAAAATAATTATTGTAACTGGCGGTTCAAAAGGTATTGGTAAGGGCATTGTTTCTTTATTAGTTGAAGAAAATGCAATCCCTATAATTATTGGAAGAAATAAAGAAAGTATTAATGATTTAGTTAATTTTTATTCAAAGAAAGGAATTAAGATTGGCTACGCATTTGCAGAACTGACTGATCAGATTCAATGTAAAGAGGCAATTGAAAAAATTATAAATGATTTCGGAAGAATTGATGGCCTAGTGAATAATGCCGGGGTAAATGATAATATTGGACTTGAAAGTGCAAATTATGATAATTTTTTGGAATCAATTAAACGTAATCTGGCTCATTATTATCTAATGGTAAAATTGACACTTCCTCAATTAAAAAAAAACAAAGGATCTATAGTAAATATCGGATCTAAAATAGCTGATACCGGCCAAGGAGGAACTTCTGGATATGCAGCATCGAATGGTGGACGTAATGCACTAACTAGGGAGTGGGCAACAGAATTACTTCCCTACGGAATTCGCGTAAACTGTGTCATTGTTGCTGAATGCTTAACTCCTCTGTATGAGAAATGGATAAATAGTTTTAATAATCCTAAAGAAAAATTAAAATCAATAATTGAAAAAATTCCATTGGAACAACGGATGACCAAGACCTCTGAAGTTGCAAATTCAGTTGCTTTTTTACTTTCAGAAAAATCAAGCCATACAACGGGTCAATTAATTTATGTTGATGGTGGATATACTCATTTAGATAGAGCTTTAAATTATAATAAATGAAATCAGAAATTAATTACAGATTTCCCTCTGTTGAAGATTTACGTAAAAGAGCAAAATCAAAAATACCAAAATTTGCATTTGAGTATTTAGATGGTGGATGCAACAATGATGTTAATCTAAAAAAAAATACTGATAGAATTAGAGATATAGAACTTAAACCAAAATATTTAGTTGATTACAAGAAGCCTAATTTAAAAACAAAACTTTTTGGACACACTTATGATGCACCATTTGGAGTATCCCCTGTTGGATTACAAGGTCTAATGTGGCCAAAATCACCAGAAATCTTAGCTAAAGCTGCATTTGAACACAACATTCCATTTATTTTAAGCACTGTCACAACAGCAAGTATTGAAAATATAGCTGAGTTAACTGAAGGTAAAGCCTGGTTTCAACTCTACCATCCATCGGAAGAAAAGGTAACGAAAGATATATTAAGACGTGCAAGTGAAGCCCAATGTCCAGTACTTATTATACTTGCTGACGTTCCCTCATTTGGTTATCGCCCAAGGGATATACGAAACGGACTATCTATGCCTCCAAAAATGACAATTACAAATATCATAAACGCTATTAAAAGGCCTCATTGGTCATTAAAAACATTAATAAACGGACAACCTAATTTTGAGATATTAAAACCATACATGCCAAAAAATTTAAATCTGAATCAATTAGGGAAATTTATGGACATTACTTTTTCAGGTCGATTGAATGAAGAAAAAATTAAAAAAATCCGTGATATGTGGAAAGGAAAACTTGTATTGAAAGGTGCCGAATCTTTACATGATGTTGAAAAAGCTTACAAGCTTGGTTTGGATGGTGTTATAATTTCTAATCATGGTGGGCGACAAGTAGATGTAGGTCAAGCTTCAATTGACTCTCTAAAAACTATTCTTCCTAATTATAAAGACAAGATAACGTTAATGATGGATAGTGGTATTAGAGGAGGTGCTGATGTAGCAAGAGTTATGGCTACTGGAGCTGATTTTAGTTTTATGGGCCGTACATTTATGTACGGTGTTTCTGCCTTGGGAAAAAATGGAGGAAATCATACCATAGCAATGCTTAAAAAGCAATTAACTCAAGTAATGGAACAATTAAGTTGTGGTGAAATTTCTGAACTACAAGAAAAAATGATAAAATGAATAAATCAACTCGACTTTTATCTAAAAATCTTTTACTACCATTTATTTTACTAACCTCATTATTTGCACTTTGGGGTTTTGCCAATGCAGTCACTGACCCTATGGTTCAAGCTTTTAAAAAGGTTTTAGAATTATCTAATACTCAAGCAGCTTGGGTTCAAATGGCCTTTTATGGCGGTTATTTTTGTATGGCACTACCTGCAGCATTGTTTATAAGAAGATATTCCTATAAAGTTGGCATTTTGATTGGTCTAGGATTATATGCAACAGGAGCATTATTATTCTATCCAGCTGCAATTTCAGAGGAATTTTGGTTTTTTTGTATCGGTTTATATATATTAACTTTTGGGCTTGCTTTTTTAGAAACTGCTGCTAACCCATATGCACTTGCAATGGGACCTAAAGAAACAGCTACACAAAGATTAAATTTCGCTCAATCTTTTAATCCTCTAGGTTTAATTTTAGGCTTGTTTGTTGCTCAGCAGTATGTTTTAAAAAAACTACAATCTGATGATATTAGTGATTATAATGCATTGGATGAAATTTCAAAAAATCTTATTAAAACTTCAGACTTAATGGTTATTCGTGATCCATATGTAATTCTTGGATTAGTAATTTTAGTAGTTTTTGTTCTATTTGCAGTTAGTAAAATGCCTCATTCAAAAGATGATGATCTTAATGATAGTGTGAGAGATATTATTAAGAAATTAATTGTGAATAAAAATTATGTTAGAGGTGTTATAGCACAAGCCTTTTGCGTTGGAGCTCAAATTATGTGCTGGACGTATATTTATCAATATGCTGAAAATATTAAAATTGATAGCGTATCGGCTGGCTACTACCAAATGGTTGCATTTGTAATTTTCTTTGTTGGAAGAGCAGTAGGTACATATTTATTGAAATATATTAACGCTGGCAATTTATTAAAATATTATGCAATTATTGCAATAATATTTACTCTCGGTGCAATTATAATTGAGGGTGTTACTGGATTATGTTTACTGGTTGGAGTATCATTTTTTATGTCTATTAACTTTCCTACAATTTATGGGTTGTCGCTGGGTAATTTGAATAATGAAGAAAGTAAAATTGGATCAGCTGGTTTAATAATGGCAATTGTTGGGGGTGCGCTGATGCCCAAATTACAGGCTATAATAATTGATATTGGTGGATATGCTGTTAATGATATTAGATTTTTAGGTATATCTGAGATTAACTTATCTTTTTTTCTTCCTATTATATGCTTTATTTATATAGCAAAATATGGTTTAAGAAATAATCAATAATCATATTGTTATCATATCGGTTTCAAAAATTATCTTTCAGTATCATTGTATAATCAATTATAAAAAAGTTTTGTTAATTTAAAATAAAATTGAAATATGAGACTAATCTATTCTTTTTTATTTGTTCTATTTTTTTCTTCAACAAATGCACAAAATAACCGAAATGGAACAATTTCTTTAGGTGGAGATTGGGAAATAATTTATGATGTAAACAATGAAGGTAAAATAAAAAAATTTCATTCAAATGTGGGTTTTGATAATGGTTACATTGAAGAAATAACAGTACCAAGTGTATGGGAAAGATTTAAAAAAGATTATGAGGGTGTTGTTTATTACAGAACTAAATTCAAAGTAGATAAATCGAAAAGAGAAAATAAAATTCATCTAAATTTTAATGCATCAAATTATATTACGGAGGTTTTTTTAAATGACAATTCTGTAGGCTTTCATGAAGGTGGTTTCACCCCATTTAATTTTAATATTGAACATATAGTTGATTTTGATAAAGAAAATATTTTAATTGTTAAAGTTTTAGGTCCAATTACTATTCAGGAAAAAATAATTGATGGTATTGGTCAAATGGAAACACCTCAATGGAGAGGATCTTATACTGGTGGTATATGGCAAGATGTTTTTTTATCATTTACTGGTCAAACACACATTAATGATATTTTTATAAGGGGAAATCATAAAAATGGAGAAATTAAAATAGAAAATGAAATTATCAATGGATTAGGTGATGGTTTATATAAGTTAGTATTTGATATTAATAATGTAAAAATATTAGAAAAATTTATTGAATTGAATAATTCAAATCTTAAAGTTACTGATGTTACAAACATAAAAATTGATAATCATGTGGTTTGGTCACCAGATAATCCTAATATCTATAATTTAAATGTTAAGTTATTTGAAACAGATATTAATTCAAAAGATACTTTATACAATATTTTAGATAATGTAAATGAAAAGTTTGGATTAAGAGAATTTACTGTAAAAAACAATAAGTTTTATTTAAATGATGAACCAATTTATTTAAAGGCTGCTTTTTTTGAAGGTTTATACCCTGTTAAACTTTCATATCCTGATTCCAAAAAGATGATGATTAAAGAGATTCAAATGGCCAAAGATGCTGGTTTTAATATGATAAGACCTTGGAGGAAACCTCCCCCTAAACAATGGCTTCATCTAGCAGATTCTCTTGGTGTTTTAACCGTTGGCAGTATGGCTATTGAATGTATGGATATGCCAATTGAAACTGCATATCTTCCAAAAAGAGTAGAAAATGAAATAACTGAATCAATCTTGAGAGACAGAAATCATCCCTCGATTGTTCAATGGGAACTATTTAATGAAATAAGAAGGCCAGTATTAGCTAATATGCTAAAACCAATGTCATTAAAAGCTAGAGAATTAGATCCTACAAGACTAATTTTAGATGAATCTGGTGGGTGGGCTGAAGGAGCAAACTTGTATCTACCATATAGTAATAAAGCATTTAAGTTTAATGACATACATAACTATCCTGGCCCAAATATTAATAATAACAAATTTGATGGGTTTTTAACAATTGGAAATACAGACGAGGAAAATAAAAGGAGAAGATTAAATGCAAGAACACCTGGAAGAAATGTTGTTCCAAATCTCCCATCATATGTTTCAGAAATTGGATATGGAAGTTTACCAGATCTAGAGGAAAATGAAAAAGATTTTCTATCAAAAGGAAATCCAATAACATATCCATATTTATATCATATAAATTACAATAAAGAGATTAAAAGTAAACTGGTTGAAACTGGTTTAATTAAAGTTTTTAAAACTGCCTCTAATTTTTATAAAAAACAACAAGAAATTCATGGTATTGCTAATAAAAGAATGCTGGAGGCAATAAGATCAAATCCAAATATAATTGGTTATTGTGTACATGCATTAACAGCTGGGGATTGGATAATTGGTGCGGGCTTGTTAGATATTTGGAGAAACCCAAAAGGACTTGCTTACGATAAAACTAAAGAAGCAAATAAAGCTAAAATAGCAGTACTTAGAACAAATAAAAGAAATTATTTTTTTGGAGAAAGTATTTTCATATCTACAATTTTAATAAATGAAAACAAAATAGAAAAAAATAAGATTCAACTAAAAGTTCTTAAGAA
>CESF01012306.1_pt1 | contig 11816 bp, 10 predicted proteins | sample 356331 | NCBI WGS metagenome assembly CESF01 (sample SAMEA2621779, study PRJEB7988) | marine metagenome | biome: marine biome (ENVO:00000447); feature: surface water layer (ENVO:00002042); material: "saline water (ENVO:00002010), including plankton (ENVO:xxxxxxxx)" | depth 5 m
AAAACTAAAGATCAGAGTTATTTTTTATCACAAGTAAATAAAGAAGCAATTGCTTATATGATGTTTCCACTTAGTACTTATAAAAAAGAGGATATTATAAAATTTGCTCAAACATTATCAAGTGTTTATAAAAAAATTACGCAAAAAAATGAATCACAAGAAATTTGTTTTGTTGAAACTGTTTATACAGATGTAATCAAAAAACATGCAAATATAGATCTTCCTGGTGATGTTTTAGATGAAGATGGGAATATTATAGGTGAACATAAAGGTTATATGCACTATACAATAGGCAAAAGAAGAGGCTTTACTGTAAAAGGTGCTCAAGTACCCCATTTTGTTAAAAAGTTAAATCCAAAAAACAATACAATAGTTGTTGGTAAAAAAGAAATTTTAGAAGTAAATGAAGTAATTGCAAATGGATTAAATATGTTTATTGATGATACTAAGTTTAAAGCTAGTGTTAAATTAAGATACAGATCAGCCTCTTTACCTTGTGATGTAATAATAGAAAATAACAAAGCAATAATAAAATTAAAAGAGCCTTCTTTTGGTGTTGCAGCTGGTCAATTAGCTGTTTTTTATGATGAGCAAAAAGTAATTGGAAGTGCTTGGATTGAAAGTACTAAATAATCTTATTATTTAGTTTTATAATTTAGGAGATTAACTCCTAAATTATTTTTAGATTAATTAGATTAAAATGAATACGCTAAAGTAGCACTTGCATAATCACTATCATTTATAGATGAACCTTCTTCGTCATATTTTACATATAATAAAGATAATCCTAAACTATCTGTAATACTGTAACCTGCAGTTAAGTTTAACTCTTTTTCTTCAGAGTTTACAGCATAATCAGTTTCACCATAAAGTAAACCTAAATCAACACCTGCAATTGAATATCCTAAAGAACCATATACAGTTTTTGCATCAGCAGAATATGTATTTACACCATTATCAAAAGGAGAGATATTATCACCATATGCAGAAATACTTGCAACACCTGCAGTTTTATCTGTTTTAATATATCCAAGTGCTGCAGAAATACCAGAAATTGATGTATTTGCTTCAATATGACCAATAGAACCATCAGAACCTGTATCTTCACTTGATGCTGCATATTGTGCTACAACACCAAACATATCAGCTGAATAAGTAGCTTTTAAACCATAAAAATCAGCAACATCTGGTGCACTATAGAAATAAGGATTCAATTCAACATTAGTTAAACCAGTATATTTAGCATCAATTACATATGCACCATCTTCTGTGATTTCTGAAAAGTCACCAATTTCATCTTCATCAGCTGCTGCTTGTTGATTAACATATCCTAAAACTATTGTTGTATCAGGAATTGCTGTAATTCCAGCAACAACAGACTCATTATAATCACCTAACCATTCTAAATCAATTGCTTGTCTACCTACTGATAAGAAGAAACCTTCAGTAGCATATTTTATATAAGCTTCTGTCATTAAAGCATCATTAGCTAAAGTTGAACTACCAAATGCATGACCAGCTCTAAAACCAGATTTTGCACTTAACCCCATGTATGATGCAGTTTCATAAGCTAATCCTGTTGTAGCATAAGAATCATCTGTATTTGCAGTTCCACCTTTATTATCTGTTGTAACGCCATACAATGTAATGTCACCAGAGACACTTCCTGATTTAAAAGCTTCATCAATTGAATCTGCTCCGAATGCCATACTTGTACTTAATAATAAACCACATGTTACTAAACTAATTTTTTTATTCATATATTTTCCTTTTGTTATAATTATTATAAATATGTACGCGCTACATATTAATTTTTAGAAGAACAAAAAAATTATACAAATATTTTTATATTAAAAGAACAGTTTAACTATATATTTTTTATACAATATTATAAAAATTATCAATTAACAATTCAATAACAATTCATTAAGTACTTTTTAGATAAAATCGCAAATATACTCATTCAATTAAGGAAATTTTCATGTCAAGATATAAAATATTTAGTGGTTCTGCTAATCCTGAATTTGCTGCTAAAGTTGGTAGCTATCTAGGTGTTCCAGTATCTAATGCTACTTGTAAGAAGTTTAGTGATGGAGAAATGTCTGTTCAAATTACAGAAAGTGTAAGGGGTCAAGATGTATATATCATCCAACCTACATGTGCACCAACAAATGATAGTTTAATGGAACTATTAATTATGGTAGATGCACTAAAAAGATCAAGTGCAAAATCAATCTCTGCTGTTATTCCATATTATGGATACGCAAGACAAGATAGAAAAGCAGCTCCTAGAGTTCCAATTACTGCTAAGTTAGTTGCAGATTTATTAGAAGCTGCTGGAATTACTAGAGTTGTTACAATTGATTTACATGCTGCACAAATACAAGGTTTCTTTAATATCCCAGCAGATAACTTATTTGGTTCTATTTTATTTGTTAATTATCTAAAAAATAAAAACTTAAAAAATCCTATTATCGCTAGTCCTGATATTGGTGGAGTTGCAAGAGCTAGGTCATATGCTGATAAATTAGGCTATGACTTAGTTATTGTCGATAAAAAAAGAGAAAAAGCAAATGAATCTGAAGTTATGAATATTATTGGTGATGTTGAAGGTAAAGATGTAATCTTAGTTGATGATATGGTAGATACTGCAGGAACACTTGTAAAAGCTGCAGAAGTTTTAAAGAAAAGAGGAGCAACTTCAGTTATGGCATGTTGTACTCATGCAGTACTTTCAGGACCAGCATATGACCGAATTGCAAATGGCGTTTTAGATGAACTGATTGTTTCAGACACAATTCCTACACGAAAAGATGCTAAAAAAATAACAGTGTTAACTGCATCAGTAATTATTGGTGAAACAATAAGAAGAATTCAAAACAATGAATCTGTTAATTCAATATTTATTGCTTAATACGTAAATTATAAATATTTAGCTATAGTAAAATTATTAAAAAAAGGATACAAAATGAAAAAAATTATATTATCATCAATTGTATGTGCATCAATGATGTTCGCTGCAAGTGAATACAAATACGAAATTACACCAATGATCGGTGGAGCTTATAATGAAGGGAATATGGATCTAGAGAGAGATTACATCAATGGTGGTTTAGCACTAGGATTTAATCAATTTGATTCTATGATTGACCAAGTAGAATTTGCTGCTTTTAGATCTATAGAAGATGTTGACTATAAAAATGTAACTAATAAAGATACTGGTGTAACTAGATTTTTTGTTAACGTAGTAAAAGATTATCCATTAACTTCAAGTGCATCTTTATATGCATTAGCTGGAGCTGGTGTTGAATTTTTTGATGATGAATCAAATGAGACTGAAAATGGTCTTGTAGGTAATTATGGTGTTGGATTTAAATACAAATTAGCAGAACAATTTGCATTAAAATTAGATGTTAGACATTTAATTGAAACTGATAATGGAGATAATACATTATTATATAACTTAGGTTTCTCTATTCCATTTGGAGCTGTTGCAAAAGCAGCACCTGCTGTAGTTCCTGTAGTTATTCCAGCTCCAATGGATTCTGATAAAGATGGTGTAATTGACTCAAAAGATAACTGTCCAAATTCTGTTCCAGGTGCTATTGTAAATGCAATGGGATGTGAAATGGATGATGATAAAGATGGTGTTGTAAATAGATTAGATCAATGTCCAAATACAATTGCTGGAGCAAAAGTAGATAATGTTGGTTGTATGACATTAGTTAACTTAAACATCAACTTTGACACTAATTCTGCAGTAATTAAAGATACTTATAATTCAAAAATTGTTAACTTCGCTAATATGATGAAAAACAATACTAAATTAAAAGCTACAATTGAAGCACATACAGATTCTGTTGGTTCTGTAAAATACAATCAAAAATTATCAGAAAAAAGAGCAGCTTCAACTGTTGAAGTTTTAAAATCTTTAAATGTTGATTCTTCTAGATTAACTGCTATTGGTTATGGTGAAACTAAACCAGCTGCTAGTAACATGACAAAAGAGGGAAGAGCTGAGAATAGAAGAGTTCACGCTGTAATTACTAAATAACTACCTTTTATAATTTAATAAGATTAGGATTTTCCTAATCTTATTTTACTTTTTAAACATCTTACTTTTTTAATTTAACATCAAACTTACAAAACTTTAGATATAATCGCGATAAATAATAGATAATAAGGATAATAACCTTGCAAGAAAATATTAGAAACTTTAGTATCATTGCACATATTGACCATGGTAAATCAACACTAGCTGATAGAATTATTCAAGAGTGTGGTTCTGTTGCGGATAGAGATATGTCTGCACAAGTTATGGATACAATGGATATAGAAAAAGAACGTGGTATTACAATTAAAGCACAAAGTGTTAGACTTGATTATGTTAAAGATGGACAAAACTATGTTTTAAATCTTATTGACACTCCAGGTCACGTAGACTTCTCTTATGAAGTATCAAGATCACTAGCATCTTCTGATGGTGCACTTTTAATTGTAGATTCAACACAAGGTGTTGAAGCACAAACTATTGCAAATGTATATATTGCAATGGAAAATGATTTAGAACTATTACCAGTTGTTAATAAAATTGATTTACCTTCTGCTGATCCAGATAGAGTATTAGAAGAAGTTGAAGATGCAATTGGAATTGACTGTACAGAAAACAATCTAATAAGTGCTAAAACAGGTCTTGGAGTACGAGATTTAATTGATTCAATTGTAGATAGAGTTCCACCTCCTAAAGGAGATACAAATGCTCCTACTAAAGCTTTAATTTATGACTCATGGTTTGATAATTATCTTGGAGCTCTTGCTCTTGTACGTGTTTATGAAGGAAGTATTAAAAAAGGTCAAGTTGTTCGAATGATGAATACAGAACATGAACAACAAGTATTATCTTTAATGTATCCTCATCCTTTAAAAAAACAAGTTACAAATGAGATTAAAACAGGTGAAATTGGAATTGTTGTTTTAGGAATTAAAACTGTTGATATAATTGCAGTTGGAGATACAATTACAGATGCAAAAGAAAGAACTGCAGAACCAATTGCAGGATTTGAACCAGCAAAACCTTTTGTATTTGCAGGAATTTATCCAATTGATACAGATAAGTTTGAAGACTTAAGAGATGCTCTTGATAAGCTTAGACTTAATGATTCTTCAATCTCTTATGAACCAGAAAGTTCAGCAGCACTAGGAAGTGGATTTAGAGCAGGATTCTTAGGAATGCTACATATGGAAGTAATAAAAGAAAGATTAGAGAGAGAATTTAATCTTGATTTAATAGCAACTGCACCTACAGTTATTTATGAAGTTCTAAAAAATGATGGTGAAAAAATTTCTATTCAAAATCCAAGTGAACTTCCAATGCCAAATCATATCGATACAATTTTTGAACCATATGTAAAAGCAACAATTCTGGTACCTGATGAGTTTTTAGGAAATGTAATCAAACTTCTTAATGACAAAAGAGGAGTTCAAAATAAAATGGATTATATAGGAACTAGAGTTTTACTTGACTATGATATTCCGATGAATGAAATTGTAATGGATTTTTACGATAGATTAAAATCAACAACTAAAGGTTATGCATCATTTGATTATGAACCAATAGGATTTAGACCAGGAATTTTACAAAAACTTGATATTAAAGTTGCGGGTGATGTAGTTGATGCACTGTCTATTATTGTTCCAGAAAATAAAGCTTTATCAAAGGGACGAGAGTTTATTAAAGCTTTAAAAGAGTTAATTCCAAGACAACTATTTGAAGTTGCAATTCAAGCAAGTATTGGTGCTAATATTATTGCAAGAGAAACTGTAAAATCAACAGGTAAAAACGTAACTGCAAAATGTTATGGTGGAGATATTACAAGAAAAAGAAAATTACTTGAAAAACAAAAAGCTGGTAAGAAAAGAATGAAATCTATAGGGAAGGTGAATGTTCCACAAGAAGCATTCATGGCTGTTTTAAAAATCTAAGTTTAGCTTTTGGCAAACTTCTTCGTTGAATCCAAAATTTAAATGCTCACGTATGTTCCTTGTACGCTCCGCTTTAAATCTTGGCTTCGCCTTGAATTTCACTCAAAATCAAAACTCTATTTTCAAAACTAACGTTTTAAAAATCTCCATTCATAATTTAATCAAAAATACTATATTATATACTTACTAATTCCAAAGGAACAAAAGGCAAGAACATTTTCTAAGAAATATTGAAATTATAGATTTTAAATGTTTTAAAAACTTTAAAGCAAAAGATTTTAAAAGAGTTAATTTAATTTCGGGGAAGAATAATGTTGGGAAAACTGCATTTATGGAATCTTTATACATAAACTTACATAATAAAGATGTCCCAGAACTAACATTTGCATTAGATCAGATTTCATATTCCAGAGATAATTTAGAATTTATTGGAAATAAAAAACTCTTAGATAATCAAAAGATGCGAATTGAAAAAAATGAAATTTATTATTCAATATCAAATAAGAACTCTATTAAATTCGAAATAATTGAACATAATGCAATAAAAGAGTATCACTTTAATATTAATAATAAAGAAACAATAGTTAATATTAATAATTTTTCTTATAATACAGTGATGTCAGCAAATGTATTACATATAGATAATTTTGGACTAACTAATGATAATTTAATTTATGTTTATGAATCTATACAAGAGAATGATAAAGAACTAGAATTAAATTCCCTAATCAATAAATTTGATTCAAATATATCATCATTTAAAATAATTGGAAATAATCCAAAATGTAAATCCTTAGATAGTGAAGAGTATCAAGATATAAATGAGTTTGGAGATGGATTAAAACATTATATTTCAATAATAGCAGCTCTTTATCATTGTGAAGATGGTCAGTTATTCATTGATGAAATTGATAATGGAATACATTACACACTACTTGAAAAACTATGGGAAATTATCTTCACTATATCAAAAGAAGTAAACTGTCAAGTTTTTGCAACTACTCATTCAAAAGAAATGATAAATGCTTTTGCAAAAGTTTCACAAGAACTTAAAGATGAAGATATAAGTTTTATTGAACTTGGAAAAAATAAAGAAAATAAAATAAAAGCTAATGTTTATGATAAGGAAATGTTTGAATATGAGTTAAATCAAAATCATGAAGTAAGAGGATGGTAGTAATACTTCATGAAGGAAAAGATGATAAAAAATATATAAAAAGACTTTTTGAACACTTAGATATAAAAAATTATTCAGATGAAAACTTTCATAAAATGAATGATAAGCCCAACTTTTTTAAAAAAGACTATACTACATATAGAATTTTAAAACAAAAAATTGAAAATGATGAAGTAACTAAAGTCTTATTTCTACTTGATGCTGATTATATCAAAAATGATTGTACCTACGGAAAAACTAATACAATTAAAAATATAAAAAAATTAATTAGTGAATTAGATTTTGAGTTTAATTACGAGATATTTATTGTTTGTGAACCAAATAAAGATGAAGGATATTTTGAAACACTTTTTCTTTCATCTGTAAGTGATGACTTAAAAAACTGTTATCAAAGTTTTATGAAATGTACTGGGTTCACAGGTAAAGAACAAACTAAAACTATAATGATGAAACTTCATGAATTAGCGAGTCCTCAAACTCCATATTCTTTTGAGCATGAAAACTTTAAAGATATAAAAGAATTTTTAACAAATAATTTTAAATAAACTTACATTTCATAAAATAAATAGTATTATTATTTTATGAAATGTCTAACTTGTGAAAACATATCTTTCCAAATTATTTGTAAAACTTGCCAAAAGAATTTATTAGAGCCCTCTTTTCATAAAAGAGAACTTGAAAAAGATTTTTACAACTATTCCTTTTATGCACTATCAGATATAGAAGACCTAATATCATCAAAATACTATTTTCATGGAGATAGAGTTTTTAATATCTTAGCAAAACTTTCTTTTGCTAAATTTTCTCAAAATTTTAGTTTTGATGATAAAATAAAAGCTATTGCAATAGATGACCATACTCGTCATGATTTTTCACATACAGCAATATTAGCAAAGCATTTAAAATCAAAAATAATTACTCCTAAATATAACTGCTTAAAAGCTACAAATATTGTAAAATATGCAGGAAAAGATTTAGAATTTAGAAAAAACAATCCTAGAAAATTCAACGTTTCAAATATAAAAAACCAAAATCTTATTCTTTGCGATGATTTAATTACAACGGGAACAACAATTTTAGAAGCAAAAAAAGCTTTAGAAAAACAAAATAATAAAGTCCTATTTTCTTTAACCCTAGCTGATGCAAAACTTTAGTATAACTTTGCATGCTACTACTAAGTATTATTTTTAATAAAAACCACTTAAATAGGTACTATTATTAACATTTAAACTATTAATTTATAATTAAACAAGATATGTACTCTTTTACAAAACATAACTTTTTGAAGTTTATTACTAAAAATATAGATATAATTAATAACTTTATTATCAAGGTTCAAAATGGAAAAAAAATATCAGGTTTTTATTAGTTCTACATATGTTGACTTACAAAAAGAAAGACAAGAAGTAATGAATGCTCTATTAGAATTAGATTGTATTCCTTCTGGAATGGAATTATTCCCGGCAACTAATGAAGAACAATGGGACTTAATTAAAGATGTAATAGATGAGAGTGACTACTATGTTTTAATTTTAGGAGGAAGATATGGTTCTGTAGGAAATGATGGAATGGGTTATACAGAAAAGGAATATAGATATGCATTAGAAATTAAAAAGCCAATTATTGCTTTTTTACATAAGAGTCCTGAAGATTTACCAAAAAAATATACGGAAGAGAAAGAAGAAGGACAGAAGAGATTTAAAGAATTTAGAGATTTAATTCAAGCGAAAATGTGTAAGTATTGGCTATCTCCCGAAGAATTAGGTTCAGTAGTAAGTAGAAGTTTAATTAAATTGCAAAAAAAACATCCAGGTACAGGATGGGTAAAGGGAGATTTAATCCCATCCAAAGAAGCTTCTCTTGAGATACTTGAACTTAGAAAAGAAATAGAACTTTTAGAAAATAAACTTGAAAGTGCAAGAACAGAAGCACCAGAAGGAACTAAAAAATTAGCGCAAGGAACAGATGAATTTATTATTGCATATGATTTTTCAATTTATAGTAACTATAAATGGCATAAGTTTGATACAGTTGCAAAATATACTTGGAATGAAATATTTTATCAATTATCACCATTAATGATTGATGAAGCGAATGATACAAAATTAAAAGAATCCCTAAATATGATGTTAGATACATATGAACGAGAAGAATTAGAATCAAAAGAAGAATACAAGGATTATAAAATAGAAAGGTTTAAAATAGCAGAAGAAGACTTTCAAACTATAAAAGTTCAACTTAGAGCACTTGGATTAATGAAAAAGAATGAAAAAAATCGTTCAGTTAAAGATACTGGTACTTATTGGTCATTAACACTATATGGAGATAGTATTATGAATAAACTAAGAGCAATAGAAAAAAATACATAAAAAAGGCTAATCTTTTTCTTTCTCCTCTCGTTGAAAGGAGTAATAATAAAATTATATTACTTTTCTCTCCAAACATCTAATGTATTATAATCATAAAAATGTAATTGTCTTTTCCCATCCAACCTTGCCTCAAAATATGAAAACTCACTTATTTTTTCAAGAGAGCTAATTCCAACATATATATTTTGAACCTTACTGTTTATTATTGCATCAATTATATGTTCATCATTACTTTTTAGCATTGTTCCAAATATAATTAACGAATTATGTATATTTTTACTTAATGGTTTATTCCATTGATATGAAGGAATAGTTTTAAGTGTCTTATATGAATTGTTTAAATATGGATTGTGAATAATTTTCGCCTTTTTCTGATTTGTAGTCCCCTCAGATATAAAAACTGGGTAAATTGATTTATTTAAATTCTCTATAGTTTGATCTTTTAATGCTTTTTGAGTTCTTTTATATGTATTTTTTATAATTTCATGTTTTTTATCAAATATATGTAATGCTCCATGTAAATAATGAATAGTTTGATAGAAATTTGAATTATCATTCTTAAATATTACATAGTCATTATCATCATCAATACCATTACTTCCAAAACCATCAGAAACTTTTAACCTACGTTCTTTGTCAGATATAAAGGTACCTTCTTCATCTAACTCCATGAACTTCATTGTTGTCCAAAATAGTAATAAATCATAATTTAAAGTAAAGATTGTATCAAATCTTTTTATAAGTTCAATACAACTAAGATATTCTTCATCTGAAACTTTATTTGCCTTTTCGGGATGATTATTTGTAACTATAGAAACTAAATGTTTTTTTAAAGCTATAGCATCCATATTCATTTTTTCTTGAGCAGAAGGATCAATATCATCATAATATTTTAATACAATCGATGATGATTCAAGTAATTTAATAATCATTTCAAAGTCACTTGTACCAAATTCATTAAAAAGATTATATATAGGAGTATCTTTTTCAATAATTTTGTTATCAACAGCACTTTGTAGTAAGCTTGTAAATGAAAACCTTTCGTATTCATATGCCATACTAAAACCATTACCTAAAAGTAAATATCTTTTTTCTTTTAATGTTTTTGTCATTACTTCATCAAATGTTAATAATTTAGTTTCAATCAAATTTTCTCCATTTCTTTATATAAAAATATCTATTTTAATTATATTATAAAATTTGGAAAAAAAAGGTTTTTTAAGGAAATTTATTTCCTAAACTCACAAAGTATAATCCATTTTAATGGTCATACAGTGAGTCAATTGGCAGCAAAAAAATATATTTTTAATTTTAAATATAATTACTATAGTAAATAAAAAGGATTTTACTATGAAAAACTATGTGAATATAAGAATACAGTCTACTTCAAATTTAAAAATTAGAAATAGACTAAAACATAATCTAAGATATGTTAAGTCTCTTAATTTAACTAATAATGAGAATAATATATTAATTGATGTAAGTAGTGATAGAATCAAAGAGATATCAAAAACTGATGTAAATAATATATATAAGTATTATTCAAAAAAGTATTCTCAAGATAGAATTGAACATAATAAGAGATACAAACAAAAAGAAAAGAGAAACGTAAGAAATTGTTTCTCATCTTGGGGAGAAGGTATTGTTAGCTTTAGTGAATCCCTTGATAACGAATTAGGTTCTAAATATACGCAAGAAGATTTAATTAATTGTATAAGAACTTGTGTACTTGATATCTGTAAGTACTTAAATACTACACCTATAAATATTATACTTCACAAAGATGAATCCAGAATTCATGCTCATTTCCTATTTAAAAATTATTCAAATACGGGAAGAAGTATTGTATTTGATAATAGAACAAAGGAAAAGTTATCCCCCTTACAAGATATAGGGTTTAAGCATTTTACAAAACTTGGAATGAAAAGAGGTAAACATAAAAATAAAAAAGATTTAGGAATTTATGATTATAAGACAACAAGTAGATGGAAACAAGAACAACTTTATAAACAAGATCAAAAGATAGACTTAGTTAAAGAAATTCATACTCAAGTAGAAGACAATTTAATTTCAATACAAGAAGAGCTTACTCAATTAACTAATGAAAGAGATGTTTTAAAAGCTAAAAGAATTGAAGTTCAAAGTGATATTGAAAAAACAAAAGAAGATAAAAAAAGCTTATATGCAGAAATCAGTCAAAAACAAGCTCAAATAAGGGCTTTAATTAAAAGACATAGGAAAACTGTCAAGTGCAAAGGTAAAATACACCAGTAGTGCAAAGTAAAAGT
>CESF01022211.1_pt1 | contig 11813 bp, 17 predicted proteins | sample 356331 | NCBI WGS metagenome assembly CESF01 (sample SAMEA2621779, study PRJEB7988) | marine metagenome | biome: marine biome (ENVO:00000447); feature: surface water layer (ENVO:00002042); material: "saline water (ENVO:00002010), including plankton (ENVO:xxxxxxxx)" | depth 5 m
GGCACTGAAAATGTTCCACCGCCAATTCCCAACATTGATGACAAGAATCCTATAATTGAACCTGCAAAAATTGATTTAGATTTATTGGGAGTAATCCTTTTTGAATACAGCTTAATGTCAAATAAAATTTGTATACCAACAAGGAATACAAATATTGCAATTGATATCTTAAGAAAAATACCTTCTATTTGAACGGCGAATAATGCTCCAGCTAGCGCACCGAAGACAATACCAGATGCAACTGGTTTAAAATGATCAAAGTCAATAGATTTTTTATTTCTATGTGCATTTGCTGATGCCAAACCAGTAAAAATAATACATGAGATAGCAGTGCCTATTGAAAGATGCACAATTACAGAACTGTCAAAACCCAAATTGATGAATGTTCCAATTAGAACTGGCACAATAATTAAACCACCACCAATACCAAACATTCCTGCAAGAAATCCTGCGATTATACCCAGGGCGCCAAAAATAAGAATCTCATCTATCATAATTAAATTCATTACAAAAAGAATATCTCAATTTATTAAGTGCTTCAGAATAGACTTTTTCCTTAAACGAGATAATTAAAGTTAGAGGATACCAATAAGACACCCATTTGTAATCTTCAAACTCACTATCAGGATCATTTTCAAAAGATATTTGAACATCTTCTTTTAATTTAAAAAGAAACCATTTTTGTTTTTGGCCTTTAAATTTTTTATCTAAAAATCTTCTACGACGACTTTTTTTTGGCACATCATATTTAAGCCATTCTTTAACATTAGAAATAAGTTTTGTTGATTTTGATTTAATTCCAACTTCTTCAAACAATTCTCTTTTAGCAGCCTTTAGAGGAGTCTCTCCATAATCTATACCACCCTGAGGAAACTGCCAACTATTCATACCTTTTCTTTTACAAATTAATAATTTACCTTCTTTATTGGCAACTATTACACCAACATTTAACCTGTAACCATCTTCTTTCATATTTTTTAATTATATTTATTTAAATCTATATTTTTATTTATTAGATATACGAAAATTAAGCTTAGTAATATCAACAAAAGGCTTGGGCTTGAAGCCATTATCCATTGACCTTCACTAGTAAAGTTATATACCTTAGTTGAAAGAGTATCAAAGCCCACAGGCCTTAAAAGCAATGTTGCTGGTTGTTCTTTAATCGATTCAATAAAAACTATCATGATACCAAGCAAAATAGCAGGCTTCATTTGAGGTAGATAAAAATTAAGGAAAGCCTTATATGAATTCTTTGGCTGAGTTAAAAGCGCATTCTCAGATGATTTAGGAATATTAGTCAAAGATGAAGAAATATAATTAAAAGCAGGCGTCATAAACCTTAAGCTCAAGCACATAACTAGACCTAGTACTCCATATAAAGTTATCGCAGTATCAAATATCAAATAGAAAGATATCAGTAGTCCAGAAGAAATTACAGAACCAGGTATAGCATAACCCGAAGTAGATACCGAGATCATAGTTCTAAGATATCTTGTCCTTTTGTAACTTAGGGATAACGAAATCGCAAAAAATACTGTAAGAAAGGCAACAAATATTCCTAAGAGCGCTGAGTTAAGTAATAGTTTTAAATGCTCAAATAGCTCAAAATATGTATTATTAAAATGCCACAAAAATAACTGAATAAAAGGTATACAAAACACAAATAAGAAAATTAAAGAGCACGCCAATGTCGATATATATTTACCAGCTATCTTTAATTCTATTTTTTCAAAGACCTCAGCTGTCTTTGGGGCTATGGAGCCGGACTTATTACCAAAATATTTGCTAAGAAATATAATAAATAAAACAAATATTAATAAATAACCTGCCAATCTAGCTGCAGAAAAATAACTTTGATAACCAAACCACGCATCATAGATTCCAACTGTAAAAGTTTCTATACTTAAAGTACGAACACCCCCCAAATCAGAAATTGTTTCAAATATAACCAGAGCCATGCCTGCAAAAATTACTGGCTTAATGGAAGGAATAATTACTTTTCTTATCGCTGATAAATTCTTATCACCCAAGGATTTAGCTGCTTTAAAAATACCCACCCCAACATAGGAAAGTTGAGCTTTGGCCAACAAAAATATATAAGGAAACAAAGCCATAGACATAACTAAAGAAGCACCATAGATATTCTTTATTGATGGTAAGTTAATACCAAATTGCCTTAAATACTCAGATACTGGACTCGCATATTCAAATATTCCAACAAAAATAAACGCGTAGACATATGCTGGAAATGCTATAGATAAGCTAAGAGCCCAGCTAAAAAATTTATGTCCTGGAAATTTATAAAATGTAACCAAGATAGCCAATGGAACAGCTATTAAAGCTGACATAATTGCAGATCCGAAAGAAAGAAGTACAGTATTAAAAAATAGTCCTGTTAAATATTTTTTTGAAGTGTATGTAGAGTCTACATCTTCAAAAAAAGCTAGAAAAAAGAATGATATAAAGAAAAACATAGCAAAAGCTAGCCAGGGTAATGAAATATATGTCCATTCTCTTAAGTTTTGCATAAATTAAAATATTTAATCTAACGATTTTGGTTTTGATATAGATTTCTTGCCTTTCATACCAGCCTCTTCAAGTAATTCCATTTGCGTATGAAGGCTTCCTTTGCCTTCAGTGAGCCTATTATGAGCAATTTCATATGATGCCATAGCATCCTGTAACTTTTCAGCTATATTTGAGAAAGCCTCAGAAAAATTAGAATATTTATCCAACAATAGTCCAGCTCTATTTGCAACCTCTTCAGCATGTTTTTGCTGTTTGTCGACTCTCCACATATATGCTGTCATTTTTAATATGGAAATTAGATGTATTGGCGTCATAAAGGCAATCTTATTTTCATTTGCTAATTCTTGAACACTCCAATCATTAGATAGAGCTAAAGAAAGGGCAGAATCAATAGGAACAAATATAAAAATAAAATCTGGTGACTCAATTTCTTCTAGATCAGAATATCCCTTATCTGAGAGTTGCTTCACATGATTTTTGATTGAGTCTATGTGTTCTTTTAATAAGCCCTTTATATCCTCATCATTATCGCTTCTTACATATCTTTCATATGCAGTAAGAGATACTTTTGAATCTATTATTATATTTCTTCCATCACTAAGCTTTATAACAGCATCTGGCCTAAGCTGGCCACCATCTTTACTTTTATAACTTGGCTGAAGTTCATATTCTAGACCTTCTACTAAGCCAGCATCTTCAAGTGCTTTTTTAAGAATTTGCTCACCCCAGTCTCCCTGTTGTTTTGTATCTCCTTTTAAAGCTTTGGTAAGATTTTGCGCATCTTCTTGCATGCCAGATGTTGCATTAAGCAGATCTTCAATTTTTGCATTAAATCTCTCACTATTTTTTATAGCAATTTCTTTTTGCTGTTCAATGCTCGTCTTTAGGATATCCAGATCTCTTTGGAGTTGCTCTTTGTATGGTTTCCAGGTTTTATCAATCTCTTCTTTATTAGAAGCGTTCAATTTTTTTGAAAACTCCTCAAATTCTGAATGTTTATTTTTGTTATAACCTTCCCTATAAAAATAAATGGCTATTAAGCCTAGTAGAATAGTAGAAAAGCTTAAGACAACTACTAAAAAACTATCCCACATCATCAAATCTCCTATAAAATATCATTTATATTATGCACCAAGAAATCATTACAAAGTTTAATTTACTCAAAGAAAAGCAACTATCAATTGATATAACAAGAGGGAAGCCTGATACAGATCAACTAGATCTTTCAAATAAATTACTAAATATATCTATACCGACACATTCTGAAGAGGGCATTGATCTAAGAAATTATGGAGAGCCTTTTGGAATTAAAGAAGCTAGAAGACTTGGTTCCCAGTTGCTTGATGCGCCCATTGAAAATATTCTTGCTGGAGAGCAATCAAGTTTATTATTAACTTATCAGACTGTTCTTTCTAATTTTCTCTTTGGAAATCCCGTCCCATGGAAAAACCTAAAAAATCCTAAATTTATTTGCCCTGTGCCAGGCTTTGATAGACATTTCATGATGCTTGAAGATTTTGGAATTGAGGCTGTGCCCATTCCTTTGAATAAGGATGGAATTGATTTAGAAGTATTTCAAGAAGTTTTAAAAGAAGATGAAGAATTTGTTGGCATTCTATGTGTGCCAAAACATTCAAATCCCTCTGGTGATACATACTCTGAAGAAAACCTAAGATCAATGTTTGAAATTGGTTCTAACTTTTCAAAAGACTTTCTTTTCCTTTTCGATAACGCATATTTAGTCCATGATTTTTTACCTACGCCTGAGCAAAAACCCATATGGGAAATTGCAACGGAATCAGAGGTACAAGACCAAACTGTTATAACCACTTCCTTTTCAAAGATTTCCTTTGGCGGAGGAGGTATCTCATTTATGGCAACATCAGGAAATTCATTAGAGCTAATTAAAAAAGTTAGAACTACAATGATAATTTGCCCAGATAAACTAAATCAAAAGAGGCATGTAGAATTTTTTAAAGATATTGAAGGTGTGAAATCACACATGAAGAAACACGCTGATTTAGTTCGACCAAAATTTGAAATAGCATACTCATATCTAGAAAAATTACCTAAAGAGTGCGGGGGTTTCTCAAAACCCACCGGTGGATATTTCATTACATATTCTACTTCAAAACCCATTGCTACAAAGGTTGTTCAGCTTTGCAAAGATTTGGGCGTTTTAATTACACCAGCTGGCTCCACTTTTCCTAAAAATGATGACCCTCAAGATAGCGTTATTAGGCTTGCTCCAACATATGTTACAAAAGACGAGCTTGAAGTTGCAATGGAGGTTTTTATCACCTCTATCGAGCTTGCTCATTTTGATATAAATATTTAGTTAGTTACATTTTCATGCGGAATATAAGAGCTTCCATCAAAATGAGAAAATATTTTTTTAATGTCAGGATGATTTGCAGGCCCTCTTTTTAAATCATCAATCAAGTTTTGTTCTGAAACATAAGCGATATAAAAAATTTCTTCATTCTCTGCAAATAAATGATAAAAAGGTTGATTTTTATTAGGCCTAATTTTCTTTGGTATTGCGTTATACCACTCATCAGTATTATTAAAAACAGGATCAAGATCAAAAATGACACCTCTAAAGTTTAGGAATTTATGTTTTACAATATTTCCAATTGAAAACTTTGCTTCTACCAGTTCTTGCATTATATTTATAACTTAAACCATTATTAGGAAAATGTCATGAGTGAAGATATCAAAGTTGTTACCACATATAATTTAGCCAATGCTGAGATAGCTGAACATATAGGTCTTGTTCAAGGAAGCACAGTAAGATCAAGAAATGTTGGATCTGACATATTTGCAGGTCTTAAGAATCTTGTGGGTGGGGAGTTAGTTGGATACTCTAAACTTTTGAAAACCTCTAGGGATCAAGCATACGAAAGAATGATAGAAGATGCTAAGTCACAGGGTGCCGATGCAATTTTAGGATTTAGATTTCAAACATCAACTGTTGCTCAAGGAGCATCAGAAATCTTAGCTTATGGTACTGCTGTAAAAATTAAACAGGAAATATTATGAACAAAACAGAAAAAGTTGCTCTTAGAGAGTCAATTATAGTTGTTCTTATGGGGGCAGTTATAAATTTCCCACTACAAACCTATCTTTTATGGTTGACGATAGATAACTGGAAGTGGGCAGACCCATTAAAAATCTCTATATTTATACAAATAATAATAACTGTTGTAGCGCTCTTACGTGTCTATGCAATTAGGATGAGATTCCAAAGGGGCAAGTTTTAATTAGATATTATTCTTCTTTCTTATGATGTTTATGCTTCTTTTTATCAGCCATCATTCTCATCTTCATTCTCTGAGCAATCATGTCTTTACAGAAAACATCATACACTTCTGAATAATTAGCAGCCAACTCTGCTACTAAAGCAACTTCTAACCATTTTTCTTCATCTTCTGGATTTGTCTCTATTTCTTTCCAAATCCCGTCACTCAAAGCAAGCAATCCGCCAATACCATCTTTCATTTCTTTGCATTCTTTGAAATTCATAAGATGGTTTGGGTGATCGGATAATCCATCTTTAGCAGATTTCTCAGAAGCCTTATGACCGTCAGCAACAACCGCAGCCGATACAAATACTCCAATAATTAGTAATAAATTTTTCATACCTCTCCCATTTGTTTAGATAATACCTATTAGATTACATTTTTTTAGAAAAAGTTCAAAAAATTCTTTACATTTAAATTTAAGTATTCATAATGCGCCGATATTCATACTAATAAGCATATTCTGAATGTTTATTAGTATGAGTATGTTAGAAATTATCCAAATTTTAAGTGTTTTTTTCGGTACATTAATAGCCGCACCTCTTGTTGTGTCTAAAAAAGCCAAAAAGAGGATGATTGGATTATTTGCAGTAATCGCTGGTAGCTTTTTTGCAATTATCGTGCAGCTATATTTAGGTTTATATTATTTTGTATTTGCGAATGCTTTTTGGTTGCTAAATGCTTGTAATGGTATTAAAAAGATAGTCAGAACGAAAAGAAAACAATCTACTGGTTTTTAAAATCATTAAAATCTAACATATAAATACCATCCTCAATATCATTCATCTTTGATATGAGAGAATTTGCAACATTTGAGGCGTGTATGTTTCTGTATTTTTTAAGGGGCCCAATCATCAAGTGACCTAAAAGATTAGTAATAATTTCAAGTGCAGATATCAAAAATGAGATTTTTTCATCCTTTCTTTTACCTAGCAAATGACTTGGCCTTGCTATTACCACTTTTTCAAAACCCATAGAGATGATCTCTTTCTCAACACCTTCTTTTATATTTAAGTAGACATTTCTTGAACTATCATTTGCTCCTACTGCAGAAATCAGCCCGATCGATTTTGCTCCTAATTTTCTTGCAAACGCTCCAATATTTTTAATATATTCAAAGTCAACTTTTTTAAAATCTTTCCTTTTTTCTTTTTTAAGATATATGAGATCAAATAGTGAAAGTTTTTTACCTATTGCTATATACACCTCATCAATATCACCCAGTCCTTCCATTTCATTGAGATTATCAAAATTAGTAACTATTTGTTTGAGATGTTCTTTTTCTTCGAGTCTATCTCTTAACAGTAATGTTAAATCTGAATCACCACCTTCTAATATATTTAAAATATGCCCACCCACTAGACCAGATGCCCCAGCTAGTAAGATATTCTTACTCATTATTTATTTTTTGAATATCTGCAATAATCTCATCAACAGATTTAGAACCATCAACAATATGTTCTGAAAACTCTTCATAGAGGGGTTTTCTTTCAGAATAGATATCTGATATCGATAAGCCATCAGGAACAGCTAAACCTCTTTCTTGTCCGATATCAATTCTCTCAACGATAGTCGCAAGAGGAGTATCGATGTATATAATTTTAGAAAAAGATTTCAGATGCTTCATAGAAAGATTCGAATAAACTGCACTGCCTCCTGTTGAAATTATTTGTGTTGAAGAATTAATACTAAGAATGACTTCTTCTTCAGAAGACCTAACAAATTTATAACCAAATCGCTTTTTTATATCCTCTAAAGTCATTTGAAATTGTTTTTCTATGAGATGATCAGTATCTATATAACTCAAATTAAATTTTTCTGAGATAGCACTACCTACTGTAGATTTACCACAACCCGCCATACCTATAAGACTTATATTATTCATCTTTGAATGATGATGGGTATGTATTGTGTTGTTTCAAGTTATCATCAATTTGATACCATGATGCTTTAGATCCAACAAAGACATGATGTGCTTTTGGTAAATCTGGCTTTCCACTTATCGCACCAACTGACACATAATATTTATCTGGTTTAGCCTCATCTATAAACATAATATTTGAACCACAAGTTTCACAAAACAATCGTTTGCATTTTTCAGATGACAAATAGATTTTAATATTTTTCGTACCAGAGTTATATTTAAAGTTAGACTTATCTACTTCAATAAAACTTGCAAATGCTGAACCGTGAGATCTTCGGCACTGAGAACAATGGCAATGTGAAAGATATTTAATTTCTTGAGTAATATCAAAAGAAACTCTCTTACATTCACAATGCCCTTCAAGTTTACGCATTTTGTGCAAACTCCAGATTAGCTTTAATAAGTTCATGTGTTATTTCTGTTTCAAATGCGCTATGACCAGAGGAGGGCGCAACTATTAATTCAGCTTCAGGCCAATTTTCTGATAACTCCCAAGCTGTTTCCATCGGACATACAATGTCATATCTACCTTGGATTATTTTGGCAGGTATATTTCTAATCTTATTAATTGAGTCAATACAAATTAGCTGATTCTCATCTGCTAAAAAACCTTTATTAATAAAATAATGGTTTTCAATTAGTGCAAATGCTAAAGCAAATTTTGATTCAGAGTAGGAAGAAATCATTTCTGGTTTATGGCTTAGCGTACTTACAGATCCTTCCCATTTAGACCAAGCTACCGCAGCTTCCATTTTCTTTTTTTCGTCATCTCCTGTAAAGATTTCGTAGTATGCACTCATCAAATCATGCTTATCTTCTTTTCTAATAGGCTTCAAAAATCCCTCCCAGGCTTCTGGAAATATTCTGCTAGCTCCGTCTTGGTAAAACCACTTTAATTCTTTATCTCTCAACATAAAGATACCTCTAAGAACCAACTCTGAAACTGAATCAGGATATGTTTGAGCATAAGCAAGAGAAAGCGTACTTCCCCATGACCCTCCAAAAACAAGCCACTTCTTAATTTCTAGTTTTTCTTTAAGTCTTTCAATGTCTTCTACCAAATCCCATGTTGTATTATTTTTTAAACATGCGTGAGGCTTACTCCTTCCGCAACCACGCTGATCAAATATCACGATTCTAAATAATTCTGGGTCAAAAAACCCTCTTACCTTTGTGCTACCTCCACCACCTGGTCCTCCATGAAGAAAAACAGCAGGCTTGCCGTTAGGATTTCCACATTCTTCATAATAAATCTCATGCTCATCGACTTTTAAGTAGCCTGTTGAATAAGGCTCAATATTTTCAAAAAGTGTATATATTTGACTCACGATATGAGCATTTTTTCAGTGATATCCCACAAACGAGATGCTTCATCGGTATCTATAGCCCAGTCTGCTACACCAAAATATCTTTGAAGAGATTCATCTATCTCATTTTTTCTTTTTGCAACATCGCAGTCTTCAGAAAATACTCCACCAATATCATTTAGGCTTGGGCTTGTAGCACACCAAAGTGAAGTTGATGCTCCTTGGCTAGAAGTTTTAAAGAAATTTTTTGTCATTTCTGATGGCGATCCATCTTCATCCATCCAGCCTAGAGCAACCATTTCCTCTTTTTGAAGATGACGCTGAAGAGGAGTAATAATGCCACCTGGGTGAACAGAATAACCTGATACGCCTTTATCTATCATTCTTCTATGAAATTCTATTGCTATTAATGAGGATGCTGTTTTAGATTGACCATATGCCATCCATTTATCATACGGATTATTTTGAAAGTGAATATCATCCCAAAGTATTCCTGTAAGCGAATGTGCTGAGGATGAAAGGCTAACAAATCTAGCACCATCATTTTCAGCCATTGTGTCCATTAATTCTCGTGTAAGTAAAAAATGACCGATGTGATTTATGGCAAACTGACTTTCCCATTCATTTCCTACTCTAGTTTCAGGACAGGCCATGATTCCAGCATTGTTGATTAATAGGTCTAATTTTCTAAAGCTTTCTTTAAAATCCTCTGTAAATTTTTTAACAGAATTTAAATTACCCAGATCCATTTCAACAATATTTTCTTTTGAAACTATACCCTCAAGATTTTGAGCAGCCACTTCAGTCCTTTTAGCAGGAATGATAACTTTTGCTCCTGCATTTACCAATGCACGGGTAGTTTCAAGACCTATGCCTGAATAACCACCAGTAACAATAGCAATTTTTCTACTGAGGTCTATTTCTTTTGTAATTTCATCTGCATTTGACTTAGAGTGAAACCCAGATTGTATTGGTTTTTGTTTTTCAGATATCATGTATATATTGTAACTTTTTTGTAGAAAAATATTATGAATAAAGAATCATTCTTTCTAATTTTTACTGCTATTGGAGTAGCAACAGTTGGTATAGCATATGGATCTCATCCAAATATAAATTTCCTTCCTATTCCCTTTTTAGACAACATCAATATTAATACAACAGATATATCTAATGTCTTTAGTGCAATCATGGGGCTATATATTGCGATGGCAAGTTTCTGGATTATTGGAGCAATTAATAAGTCTTACACAACGCATGCTCTTTGGAGCCTAGTAATCTTTATGACTGGAATAGGCGGGGGTAGAGTAATAAGCATGTTCACCGACGGAATGCCATCATCTCCATTTATCCAATTTTTAGTCGCAGAAATAATATTTGCCTTAATTGGATATTATTTTTTAAAAAATAGTATGGACAAGAAAGCTTAGCTCTTAGTAAGTATATCCAAATCGTCTGAAAGTATTGATTTTAAAGGGTTTGAATGGTGCCCAGAGGTGGGATCGAACCACCGACACAAGGATTTTCAGTGCTTCCCTAGATAATAAATGGTGATGAATTTAAAGTATTTTGCTTAAGTATAAAATTTTTTGGAATCCTAAAGTTCTTCAAAGGTTTTGATAATTATTCTTTTATTCGATGAGGTCGTATTATTTTCATGAATCAGCATTCCAAAGTTTCCATTTTTATATGTGCAAATCACACAATTTTCTAAAGCATTTTTTGAATCAAATTCGTATATTTCTATGCTAAAACCATCTCCTTTGAGACCAAATCCACCTACAGCATTAATAATTTGATACAACTTTTGCGATTTACTGCCCTCAATGCCATTTTCAGCAAGAGAATCCATAAGTTCATCTTCAGTAAAATCTCCACCTGAGCATGCGGTTAAAAATAATAGAAAAGTTGCTAGTACTAGTGTGTATTTTTTCATCAAGAAATTATGCCATAAATACCATTTTTTAGTAATGATTTAACACACCACATTAATTAGTGTGTTAAATAATGTGTGAGTTAATGTGTGTTAAAACTAAATTTTAAGAAATGCTTTAAGAATGGTGCCCAGAGGTGGGATCGAACCACCGACACAAGGATTTTCAGTTATTTTCATAATGGAACAAGGAAGTGAATTCAGACTATCTTGCTCGAGTAATTTTTAATTATTTTTAAATTGGTCTATTTGAAACCCATATTCGCATGTTGCAGTTAATATATTACTTCTATTAAATCTATCAATAATTATTGCTTTCATATTAATTCTATTGACTTCCCACACCGTTCTATATGTTGTGAAATAAAGCAGGTCATTTGTCACTGAATACGGTTTTTGTATATATCTTTTCTTGTTTATTTTTGGAGGTCCAAGGGTAAGTGAGGGTTTTTGATTAAAATCCGGTTTGGTATTACTTTGAATATACCATGCATTTTCACTAACTAAATCACCAGTAAATCCAGACTTATTAGGAATATCTTGAAGATTGATAAAAAAATATCTGCTTCCCACTTCACAAGTTAATTGAATATTGTGATTAGGTATTGTTGTTTTAGGAACAGAGGAACATGAAACCAGTAAGAAGATTGTTAATAGCGATAATTTTTTCATAACTAATCTAATTTTTTTACTTGATATTTCATATTACCCTCTTGAAGTCTTTCTCTCAATAGAATATTTTTTGCACAATATACTGACTGTGCATGACTGTGCACAAATGTTTCTAACCATGTCTAACTACTTAAATCGTCTGAAAG
>CESF01133778.1_pt1 | contig 11811 bp, 19 predicted proteins | sample 356331 | NCBI WGS metagenome assembly CESF01 (sample SAMEA2621779, study PRJEB7988) | marine metagenome | biome: marine biome (ENVO:00000447); feature: surface water layer (ENVO:00002042); material: "saline water (ENVO:00002010), including plankton (ENVO:xxxxxxxx)" | depth 5 m
AGCTTGATTTAACATGTATCGGAAGCAGGGACTTAGAATAAAAGGATTACTCTATTTTTAATCAATCAGACAACATCACTTAGAGCGTATCTGAGAAACTTAAGCAAAGAAATTGGATTCAAGGTTGCCCAAATCTCTGGGATTGTCAAACAGTCAGATGAAAAAGAGCTTTGGAATTCGTAGCGACGATTAAAATAATCTTGCAGAGCCGCTTGATCTCTCCTCTGCTCAAATTGCTTTTCCAGGTTTACTAAGTCTTCCTGAGCAACAATCACCTCATCAATAACCAAGAACCATCTGTCGCCTCCCTTCAAAACAGTGGTAAGCCTTTGAAATAGGCTGATGATCAGAGCCAGTATTTTTTGCATCGTTTCAAAAACACAACTGATCCTAAGGCTTGTTCTTCAATGTCACTGGTGCTGCACAACACACGGGTCGGAAATTAAGCGTTGCTAGGGATGGCTATAGTTTGTAAGTACTCGCATGAACAAGCGAACCATACTGATCTACACAGGCATTTTCATTGCAGGTTTTCTATTTGTGTCATCAGGAATGGTCTACAACAACTTCTGAACAATAGCCAAACGTATCATCATTTGTTCTGCCCCCAATTCAGATAAACAACTGACGGTCGAATAAACATTAACATTAAGCCTGACATAGCTCACCGATAAATCAGCAAGCAAAGCCTCAAATCATAGGAACAGAACGCTAAGATCAAGGCGATTAATATTCGACTAATGGAAATTTCAACCCTAATGCTGCAACACACACGAAAAGTGCAAAGCCCAGATTAGTAACACATTCAAGACTAATATTAAAGCTTTAAGATCACATTGACTCTGCAGAGGAATTTACTGATGAAAAACTCAGATCAGACAGATTACCCAAAAATAGTCTATGACAATGCCTGGGAAGACCTAGGTGTGATGTACGAAAACTGGAAGGCAGTACACGGAATCGATCGACAGTTCTGCATCGAAATAATCCGCAAATTTGCAAACTATCTTGATAGTGACAAATAAACGAGTGCAACAAGTCTGTGATGCTCACAGACTTTATCTTTCGCTATCTTTACATCAAAACAATACAGATTGAGTAATCGCCGAAATGCCCATAAGCAATCGCAAAGCGAAAACAGCAAGATCTTAGGCAGGTCATGAAGCCATGCTTCGAGTAAAGAAAAATAAAACCAAACCAAATTGCATAAAGTTCACCAACACACTATCGTGTTAAATAGCTAACGCTCAGCGCGTGCTCATCGACCCAAACGAATATCCGCTTAGGCAAGCGGTAGATCAATGTCAGGCACTTTTAAGTCAAAAAAAAGTATTGGTATGTAGTAAAAACAGATTAACCCTGTCTTCATTATGCCTTTGCACACCAATTCTTCAATCACTGATTGGTGGAGCAACTACTGAGGATGAGGGTCTAGACTTACAATTAAAGTTTAATCCAGATATCTTAATCACAAGCGAAGATCTTGAAACTGGATATGGTATCCGCCTTGTCGAAAAAGTCAAAATACACAATCCCAAAATTAAAGCACTTATTTTTCTAGCTAGAGAAACAACTGAGGTTGTCCATGAAGCGATGGCTGCTGGTGCGGATGGAGTCATGTTCATCTCATCTGTGGGATCGGGCCACGGTGACTTCATTAATGCACTCACAACCACAAACAATGATGGTGTCTATTATCCGAAATCAGTTCGCGCAGCAGCCACAGCAATCATCAAGCAACCACCTGAGTTGATCGATCCACTATCTGAGCGTGAGCGTGAAGTTCTCCGCTGCATTATCAAGGGCATGAAAAATTCTGAGATCGCAGAATCGTTAATTTTGTCTTCAGAAACAATCAAAAGTCATGTCAGCTCGACGATCCAAAAGCTAGGAGTTAGAGACAGAACTCAAGCTGCTGTATTTGCGCTGACTCATGGTTTGGTCGAAACCGATATTTAAAGTTCAATGTTTGATGAAACTATTGCCAGTTATGGGAAATAACCAATTAAGCAAGCCGACTCGGCGATTGATTGCATCACTCTGGAACTGCGTGGCTCAAACCTTAAGGAACGACGGCATAACAAGACAAACAGGATACTCCAGCTGACTTTTGTAACTCAAGCAAGAAACACACTCGCAGCCGAAGGGTTAAACGCCTAAGGTATTTATACTTATCCTATCATCATGACGAGTTCCAATCTGCTGGTTTTGTTTGTGAGTTTTTCAACTGCCTGCCTTGTGCTGAGTATTTACAAAATCAACAAGACAGTTCAGTAAGGCCCCACTGACAAGGTGCTCCACATGATCAAGGGTTGTATTCCGAGCGCGATAAGCAAACTCAGAATCAATCCCACAGAAGCTTTGCCAAGATCACTGCCGATCACCCTCATCAGGCTTCCATCCGTCTGATAGGTAAAAACAGTTTCTAGTTCCATCTCTCTGATCCGTAGGGCTAACTCTCGACCTGCAAGCAACCCAAGAAAGACCCAGGTTGTGCTTAAGGGAAAGCTGCTGAAAACCGCCTCATAAAGCAAACAAAAGCCAAACACAACGTCGATCACAGTGGCTGATCGCAAATCTGATGTATTGGTTTTCGATCGCAACACACTCTGAATTGGACCACCTCCAGTCAAGATGAGCATGCAGAGGCCCACACAAAGAGTCAGAATGCATAAGCACATGGAAATGAAATTAAGATGACGAGGCAGATAAACAAAAATATTTGCCATGTCCTGTAGCAGCCACATGCTCCACAAAAACCCGGTCGAAAACCACTGGATAGCAAACCAATTTATGCTAATCACTTTTAAATCCTGATTGTGCTGAGAAATCAATCGTTCCAAAAGCCATACTCCTAAACCCCAGACAGCAAGTCCAAGCAAGAACGCCATGGCATATCCGGAAATTGAACTCCCTAAAAGCCTTCCGATATTTTCAGGAACGAAAGAAGAAAGCACCAGAAATGAAGTACTCACAGGTGCGCCCCATGCGGTTAGTGCTAGAACTGCAATCGGGGGAATCAAATAGGCCCAGGTGAAAGTTTCTGGCACTGGGAATGACTGAAGACGCCCCCAATCAGGTTCGCCTTGATGAAGAAACCAACCCAAGAAAAGTACGCCAATAGTTATACTACAAACAAAAAGCATTTGAACATTTTTGGGCGTTCGCTGTCGATTTGAAGAAATATATGTCCCCAGTGTTTGCAGAGAATCGTTGTAAACAACTGAAAAAGCTGCCAGCAGGAATCCGATAACCATCCAGGCATTGATATTAATCACCAGCAGACCTATTGACTAACATGATTAGATCTTGGTAACGGTGCACTAATCGATCGAGTGATGGGAGATGGAAATTTGATGGCCTACCAAGCATTATCCATGAGCCAGCTCATGGCGCATAGCCCGCTCAGGAACACCTATTGAGCCAACCAACGAGTTATTACCGTCCCCTCATAAACATGTCCAGAGGCCTCAACAATAGCCTTGGTTCGTGGGTTCATAAAGATGTTATATAGAACATTTTCTTGCCCCTGAAACATCACGGTTGCCCTATTGGGGTTCCCGTGAGAAACACCAAGATAGAAAATCTTGACACCCATTTCTGAAAACATTGCCTGCTGTTCAGGTTCTTCCATATAGGCTCTGTATTCTTCAAAGCTCTTGCTGAGCTTGAAATCGAGAACAGTGGTTTCAATCATTGATGGTTGGAAAGCAGAACGAGTACAGAAAGGATATTCACTGAGAGCAGTGATGGAGTAGGTCAATTCAAGACCATTGTTCTCGTAGTTTGGCTCGAGCCGGTGTGCATTGGAGCACACACTCAATGCTGATTGAGCACGACAGCTAGCCATAGGAGAGACGATGTAGGGCAAAAACGACGATGAAGAGTGGCTTGCGAACAGATCGAACCACTCGGCCTGAACAGCCCTTGGTGACATTCACAACTCAGGGCATCAAGCAGGTGCAAATCACCAACTCAACCCAATGGAAGCAGCTCTGGGCCCAGTCCCAGCATGCCTATCGCTGTACAACAGATGCTGACAACAACTGAAAAGCCTGTAATTGGGACTAGGAGCTGCCAGCTCGCTGCGATATGAGGAGAAATTATTATCGATGCTTGACTGTTCTCGAGACATTTCTAGAACTCTTGAAAAGGCATAATTCCAATGGAAATCCACACTGCCCACGCCGAACCCATTGGTGAGTTAATTCGTGAGGGGCATCACAAGCCATTTCGTGCTTTGGCCTGCCCAATTGGCCCCAGTTGCAAACTTGCAGGTCCAAATACACAGGTTCAACAGAGCTGAGGCCGAGGGGCAAACATCGTCTCAACTCAGTCATCAGGCAATGAGTCACCAGCGAGAATCAAAAACTCTGTAGCAAATTTCAATTGAGGTCAAAACAAGTGAGCGCTTTTTGACCTTGATTTGCTTTTGATACGCCTGAGTGCAATCATTTATATTCGCGAAAACAAACTAATTTCAAAATAAGCAGATCAAACTAGAAAAAATGAGGTGGCAATACCGAGAGGGAGATTTTTGCCGAAAATCACTGAGGTCTTTCTACTAAGCGCAACAGCATGCAATTCTCCCCATCGAGCGAGTTGGCGTTGGCTGGTTAAGAAACAAAAGAAAGGGTACCTCTCGGTCCTGCTGGATTCATTGCGAACTGCCAGCTCATCTGTTCAGAGATAAAAACTGTATTGCGAAGCTTCGGATACAGGGGCAGCTGTTCCATCACGCGATGATCGAATAGCGCTCGGCATCGATTGATGGCTTCTAAGTTCTTCCACGTTCACCATGAGTTTCGAGCTGGGAAAGCCCAGCAATGGTGGGAGGCAGCTCAGAAAGCAATGGCTCCTGGCGGAGGCTGGGATGATTCTGTCGCCAATAACTTGAAGGCTGGTTTCTATAACCACTGTTTCTGCCCAGTTGGTTCAGAAGGACCTGCGTTCTGCATCTGGGAAGTGCGTGAAGGCATCACTGCTCAGCAGTTCCAGGACTTCATCGATGGTCCAAACGGCGTGAACTTTGGACTTGGAGCATGGATGAATATCTGCAAGGAAATCAACGTTGAACTGGCTGGGAATCCCCCCTATCCGCGCAAGTTCTGAATAACACTGGTGAAAAGGCCTAGATCACCCCAACCTTGGCCTGTTCTAAACCTCCTCTGCGCTAAGACGAGCAACCTCGTCTGGTCCCCATGCACCGAACCAAACAGCTGTTGTTGTTTTGCTGGTGCCCTGATCCCATCAGTCGTCTGCACGTCAGCGCATGACCGGCACATCATGTGCACAGTGCCGGCTCAGGCGGCAGCTTGCTCGGAGATATTGCGAAGGACTTTTTCTTGAAGTTGCTGGACAGCGCAAAGTGCCTCGTGGGCAGGCCACCCATGCTTGTTCATGAGCTCCTCCACCAGATAATCGGGAGAGTTTGAGATTCGAGCGTTGAGGTCAGCCACGGCCCGGTCATCACGGGCTAAAGCATCGAGTCGGAGTGATCGAAGTTTTTGAATACTTGGCTGATTCATCCACACACTCTGCACGTCAACGGTGCCTGAGCGCCATCAAATGACAATCAAACCCACCTCAAGTGGGCATACCAGGAGCCGATGAGCTGTGTTCTGGGAGAGCGATGCAACCCTTCAACTCCCCATGAGTCAATTGAGAATTGAAAGTGGCTCATGTCTGATCATCACGCAAGAACCCAACCAAGGCAGTGCTTTGCGATGACGGATACCGAACCGGTCGACGTTTTGTCACGCTGATGTCACGTCTTTGTCACGCAAAGCTAGAAGTGACTCATGCCTAAAACAAACAACGGCGCACCCTGGGAAGCCAATTTTCGATTGATTATCAGAACAGCTCCCGGATTACAAGGCTTCACGGTGAGCAATGCGGGAACCAAGATCCAAGTGCGCTTCAGGCCCGCTGGTGGCAAAGGCCAAGCAGCGCGCCTTCCGATGCTCTGGGAGCAAGGGAATGTCAATCAGGCCACCCTGCTGATCAACCACGCAGCGAAAGCCCTGCTGGAGGGAAAGACCGACTCCCTTGCCACGGCGATCGCAATGAGCCAGAGCAACAGAACCATGCAGCACGGATTGGATTGGCAGGCCGTGGCCGATGGGCTCCGGGAGGCCTTGATGAATCACCGCAACGCGATCCGCGCCACGACCTGGCGTAACAACTACCAGGCCTATGTGGAAGAGGCCCTACGCCTGATCGCAGCCGGGATGGCCTCAGATGGCCACAGCCTGCTGAAGAGCACTCTGGCCAAGTGGGCAGGCATGGACCCCTCCAGCGCCGCCTGCGGCAACGCGCTGCGCAACCTGACTGATCACGCCATTGCCAGATTCGGTGCAGACAAGTCCTGGCAGATCACCTCTGAACACATCCAGGAACTGCGAGGCAAGCCACCGAAGAAACGCCGGAAGGCCACTCTCAGCGACAGCGAGCTGATCCTCCTAATCGACGGGATCGCCAGCAGGAATCCAGGGTGGGCAAACGTGCTGCGGATCATGACCCTGTTCGGCCTACGTCCAATCGAACTCCAACATCTGACCCCCAACACACGAGAAGACGGAAGCCTGGGTGTCTGGTGCAGTCATGAGAAGAGCTGCGGCGGAAAGCAAACCCAGCAGCGCCAGCTTGAGCCCTGCTGGCTTCAGGACACCGATGGCTCAGCGATCCATTGGAACGTCATCGAACTGTTCCATACCGGCCTGCTGGAGCTCCCTTTGGGAATCGACGGTGAACCCCGGAAGCTCGACGGTCACCACTGCGAAGTATTCCTGAAACGCCAGCCTGAATGGAAGCAACTACAGCAAGATTGCGAAAAGCGCGGAGAGTGGCTGAGGACCTATTCCTTCCGGGACACATTCAGCCTGCGGTGCCACCGACAAAAAATCGAGCTGGGTGCAATCTGCGCCGCGATGGGGCACAACATCGAAGCCCATAGCCGGGCCTATCGCTGGGAGCCAAAGCAAACAACTGCGTCCGCATTCTCATCAGCACATTTCTGATGACTGGAGCTTGGTAGAGCTGTAAGGAATGAAGTGATTGCAATTAAGAAATCATTCATTGATTAGAAGCACCAGCAGCTCATGACCCCCATACATGAATTGACGAGTGGATTAGATGAAAAAAAATTCTCGGCATCCCGAAGACATCACGCACTACCTAATTCGTGCTGCAGCGGTTTTTTTCATCGTGTCTATAGCTGGAGCGACCTATTGGGTCGTTCGCGATCCGGGAAACAACATCTCGATCCCTACCGTCGAACCCATGACTCGCCAAGCAATGCCGGCACATTGAACCCCACTCATTCAGCTGAATTGCAAGACGGAGGCCATCCCTTCCAGAGCACTGTGCAGTCCTCTAAAAGGGAAATGGAAATTCTGTAAAGGATTCGATGGCGTTGCAAGCAAGATTCAGCAATAACTCACTTCAGTTGTAATTCTGGACGCACCCAGGAACCATCGAAATAGGATGTTTTGGGATTATAAATACGGAGGGTTGCATTCCACCCTGGATAAATGCTCAGGTAATTATCCTGACTGACATCACCACCAAAATTCAGCACGACCTCGCCTTGAGCATTCGTTTTCGCAAAAGCGCTATTGATGTTGTAATTTTCGCCTACTGGAAAGCCGTCCTTGTCGTAAACAGTTAAAGACCAAAACGCATTACTTCCATTAGGCACATCTTTAAGAGTGAGAGTTTGCTCTTTCTCCGAAGACGGCGTATAGAAAAGATAGACTGCACCTTCTTTCGGGAGACCACCAATACCTACTGCAACACCCATATTGTTTTGCTCTGGAGAAATATCGCTCTTTCGACCATACAAATCCTCAGACTTCACACCCTGCTGATCGCGCTGTTCATTGTAAGCAGCACGCAGTGCAAGCATTTCATCTTGATTCCAGCGATTAGGCTGAACAAATTCGCCAGGACTAGCCTGTGCAACTTTTAACCCCTTCTGCAACTCGCGAGCTTTGACGAGGTCATCTGGATCACTCATATTGACACCGGTGCGGTACGCCACCAAGGCATATCGGCTGCCAACGTTGTCCTTCGTCAACTCATATTCACCAGGAGTCTTGTAAACAGATGTATAACCCTGATCATCCACAACCATGGCGCTTTGATAGCGACCACCTGTTTGCGGAAGCGTGATCATCGCTGGATCGTTGAGATCCAGAATCAAGAATGAATACAGCGTGTCGAAATTAATGCGAATGACGGTTCGATCCTTGGGGTCAGCCGCTCTGCTGTCATTCCAAAGCACACCCATACCACCAGTGCAGGTTTCTTTGGCAATCTTGGCGATGTACTTGGCGAACACTGTCTGTGTTTCAGCAGCTGCGAAGGTTGCTTTGTTCACGGGAGCAACAGCATCGCTCTGAACAACAACAGCAGGCTCAGGGCAAGAATTCGCCCCGGCCATGGATTGCGACTTTGCTGAAGAATCCGAAACAACAGAAAGCAACCCAACGCTCAGTGCTGACACAAGCCCTGCACAACGCGCAGAAAAGCCGCCAAAGTTTTGAGCCATGAACCTATAAATTCCTAATGACTGCCTAGCCAGATCCCAGCGTGATGCGACGTGAATGGCTCAATGAATCCACTTCATTCGCCCTTTCAGGAGCTTTGGATTTTTGCGATCAATCCTGAACCCGAGGGCACTGGATGACTGCCCTTGTCGCCAGCGAACCTAGGGGGTAGAGGTGATCCGATCGCAATGGATTAGGAGTCGTGAAAGCCCACCGACAGCCCAAAAGTGTCAGTGGATTCCAGATAAGGCTGTAACAGGGAGGTGGGCTTGCTTCATTATTTCTTCCATGAACGTTCGGGGAGCATTGGCACAGCTGCGATTTGATTGCCCCTAGTTTCAGCATCCGACGTTCTCCGCAGCTGATGTCTCCCATCGACCTATCCAGTCTCAAGTGGGGAGAAGACGGAGAGTTATCCCACAATGACAACCTCACTCTGGTGGAGAGGCTGATGAGGGTTGAGGAGGAATCCAAACGATCTGACCTCAATTCCAGTCCAATCCCGCAACGGGAATCCGCTGAGTAGGTATCCGCACCACGACAGGCCAAGGCAAATTTCTAGAACATCAGGAATCAATCATTTCCTGATGGCGATTCATACTGCTCACGCAGAACCAATTGGCGAATTCATCCATGAAGGTCGTCACAAACCCTTTCGCGCATTGGCTTGCCCAATAGGACCTAGCCACCGACTGGCAATCTGGAAAGAGCCAAACAAAAGAGCTGATGAGGGCTGAAATCCAGTCCCACAATCATCAAAGGCCTGTTGGAGTCAGCTTCCACAGCGCCCCCTCGGGAATCTCCGGACGAGATGTCATGTCTCGGGGCTGCTCAAATGCAACACGCCATTCCGCGACCCGTGAGGGGGGATGGTCAGGATGTTCAATCCGGATACCGCCAAGAGTTGACGGAGCGCCGAACCAACCACCTCTCCAATGGGGGATCCCATGTTGACCTCCACTGAAGAACACCCAACATCTCGCTAACGATTGGTTGGCTGAAGACGTGGCTGCCATCAGTTTGCCTCCGCAAGAATCTTCCAGGAAATATCCTCCATCAACACGGACGGCTGACCGGCAATGGCAGCTGCTAAATCAGCTGGTTCAGACAGGTCAACCAAAATTTCTCCATTCCTACAAAGAAATTGAAGATCCGATTGATCCATATGAATCACCCGATATGCAGCAAATTGTTCTCCTGATAAAAGCTTGGCTTTTGCTCTTGCCTCTAAAAGGCTGACGTCATCCGCAATACTCACCCAACCCTTTTCTGAAAGCCGTTGAATACAAAACATTTGCTGCATCAATGCGATGAATGAACTCTCGACCGCTCAATCCCTTTTTGGTTGCAACTAACAGGTGAGCTTCGGGATCATTGCCTCCGCATGGCTTCAACCTTCACGACGGGTCGATCGGCGACGGCTTCCACAAAGCACCTTGAAGCACCTTTGGACCGACGATCAAAATCGCGGGCCGGTGGACGACTCGGCTGCCACCTCAGGCCCTTAGAAGCACAATTCGCAATTCAGCTCTGAATCATCAGATCAGAAGCCATGACAGGCTTCTCTTGCCTTCCAAGCCATACGGTGTTGTTCGGCAGTACAAACGACACCTGACAATGCAACCGCAGCGACTCACAATTCATAGGTGAATCAAAATTGAATGAGCCCCACCTACCTGATCACCACTCCCGTTGAAGTCGATGTGCTCTGGAAAGTGAACGCAGATAGCGAAGAAGAGGCGATTAAGAACCTCTCAGAACACTGCAGTGAGCTGAAGAAAACACCCGACGCAATCACTGTGGGCTCGATCACAAAAGGCATTTCATACCGAGGGCTGCCTGACGAAACGCAGAGCATCCAACAGATGTCGATCCGATTTGCTTCGGACAATCCTCATCGATGCGTTGTCTTCGACGAAATTGACGAAGAAGAAGCCTGAGCGTCCTCACTGCAGGACAACTCGATCCAACCTCAGTGGTTGATTCAGCTGCAGTCCAACCAAGCAACGCAGCCCTGATTTCAATGAATCCAATTAAAACGGAACAGAAACGGGTCTTACTTCTGCAAGGCCCGTTTCTGCAGTATTTAGCCAGCTACAGCTGAAATGCTGTAAGGGGCTTCAGGAAAGCTGGTGGGCATTGGATCGAGCTTGCCTTCAGCCAATGCTTTGGCTCGAAGGTACATCTGACTTGATGTGGCCCCAGCTGCTTCCAATGCTTTGGCGACGACATCCCAATTGCGGATTTCAGTAGACATTTGATTCTCAATTGAAGTTGACACAACCATCGCCAGCCAACTGACCTAACCGTGACGGTGAAACCCGCCAAGGAACCGAACACCCATAACGAGACACTCGCAGTTAAGAGACACCTACGTCGAGCGACCTGCCCCCCCGGCCGGGCGTCCTCTTTACATCCCGTTACAAACCGCTTAACATTCCTACATCGCAAGGAACAGCATGTTCGGCACTTCAGACCTTCTCGTTCTGATCGGCAGTTTCGGAGCTGCGTGCTTCGCTTTGAGCCTCTACAAAGCAGCCCGTCCAGCCCACTGATCAATTACATCCGACAGCCCCAGGCCGTGGGAGAAGAAATACCTGTCAGAGTATTTGTACTTATCGGCAGCTCATGACTAGCGAAAATGCTCTGGTGCTGATCCTCAGCTTCTTATGTGCTTGTCTGATGGCGAGCATTTCTAAGATCTATAGCCCTGCGGAAGACTAAAGATCACGGGAACAAGATATTTTTTTGAAGACAGCATTTTTTATTGCTATCAGACAAATTTTTGTTGAACTATTCAGGTGTATAAACGCGTCCCAGAAGAATTCTTGAGGCCAATTTCACTCGAAATGAATCGGTCCAATGACCTTTGCCCGCCAAAGAGATGACTTCTTTGATGAACAGTGTGTTTGCTTCTCTCTTCGTCATCTCAAAGCCTCGACTCACTTCGTGTTAATCGAGGGCATACCGAAGATTCAAGGGGTTGAGGTCAATCCTTATTAATGATGTGCCTTAAGGCGTCTCGATGGGCCTCATAACGCTCTCTCGAAATCAATAAAAGATTCAAGCGAGAGTCTCTGAGCGTCAGATCAAGACGATGAGAAGTGTCCAGCCGTCTGACTTCTGCATGGCCTCCCAGGCTTCGATGGCGTTATGTCTGAGCATCCTGCGGATGACTGGTTGACCGCTGCCGCGTAGCGGTCTGGTCTCCACACCGAACCGTAGTGTGAGTTCACTGGTTTCAGCGGGAATCAGCCGCTGA
>CESF01132219.1_pt1 | contig 11797 bp, 10 predicted proteins | sample 356331 | NCBI WGS metagenome assembly CESF01 (sample SAMEA2621779, study PRJEB7988) | marine metagenome | biome: marine biome (ENVO:00000447); feature: surface water layer (ENVO:00002042); material: "saline water (ENVO:00002010), including plankton (ENVO:xxxxxxxx)" | depth 5 m
ATCTAAGGCATCAGCTGAACTAATCATTCAAACCTATTTTAAATCATATTTAATTAATAAAAAAAATATCAGAATTGGAGTTGCTAGGGCTGGAAATGTTATTGGTGGTGGAGATTGGTCTGAAAATAGATTGATACCAGATTGTATGAAATCATGGTCAAAAAATAAAAAAGTAACCATTAGGAGCCCTAATGCAACAAGGCCGTGGCAACATGTTTTAGATGCGTTATATGGTTATATAATTTTATCTTTAAATTTAAAAAAAAATAAAAAATTAAATGGCCATGCTTTTAATTTTGGTCCATCATTAAATAATAATTATAGAGTAATTGATGTTTTAAAATTAGTTAAAAAATTATGGAATAAAGCTTTTTGGAAAATTATTAAAAACAAAAAAGAACACGAGAGCAATTTATTAAGATTAAACTCATCAAAGGCAAAATTAATTTTAAAGTGGAAATGCAATTTGAGTTTCAAAGAAACAGTTCAATTTGCTACAGAATGGTATAGATTTTTTTATCTTACAAAAAAAAATATGTACAATTTTTCTGTAAAACAAATTAATTTATATAGTCAGAAATTAAAATAAAATTTATTTATGAAAGTTGTAATTTTTGCCGGGGGATTTGGAACTAGAATTTCCGAGTACACGAAAACAATACCAAAGCCAATGATTAAAATTAATGGAATTCCAATTATAATGTATATAATAAATCACTATAAATCATATGGCTATAAAGATTTTTATATTGCACTTGGTTACAAAGGAAATGTAATTAAAAAATATTTTAAAAATTTTAAAAATAAAAATATTAAAATAAATTTGATAGATACTGGTTTAAAAACAATGACCGGAGGAAGACTTAAGAGATTAAGTAAATTTTTAAAAAATGAGACTTTTTTAGCAACCTATGGCGATGGATTATCGAATGTAAATTTGGATAAATTAGTAAAATTTCATAAGAAAAATAAAAAATTAGTAACATTGACAGCTGTTAGACCTCCTGCAAGATTTGGGACTATCAAACTAAAAGGCAATAAAGTTTCTTATTTTAAAGAAAAATCTAATTTAGATGAAGGTTGGATTAATGGAGGTTTTTTTGTAATAGATTCGAAATTTTTAAAATTTATCAAAAATGATAATACGTTTTTAGAACGGGATCCATTTGAGCAATTAACTAAAAAAAAACAACTTTTAGGCTTTAAACACAATGGGTTTTGGCAATGCATGGACACATTGAGAGATAAAGAAATTTTAGAAAAAAAAGTTAAAGAAAAAAAAAACCTTGAGTAAAAAAATATTAATAACTGGTGGAACTGGTTTTATAGGTTATCATTTATCTAGCAGATGTATAAAATTAGGTTGGTCAGTTACAAGTTTATCTTCCAATTCTCCAAAACCAAATAAAAAAATTCAAGGTGTAAAATATATAAAAGTAGATATTAAAGATAAAAAAAAACTATTTAAAATAAAAAAAGATTTTGACTATATAGTGAATTTAGCGGGCTATGTTGATCATTCTAACAAAAAAAAAACTTTAGAAAGTCATTATATTGGTTGTAAAAATCTAGCTTCTCTTTTTTTAAATAAAAAAATTAAGAAATTTGTTCAAGTTGGATCAAGTATAGAATATGGAAAATTAAGATCTCCACAAATAGAAAATAAAAAAAATTCTCAATCTACTTTTTCAGTTTATGGAAAAGCTAAATTATTAAGTACAAAATATTTGATGAAAATATATAAAAAAGAAAAATTTCCCACTACTATAATCAGACTTTATTTGGTATATGGTCCTAAACAGGACATTAATCGTGTTATTCCAATAACTATAAAAAATGCTCTGTTAGATAAGAAATTTAATTGCTCTTCAGGTTTGCAGTTTCGTGATTTTATTTATATTGATGATGTAATAAATGCCATTTTAAAAATACTTAAAAATAGAAAAACAAATGGTGAAATTATTAATATTGGTACCAATAAGCCTGTCAGAATTAAAGATTTAATTATTAAGATTTGTTCTTTAGTAGGTTCGGGCAAACCAATTTTTGGAAAAATTAAATTGAGGAAAGATGAGATAAGGTCTTTGTATCCAAACATCAATAAAGCTCACAAAATTTTAAAATGGAGGCCAAAAATAAGTCTTAATAATGGTTTAAAAAGAACTATCAAATATTATAAAAATGCAAAGCTTAATTAGCGTTATCGTAAATTATCATAATGGGGAGAAATATTTAGAGAGATGTATTAAAAGTATAATAAGTCAGGAATATCAAAACTTTGAAATTATAGCATGGGATAATGCTTCAACAGATAATTCAAAAAAGATAATTGAAAAATTCAAAGAGACAAAAATTAGATATTTTAGACATCCAATAAAAGAAAATCTGTATAGAGCAAGAAATAGAGCTATAGAGAAATCTTCTGGTCAGTTAATTGCCTTTCTTGATAGCGATGATTGGTGGGAAGAAAATTATTTATCTTCACGGGAAAAATATTTTGGAGATCCTAATATCGATTTCTTTTACTCTAATACGAATATTTTTTACGAAAAAAAAAGAAAAAAAAAGTTATACAGAAATTTTTCATTACCATATGGAAAAATATTTTCTGATTTAGTTAAAGATTATTTTATTATTATTAGTGGTACAATTTTTAAAAAAGAGTTATTCGAAAAATATGGAAAATTTAATGAAGATTATAATATTATAGGAGATTATGATTTTATTATGAAAATCTCGAAATATTGTAACGCACATGTTAATAATTTACCTCTTTTGAATTACAGAGTTCATGAAAATAACTTTTTAAAATTACATACAAAATTGTATTATGAGGAATATAAAGATTGGTTTGACAAAAATGTTAAAGAAAATGATGATTACTTTAAAAAAAATATTAATTTTTTAAAAAATAAATTGGGATATATTGAAATTTCATCTCTTATTGAAAATGAAGAAAAAAATATTTTAATTCTAATAAAAATATTTAAGCACAAAGTCTTAATTGAAAAAATTAAGTTATTAATATTATTTTTTTTATCAAAAAATTTATTTAGATTTTTAAGAAAATGAAAAATTTATTAGTAATTTCAAATGATAAAATTTTTTTTTCTAAAAAAAATATTTCATCAAGATTTAATGATACAATAAATATTCTAGATGCTTTGCAGAGAAAATTTAATATTTTTTTATTATCAAGAGATGCCCAAATCCAAGAGAATTTTAACTTAAAAAAAAAAAATATCTTCAAATTTTATTTAAAAGATATTTTTATTCTAAAAAAAAAAAAATTAAGAGTCTTTATAATTTCCGTCACACCAAGAAATATGTTTTTTTATTTATTACTAAACATATTTTTTAATAATATAACGGGTTATATATATCTTAGAAGTGATGGATTTCAAGAATACCAAGCTAAATTTGGAAAATTAGGTTTTATTTTTTTTTCTATTCTGATGAAGATTATTGATGGAAAATTAAAGACAATTTCTGTTAATAAAAATATTAAATCTAACAAAATAGATCATTTAATTACTCCCTCCGAGCTTACTCAAAATTGGTTTAAAAAAAAAATTAAAACAAATTTAAATTTTGCAAGACTTTTATATTTTGGAAGATTCAAAAAAGAAAAAGGTATATTTTCTTTAATTAGATTATTAGAAAATCAAAAATTTAGATTTCGTTTAACAATAGCAGGTGATAATAATTATATAAATCAAAATTTCAAAAACATAAAATTCATTAAGGAAATATCTAATCAAAAGAAAATTATAAATTTATATGATGAACATAATATATTTATTTTACCCTCATATACAGAAGGTTCGCCAAAAGTTATTTTAGAAAGTCTGGCTAGGAAAAAACCTGTTATAATTTTTAATGATATTAAACACGTAAGATCTGGTTTCAAAGGTATCTTTATTTGTGAAAGAAATATAATAAATTTGAAAAAAACAATTAATCATATATTAAAAAATTATTCTAAAATACAAAAAGAAATGAATAAAAATAAATTGATGACAAAAAAAATTTTTCAAAGAAAATTAACCAATATCCTTAATGTATAAGCTTCTTGCAAACAACTTTTTTAATTATTCTGTTATCTTATTTCCTATTACATTTATAGTTGGTGTATTTATTACAGAAATATTTTTATTTTTGATTATTCTGTTCTTTTTTATTCAAAATAAAAATTTAGATTTATTTAAAGATTATAAATTTATTTTTTTATTTTTAATTTCTATTTATATAGGTCTCAATGCTTTTGTTCAAATTGATGATGAGCTTAAAATTTCTTCTATATTTCATTTTAGATATATAATTTTTTCTATATCTATTTTATTTTGCCTTAAATATTTTGAAAATTTTCAATACAAAAAAAAAAATAATCTTTTATATGTTTATTTTTTTATTATCACCTTAGTTTTATTTGATGCTTTTTTTCAATTTCTATATGGAGAAAATTTATTAGGGTACGAAATTTCAAAAAATAGAATTTCAGGTATATTTGAAACAGAATTAATCCTTGGAAGTTATTTATTAAAGATCCTTCCAATTATTACCTGGTTATTATTTTACAAAAATTTTGATATTAAAAAGAACGAAAAAAATTTAATAATTTTTTTTAGTTTCTATTTTTTTTGTATTTTTTTAACTGGTGAAAGAACTTCATTTGGTCTTTCAATTTTTTTTATAATTTTAATAATCTTTTTAATTCATTCATTGAAAAAGATTTTTTTATATTCGTTAGTAAATCTATCTATTTTAATATCTGTAATTTTCTTCTTTAACATTGGAAAAACAGATCCAACGAAGAGAATTTTTGTTAAAACTTTTAATCAATTTACAAATCAATATTTTATTAAAGAAGATCCTAATAAATTATCAATTAAAGATTTAAATAATAAAAAAGAAATCATTAAAGATAATATTTTAATATTTTCAAAAGATCATACTGGGCATTATAAACTTGCATTTGAAATTTTTAAAAAAAATCCAATATTTGGAGTCGGGCCAAAGGGTTTTAGGCATTATTGTAGAAAAGTAAATTATGATCCTCAAATAGGAATATGCTCTACTCATCCACATAATTTTTTAGTTCAAATAACAACAGAAACAGGATTAATTGGTTTATTTTTTTACTGTTATATAATTTTTTTTCTTGTTTTAAAATTAATAAAATGTGCCAAAATTAAAACTTTAATTAATAATAGATTGTCGCTGATTATTATTTCTATAGGGCTATTAATAAATTTATTTCCTTTTTTGCCAAGTGGTAACTTTTTTAATAATTGGATATCAATTATTAATTATTATTTTCTTGGAATATATTTTTATAGTTATAATAAAGTTTATAATTAATGATATTTATTTTTATATTTTTACTATTATTGAATTTATTAATTTTTTTTAATTTTGAAAAATTATCTAAAATAATAAATATTTACGATATCCCAGATAAAAAACTCAAGTTACATAAAAAAAAAACAGCTATAATGGGTGGTTTAATTTTAGCAGTTAATTTTAGTATTTTAATTATTTATCAAACTTTTTTTTTAGGCGATTTTTTATCAATTAAATCAAATCAACTTAATTTTATCGAAATACTTTCAAGTTTATTTTTTATCTTTGGATATTTTTTTTTAGGTTTATATGATGATAAATTTAATTTGACACCAAATTGGAAATTATTTTACTCAATAATTATAGTTTCATTAGCAATTTTTTTTAATGACAGCTTGGTAATTAAAATGCTGTCATTATCAATTTATGAAAAAAAAATTTTCTTTGAAAATTACTCATACTTTTTTACAATTTTTTGCATCATAATTTTAATAAATGCATTGAATTTTTACGATGGTATAAATGGACAATCTTTTGTTATTTTTATTACATCTTTTTGTTTTTTATTAATAAAAAGTGAAATGAATTATTTTTACTTAATGACTATTTTATTAATTTTATTTGTTTTACAATTTAACATCAGAAATAAGATTTTTTTAGGAGATGGTGGAATTTATTTATTGGGGATTATTTTATCACTTTGCTTAATTTACGAACATAATATTCAAGGAAATATTGTTTTTTCAGATGAAATTTTTTTTCTATTAATATTACCTGGTGTTGATCTTTTAAGATTAACAATTAATAGATTATTAAAACAAAAAAATCCTTTTTTTGGAGACAGAAATCATATTCATCATTTACTAATCAAAAGATATTCAATATTATTTTCAAATTTAATTCTTTTTTCTGTCTCTGTAATTCCAGTGATACTTTTTTCTTATTTTAAATTGAACTTTTTCTTAGTTTTTTTTATTTTTTTAATTATATATGTTTTCTTAATTCAATTTCTTAATACAAATGATAAAAAATATAATTATCGGTAAAAATAGTTCAATAACTAGATATCTTTGCAAGTATCTAAAAAAAACTCAAGTCTTTTCCACAAATCAATTGAGTAAAACTTATTTAAATAAAAATATAAAAAGTTTTAGAAAAGTGAATATTATTTTCAATAATTTTTATCCATCAAAAAATTTAAACACACTAGATGAAAATAATTATAGAAAATTTTGTGAATTATCTTTAGAAAAACTACTTTTAATTTTGGAAGAAATTCCTTCATCAAAAATAAATAAAATTATATATACAAGCAGTTCTTCGGTATACAGAATTTCTGAAAATTTAAATAGCCAAGACGAAGATACATTTAATAGAGAATTATACTCTTCTTTCAAACTTGCTGCGGAAAAATTAATATCAAATTATGCAAATAAAAAAAAAGTAAATTATCATATATTTAGGCTGTACAATATCTATGGAAACCCAATAGATGAGTTTTCATTTATTGAAAAAATTATTAGATCAAAAAAAGATAACAAAAAAATTAATCTTATTAATAATGGAAATTCTGTTAGAGATTTTATACATGTGAAAGATGTTGCTCATATTTATAAAAAATTTTTAGAAAAAAAAGCTGAAAATGGAGTTTATGATTTAGGAACAGGTAATGGTTATTTAATAAAAGATATTATTAATTTTTCAGATTTTTCAAAATCAAAAATTGTCAAAATAGATAATATAAGTGAGATACATAATTCAGTAGCGCATAATTCAAAATTAATTAAATTTTTGAATAATTATAAATTTTTAGATCTTGGTAAATATTTAAAAAAAAAATTAGGGTTAAAAAAAAAATCTATTAAGCCAATTGTAAATCATATTAGCGATAGTAGAAAAAATATAATTAATGGTATAGTTATTTATGGAGCTGGATATGCAGGTAAACAAATTTACCATGAGTTGAAAAAAAACAATGAAGAAATACTTTTTTTTATTGATGATGATTTAAAAAAACAAAATACTAATTATCAGAGTATACCCATAATAAGCTATAGAAACTTACTTGAGGTAAGTAAAAATTTAAAAATTAAAAGAATTTACCTTACAATTCCATCTTTAGAAAAACTATCTTTAGAAAGAATGATCAAAAAAATTAAGAAAAATTTTTTTGATGTTCGTTATTTACCAGAAAAAAAATTCTTAATCTCAGATAAAATAGATGTTCAAGACCTCAATATAAATGAGATAAATTCTATACTTAATAGAAAACAAATAGATTTTAAAAAAATTAAAAAATTATCAAAAAAAACTATACTAGTAACTGGTGCAGCTGGAACAATTGGTTCAGAAATATGCAGACAATTGGTACAACATAATGTTAAAAAAATTATAGCTGTAGATAAATCAGAGATAGGAATTTATAATCACCAAAAAAAATTAAGTAGTAAAAAAATTTTTTATAATTTACTTGATATCAATGATTATTATTTATTGGAAAAAATAATCAAAGAAAATAGAGTAGATATGATATTTCATTCTGCAGCATATAAACATGTAAATATTCTTGAAAAGAATATCTATTCAGCAATTAAAAATAATATTTTTGCAACATTTAATGTATGTCAATTAGCAATTAAAAATTCATGTGAAATGATCTTTATATCAACAGATAAAGCAGCTAATCCAATTTCTATACTTGGTTATACAAAAAATGTTGCTGAAAAAGTATGCGAATACTTTAATTTAAATTTCAACCAGAATAATAAAATAAAGATTGTAAGATTTGGTAATGTTTTTGGTAGCTCAGGTTCTGCAATAAACAATTTCTTAGATAAAATAAATAATGAAAAACCTGTAGAAATTACAAATAAAAAGGCAACAAGATATTTTATGACTGTTTTAGAGGCATGTCACTTGGTTTTACAAACCACTTCTATAAAATCTAGTGGAAATATTTTTATATTAAATATGGGAAAACCTATTAATATTTTAGAATTGGCCAAAAATCTTGGAAAAATAAAAATGAAATTAAATAATAATTATGTTTTTAAATACAAAGAAATAGGTTTGCAACCAGGCGAAAAATTAAAAGAAACTTTAATAGATAAAAATGAAAATTTGAAAAAAATAAGTAATGAAATGTTTATGGTATACAATAAAAAACAAAATAATGATAAATTTAAAATTTATTTTGAAAAATTAAAAATCAACTTTTTACAATCTAAAAAAGATATACTTATTAAGGATTTAAAAAATATCGTTAAGTTTTGCTAAGCAAGCTTAAACATAAAATGATCCTAGCAAAAAATTTGATTTTTATTAAATAATGAATTATCAAAAGCAGATTTTCGATGATTAAAAATAAAAAAATTTTAGTAGTTGGTGCAGGTGGTTTTATAGGTGGCCATTTAGTAAATAGATTGTTAAAAGAGGGCAATTTCATAGTAGCATCAGACATTAAACCTAAAGAATATTGGTTCCAAGAATTTGATAATGTAGAAAATCATTACTCAATGGATATGAAAGATATTAATAATTGTAGGAAAGTTACTAAAGATATAGATTTTGTATTTAACATGGCTTGCAATATGGGAGGTATGGGTTTTATTGAAAATAATAAAGCAGAATGTATGCAATCAGTATTAATTAATACAAATCTATTAATTTCTTGCAAGGAAGCTGGTGTTAAAAAATATTTTTTTTCATCAAGTGCATGTGCCTACAACAAAACAAAACAACAAGAAATATTTATTGAGGGTTTAAAGGAAGAAGATGCTTACCCTGCTGATCCTGAGGATGGATATGGATGGGAAAAATTATTTAGTGAAAGAATGTGCAGACATTTTATGGAGGACTATGGTTTACAAGTAAGAGTTGCTAGATATCACAACATTTATGGACCATACGGAACATATGATGGTGGCAGAGAGAAAGCACCGGCAGCTTTATGTAGAAAAGTTTTAAATGCAAAAAAAAATAATGAAAAAACGATTGAAGTTTGGGGAGATGGTAAGCAAACAAGAACTTTTTTATATATTGATGATTGCATAGAGGGAACACTAAGATTATTTGAGTCGGATTATTCAAGTCCAGTAAATATAGGAAGTGATGAACAAGTTTCTATAAATCAAATGATAGAAATAATCGAAAAAATATCAGGAATAAAAAAATTAGAAAAGGTTTATCAATTAGATAAGCCAAAAGGAGTGAGAGGCAGATCAAGTAATAACAATTTAGTGAAAAAAATTTTAAATTGGAGCTTTAAGATTAAACTTAAAGAAGGTCTTCAAAAGACTTACAGCTGGATTGATATTGAAAGTAACAAAAAAGGATCTAATTTAAGTAGATATACTAAATCTTAAATTTAATTTAAAAAAATATAGTATTGTTTAGTAATTTTATTTATAATTCATAAACTAACCAAATTAAGTTTTGTTTGTTTATGATAAGTAAAGTAATTTTTAAAAAAATAACTTTCTGTAATATAAATTCAAATAAATTTAGAAAATATATTTTGAAGAGTGGATTATTCGTGTTTCCTGCGGGGCCAGCTTTAGCCAATATTGAGAATTCAAAAATATACTATAATTCTCTTCAAAAAGCTGACTTTGTTTTTTTTGATAGTGGTTTTTTTGTTTTATTACTGAGAATTTTTAAAAATATCAATGTTTTAAAATTCTCTGGATATAAATTTTTAAGATTATTTTTTGAATATTTAAAAGAAAATAATAAAAAATCAATTTTTTTAGTTAATCCAAACGCTAATTTTTCTAGATCAAATAAATTATATCTTAAAAATTTAGGCATTAAAAAGATCAATAGTTATTTAGCTCCAAAATATAACACAAAAAATATAGCTGATAAAAAACTCTTAAAATTAATTAAAAAAATAAAACCTAACTTTATATTAATTAATATTGGCGGAGGTGTTCAGGAAGTTTTAGGATTGTATCTGAGAAAAAAACTTAAATTAAGAATACCAATTATATGCACTGGGGCAGCAATCTCTTTTTTTACTGGTGATCAAGCTCCAATTAATAATTTTGTTGATAAATATTATCTCGGTTGGCTTTTAAGAATTTTTTTCAATCCTCTAATTTTTTTTAAAAGATATATAATTGGCTTAAAATTAATCCCAATGGTTATTTTAAATAAAATAAAAGTTATATATTAGAATTTATCGTAAGATTGTCTTATAAATAAGACTTACTTGAATTATATGAATAAAATAGATATTGAATGAAGAATTGAATAAAATTTTTAATGAAAAAGAAAGTAGCTTTAATATTTGGTGTAACTGGGCAAGATGGTGCTTATTTGTCAAAACTTTTGTTAAAAAAGAAATATAAAGTTTATGGAGTAAAAAGGAGATCATCAACAATTAACACCCAAAGAGTAGATGATATTTATAAAGATATAAATTTAAAATCTAATTTTGTTCTTTTTTATGGAGATTTGACTGATTCTTCATCAATATTAAACTTAATTAAAAAAACCCAACCAAATGAAATTTATAATCTTGCTGCACAATCTCATGTGCAAGTTTCTTTTGAGGTGCCAGAGTATTCTGCAGAAGTAAATAGTCTTGGAACTTTAAGAATTTTAGAAGCAATAAAAAATTTAAATTTAGAAAAAAAAATTAGATTTTATCAAGCTGGAACCTCAGAAATGTTTGGTAGAACAAAAGAAAAATTTCAAAACGAAAAAACACCTTTTTATCCAGCCAGTCCATATGGTGTCTCAAAGTGTTTTGCACACTGGATTACAGTCAATTATAGAGAGGCTTATAATATTTTTGCTTGTAATGGAATTCTGTTTAATCACGAAAGTCCAATTAGAGGTGAAACCTTCGTTACAAAAAAAATTGTTCAGGGCCTTATTCGAATAAAACACGGTCATCAAAAAAAATTGTTTTTAGGTAATCTTTATTCTAAACGAGATTGGGGACATGCTAAAGATTACGTAGAGGTTATGTGGAAAATGTTGCAACAAAAAAAACCAGATGACTTTGTTATAGGGACGGGAAAAACCTTTACAATAAAAGAGTTTGTTAACAGGACTGCAAAAAAAATTGGATTAAAAATTAAATGGATTGGAAAAGGTATTAATGAAAAAGCAATCGACACTAAAGATAAAAAGATATTAATTGAATGTAAAAAAAGATACTTTAGACCAGTGGAAGTTGATTATTTGAAGGGTAACGCCCTAAAGGCTAAAAAAATACTCAAATGGTCACCAAAGATATCGATAGATGATTTAATTGATGAAATGATAGATCATGAATTAGAAAATTTATAATGATAAACTTTCGTAGTAAAATTTTCGTAGCAGGACATAAGGGCATGCTTGGCTCATCTATATTAAGAATACTTAAAAAAAAAGGTTATAAAAATTTAATTACAGTCGAAAAAAAAAAACTTGATTTAAGAAGTCAAAAGTCCGTTGAAAAATT